>LSQX01037052.1_pt1 | contig 18790 bp, 20 predicted proteins | sample 654561 | NCBI WGS metagenome assembly LSQX01 (sample SAMN04489861, study PRJNA283612) | anaerobic digester metagenome | isolation source: 4 biogas reactors fed with cattle manure at either 37C or 55C with and... | place: Denmark: Kongens Lyngby | collected 2014
CAATTGGTTGTGCGGTAGATTTTGTGTGTAGGCTTCTTCATTTGAAAATTATATCGCTAAAAAAGCAGCCTAATAGGTACATATACTCATAACTTAATATATAAATAAAAATTACACCTCACATAATTTTTGCTAATATGTATTAAAATTGTTCACCAAAAGTAAATGGCATGAAACACATCCTTATTCCTGTGCTGGTGGTGTTGGTGGTCGTGTTGGGTTACTTGGTCTATCACGAAGAAGCAAAGCGCAAACAAACCGAACTCAATCAGGTTTTGAACGAATCGGCAAATTTATCGCTCAAAAAAGTGGATAGATCTGAAGTGCCAACTAAACAAGAAACTGATTAAAATTTATATAATTCAGCTATACAGAGTGAATTACTACATTTATCAAAGGATTGTGGCTGTCATTTCATCGTAAAAATTTAACTTTAATTCAAAAAATTGGAAATTAAAAAAAATCTCTATGGTATAATTTGCCAATCCAAAAACTCAATCAAGACACATTAAGTGTAGTTGGGTGTCTGATTGAATGAAGTAAAAATGAATAAGGCTGCATAAATGTTATGCGGCTTTTTTATTTACAATCTTGAAAATTGCATCTTGTTAAAATCAAATGCTTGATTGTGAATTAAGTTTATTTTTACAGCGTACTTTTTATGCGGCACTACTATTATTGCAACACAATACAAGTTTGAGTAATGACTTAAGGTTTGTGCATGTTGCTATTCAGTTCAATTACAGGGGCTAGGTCATGACGACTCCTAATCCATCTTCGGCAGGAATGCTTGAGCGCTTGTTTAAACTTAGCGAAAACAAGACCACATTCCGTACCGAGCTTTTGGCGGGTGTAACCACATTCTTAACCATGTGTTACATCATTATTGTCAATCCGATGATTTTATCTGAAACAGGGATGGATCATGGCGCAGTCTTTGTCGCAACCTGTTTAGCCGCTGCAATTGGCTGTTTGGTCATGGGGATTATTGCCAATTACCCAATTGCGCTTGCTCCAGGCATGGGCTTAAACGCTTATTTTACCTATTCTGTATGTTTGGGCATGGGTGTGCCATGGCAAACGGCATTGGCTGCAGTCTTTGTTTCAGGAATTATTTTCATTGCTATCAGCATGTTTAAAATCCGTGAAGAGATTGTCAATGCCATCCCGATGTCATTAAAACTGGCTATTGGTGGCGGAATTGGCTTATTCCTTGCCTTAATCGCACTCAAAAATGCAGGTGTTATTGTTGATAATCCTGCAACTTTGGTTGGTTTAGGGGATTTAAAACAACCTTCAGTTTTACTAGCATTGTTCGGCTTTTTAATGGTAGTGGTGATGCATCACTTTAAAGTTCGCGGTGCAATTATCATTAGTATTTTAGTCCTCACGGCCATTTCAACCGCATTAGGCCTGAGCGAATTTAAAGGCGTTGTAGGTGAAATTCCTTCTATTGCACCCACATTTATGCAAATGGATTTTGAAGGTCTGTTTACGGCTAGCTTAATTGGTGTGATTTTTGTCTTTTTCTTGGTCGACTTATTCGACTCTACAGGCACATTGGTTGGGGTTTCACACCGGGCAGGTTTGTTAAAAGATGGCAAACTTCCTCGCTTGAAAAAAGCCTTGTTTGCTGACTCATCTGCAATTGTAGCGGGGGCAGCATTAGGTACTTCATCCACCACACCTTATATTGAATCTTCTGCAGGGGTTGCTGCGGGTGGTCGTACTGGTTTAACGGCAGTTATTGTTGGTCTATTATTTATTGCCTGCTTGTTCTTGGCTCCACTTGCACAATCTGTGCCTGGTTTTGCCACAGCGCCTGCGTTGTTATTTGTAGGTGTGTTGATGATTCAAGGCATTGTACATATTGACTGGGATGACATCACTGAAGCAGTTCCTGCATTCTTAACCGTGGTGTTTATGCCGTTTACCTATTCAATTGCCGATGGCATTGCGATGGGTTTTATTAGCTATGCGTTAATTAAATTACTTACAGGCAAAGCGAAGTCTGTGCCGTATATGGTATGGATTATTGCAGCATTGTGGGCCTTAAAATTTGCCATGTTTGGCGGTTAATATTCTCAAACAACAAAAGGGTGTAAACTCAGTTTGCACCCTTTTTTCTTTCTTAAAATCTCCCATAAAATAGCAAAACAGGATGAAACATGAACCCATTAGAGTTAATTCGTGCATTGCCTAAAGCAGAATTGCATGTGCATATTGAAGGTACTTTTGAACCTGAACTGATGTTTGCCATTGCGCAGCGCAACCAAATTGAAATTCCTTATCAGTCAGTTGAAGAAGTTAAACAAGCCTATAACTTTCATAATTTGCAGTCTTTTTTAGATATTTATTATGCAGGTGCACAAGTATTGGTGCATGAACAAGACTTTTATGATTTGGCGTGGGCCTACTTTGAAAAATGTGCTGCAGACCGTGTGGTGCATACTGAAATGTTTTTTGACCCACAAACCCATACCGAGCGTGGTGTGCCATTTGCAACGGTCATCAATGGTTTACAACGTGCTTGCGATGATGCACAGACAAAATTAGGCATCAGCTCACATTTGATCATGTGTTTTTTACGACATTTGAGTGAAGAGGCGGCCTTTGAAACTTTAGAGCAGGCATTGCCTTTTAAAGATCAGATTATTGCTGTAGGCTTAGATTCGAGCGAAGTGGGGCATCCGCCTGCAAAGTTTGAACGTGTCTTTGCCAAAGCACGTGAAGCAGGTTTTTTAGTGGTGGCGCATGCAGGTGAAGAAGGCCCAGCAGAATATGTCTGGGAAGCATTGGATTTGCTTAAAGTAAACCGTATTGATCATGGTGTGCGTTCAGAAGAAGACCCAGTGTTATTGCAGCGTTTAATTGCAGAAAAAATGCCACTCACGGTATGTCCGCTGAGTAATTTAAAGCTGTGTGTGGTTAATAACATGGCACAGCACAATATTCGTCGCTTATTGCAACAAGGAGTGAAAGTCACAGTTAATTCTGATGATCCATCTTATTTTGGTGGTTATATGAATGATAACTTTATTGCAATTAGCCAAGCTTTAGATTTAAGCAATGATGAACTGAAACAATTGGCAATCAACTCTTTTGAAGCCTCGTTTATTTCGGCTGAAGAAAAACAGAAATGGATAGATCAAATTCAGGCATTGGCTTGAACTTAATGCAATGCACACGATGCTAGATTACAAAAAAAGCAGCTTGATAGAAGCTGCTTTTTTTTGTGGGAGAGAGTTTTGTATTGTTTTAAATTAAAGTTTTAGTTAGATGACTTGCCTTGTTGAGTCATACTGCGAAGTACGTCATCTTTATCAATAAAATGATGTTTCAGTGCGGCAAGCACATGACCGACCACCATTGCACCCGCAAACCAAGACAAATAAGTATGTACAGGTTTTACAATGGCCAACAGCTCAGGGTTTTTATCCAACAAAGCTGGAATTTCAAATAAATACAGTATAGGTACGGGTTTCCCCACGCTCCAGCTAAATAAACAGCCTGTAATTGGAATGGCAATCAGCATGAAATACAAACCCAAGTGCCCCAAATGTGCCAGAGTTTTTATGAATGGTGACATGCTGTTTGGCAGTTGTGGCGCCAGGGTGGGTATAACGCCAAAATAGTCGAATTACCAATAAAAAGATAATAGGTGTGGCAATATTCTTATGTAAGGTAATTACATCGCCTTTAAAGCTACCATCTGACTCATAACTTAAAAAATTACCGCTAAAAAAGCCGACTGCCCATGCGGTAATAAATATAACTGCCATCAGCCAATGTAAAACTTGTGCGGTACGGGTGTAGTACTGATTCGTCTGTTTCATGCTATGTTTCAGAGCAAAATTGATGTTTGCATGCTAAACAATGCGTTATAGGCAAAAAAGCACCTGTGTGCAACGGAGTGTTGAAAATCTGCAACGCTGCTGAAATGAGGCCAAAAAATAGTGATGGAAATAACAAATCACTATTCCTTCACTGCTGAAGTTTAGGCACAATAGCGGCATTGTAATGATCATCAGATCAAATGATCCTTAATATGGGAAAAACCTTTATGAAAAAATTACTTGCTGTATTGGCACCTATCGCATTGGTTTTATCTGCATGTACCACAACCACGGGTACAACCACACCTGCACCAACAGCGACACAACAACTAGGCATGGCTGCAATTAAAATTGCAATTAATGCGAAATGTGTCACTGAGCTAAACAACATTCCTGCATGGCATACTGCAACACGTGTCATGACATCAACTCAGAAGCAAAATATTCAAGCTGAAATTTGTGGCTGTGTGAGTGAAAAAGCACCACAAAACGTGACTGCAGTTGATTTGGCAACTGCTGCGATTGATCCTGCTGCACGTGCCACAATTGTGAGCAACGCAGTGTCTAGAACCATTAATGCCTGTGTAGCAGAAGCGGTTAGATAAGCTCACTCACTCAAAACTCAATATAGGCACATTATTGTGCCAAAATAGGCTGAATATTCAGCCTATTTTTCTGGAACATAGACATGAAAATTGCAGGTGTAGATGAAGCAGGGCGTGGACCTTTAGTAGGTTCCGTGGTTGCTGCTGCTGTCATTTTAGATCCGAATAACCCAATTGAGGGCTTAAACGATTCTAAAAAACTAACTGAAAAGAAACGTGAAAAGTTGTTTTTTGAAATTCAGGAAAAAGCACTGGCTTGGGCGATTGCAGACGCTTCTGCTGCCGAAATTGATGAATACAATATTTTACAAGCATCTTTGTTGGCGATGCGTCGTGCGGTAGAGGCTCTTTCCATTCAACCAGCGCATGTATTAGTGGATGGCAATAAAATTCCGCAGGGTTTAAGTATGTCTTGTGATGCTGTTGTAGGGGGTGATGCTTTGCATCCAGAAATTTCTGCAGCCAGCATTTTAGCCAAAGTGGCGCGTGACCGTGAAATGGTACTGCTTGATCAAGAGTTTCCGCAATTTGGTTTTGCTAAGCATAAGGGCTACCCAACCAAAGCTCACTTTGAAGCAATTGCTCAGCACGGTGTGATCGCTGCGCATCGACGTAGTTTTGCCCCAGTGCGTAAAGCGCTGGAATTAATGGAAAACTCACAGTAAGTTTCATGCAAAAATGCTGGAGATTACATTAAAAAACGTGTCACTTTGAAAAGCATACAGTAGAAAAATTTAAAGCGGCTCAATGGCCGCTTTATATTCAATCACATTTAATCGCTTAACGATTAAAGTCATTTTGTGAGTAGTTATCTTCTTCAAATGAAGGTTGATAATCTTGATCAAGGTGCTGTAAGTGCTCATGCATGGCACGTTCGTGTTGAATACGTTGATAAATTTCTTCACGATGAACCGATACTTCTTTCGGGGCATTTACACCAATACGAACTTGGTTACCTTTCACACCAAGTACAGTCACGCTGACTTGGTCCCCAATCATTAATGTTTCTCCGACACGTCGGGTCAGAATCAGCATGTTTATCTCCTTGCAAAATGCTAAACCTGCATTGATTTTTTAAAGCAAATTAAAAGTCACAACCACATAAAAAACAATTAAATTTTATCAGAATGTACCATTATTCATTTTATAAGATACACATCTGCCAAAATTTATAAAAGCATGTTGCTCAATATAACAGAGCCACTATAAAAAAAACTATAGTGGCTCTATTTTTTTGTACTTTTTCGCAAAATTTGTCAGACAATTACATTTTCTGACAGGGCGTATTAAGCGCGTGCGCTAGACTCGCCACTTTCACGATCTAGACCAAATACAGTGTGCAAAGTACGTACTGCAAGCTCTAAATAGTTTTCTTCAATAATGACTGAAATTTTAATTTCAGAAGTAGAAATCATTAGAATGTTGATGCCTTCATCTGCAAGTGCAGTAAACATTTTGCTTGCAACACCTGCGTGTGAACGCATACCTACACCTACGATAGATACTTTTACGATGTCGCCTCGTGTAGCGACTTCACGCGCACCAATTTCTTTGGCAGTTGCTTCAAGAATTGATTTTGCTTTGGCAAGTTCGCCACGGTTTACGGTAAAAGTAAAGTCAGTTGTACCATCTTCTTCTACGTTTTGGATGATCATGTCAACTTCAACATTGGCAGCGCCAATAGGTGACAAGATTTTAGATGCAATACCTGGCTCATCAGGCACACCTAAAATAGTTAATTTTGCTTCGTCACGGTTAAACGCGATACCTGAGATGATAGGTTGTTCCATGTTGTCTTCCAATTCAGTAGTAATGAGTGTGCCGACATTTTGTTTAAAGTCTTCGTCGAATGCGCCATCATCGTCATTATCAAAACTTGATAATACACGTAAAGGGACTTGGTATTTACCTGCAAATTCAACCGCACGAATTTGTAATACTTTAGAGCCTAATGACGCCATTTCTAGCATTTCTTCAAAAGAAATACGATCTACTTTTTTAGCTTTTGGTGCAACGCGTGGGTCAGTGGTATATACGCCATCTACATCTGTGTAAATTTGACATTCATCTGCTTTTAAAGCAGCAGCCAATGCAACGCCAGAAGTGTCTGAACCACCGCGACCTAAAGTTGTGGTATTGCCTTCAGCATCGAAGCCTTGGAAACCAGCAACTACAATCACACGACCTGCATCTAGGTTTTCAGTCAATACATCGGTATTGATTGATTCAATACGTGCTTTGGTAAAAGCGCTGTCAGTTTGAATACCAACTTGGCGACCTGTTAGTGATTTTGCTGCAACGCCAATAGAGTTCAGCGCCATCGCTAACATTGAAATCGTTACCTGTTCGCCTGTAGACACCATTTGGTCTAGTTCACGCGGGTCAGGGGTTTCGGTAATGGCTTTCGCGAGAGCGAGTAGGCGATTGGTTTCGCCACTCATGGCAGAAACCACAACCACTACTTGGTGGCCATGATCATGCCAGCGCTTCACACGACGAGCAACATTTAAAATGCGCTCGGGGGTACCCATTGAAGTACCGCCATATTTTTGAACGATTAGTGCCATAGTTGTTCCATATAAGCCATGACCCTGAATTACCGGTTCAGGGTCAGTTACACAAAAAGTGAAGTTATTTTGCCGCAAGCCAAGCAGTTAAATCTGCCATTACTGTTGCAAACTTCTCGTTAAGTGGCGCGCCACCTTGTGCCAAATCAGGTTTACCACCACCTTTACCACCTAGCTCTGTAGCCAAGTGTTTAATGATGTCACCTGCTTTAATCGTAGCAGTAAAGTCTTTTGCAACAGAAGCGATTAAGCTGACTTTATCGTCTTCTACACCTGCAAGTACAATCACTGCATTGTCGAGTTTAGATTTTACACCGTCGTGTAAGTTACGCAGTGATTTTGCGTCCATACCTTGAGCCGTTGTAATCAGCGTTTGACGACCCGCAATCTCTTGAACTTGGCTTAGAAGTTCTGTTGCTTGGAAGTTTGCCAATTTTTGATTGAGCTGTTCAATTTGTTTTTGAAGGCTAGAGGCAGTGTCGACCAAACTGGTGACTTTTTCTAAAGTCTGGTCTTTTTGCGCTTTTAATAATGCATTGATGCTGCTGATGTCACGTTCAGTTTTTTGAACGGCATCAACGGCTTTGCTGCCTGTAATCGCTTCAATACGACGCACGCCAGCTGCAACACCACCTTCAGAGATGATTTTGAATAAGCCAATATCGCCCGTACGTTTTACGTGAATACCACCACACAGTTCAATCGAGAAGTTTTTATCTTCGATCATAGAACCCATAGAAAGTACGCGAACTTCATCACCATACTTTTCGCCAAATAGCATCATCGCACCTTTGGCTTTCGCTGCTTCAATGTCTAATAGTTCAGTAGACACGGCAGTGTTGGCAATGACTTCTGCATTGACCAAGCGCTCAATTTCTTGCAATTGCTTAAATGACACAGGTTGGTCATTGGCAAAGTCAAAACGTAAAATGTCAGAGGCAACCAATGAACCTTTTTGTTGTACATGCGCACCCAAAACTTGACGTAGGGCAGCATGTAACAGGTGTGTTGCAGAGTGATTGCGTGCAGTTGCTTTGCGGATATCTGCTTTTACAATGGCTTCGACCGTTTGCGCAGCTTTTAGGCTGCCCATCGTCACAATACCTTGATGGACAAATGCACCGCCAGATTTTTTGGTGTCTTGAACTTCAAAAATACCTGTTTCGTTTTTGAAGAGTCCTGTGTCGCCAATTTGACCACCGCTTTCTGCATAGAAAGGCGTTTGATTCAGTACGATTAAGGCTTCATCGCCTTCAACGACTTCATCAACTTGCTCACCATCTTTATAGATTGCGATGATTTGACCTTCGCCTGCAGTAGCATCGTAACCATCGAATTGAGTGTCACCTTCAATTTTCACAATCGAGTTGTAGTCAACAGCAAATTTACCTGCGTCACGTGCACGTTGGCGTTGTGCTGCCATTTCAACTTCAAAACCCGCTTCGTCAATGGTCAATTCACGTTCACGCGCAATGTCTGCTGTTAAGTCAGTCGGGAAGCCGTAAGTGTCATACAGTTTAAATACGACTTCGCCTGGAATTACAGAGCCTTTCAGTTGCGCTAATTCACCTTCAAGCAATTTCAAACCTTGCTCAAGTGTTTTGGCGAATTGCTCTTCTTCTTTCAGAAGTTGCGCTTCAATACGTGCTTGTTGTGCTGCAAGTTCAGGATAGGCATCACCCATTACTTCAATGAGTGGCTTCAACATTTTATGGAAGAATGAACCTGTTGCGCCTAATTTGTTGCCGTGACGTACTGCACGACGAATAATACGACGTAAAACATAACCACGACCTTCGTTAGAAGGGTTTACACCATCGGCAATTAGGAAGCAGCAAGAGCGGGCGTGGTCAGCTACTACTTTAAGTGAAGCAGGGTAGTCTACAGGTTTACCAGTTTGCTGTGCAGTTGCCTCAAGCTCAGTTGTGTCTAAACCAATAATTTCTGCTGCATTTTTGAGTAAGTGCTGGAACAGGTCAATTTCGTAGTTTGAATTCACATGTTGCAATACTGCAGAAATACGTTCCAAGCCCATACCTGTATCTACAGAAGGTGCTGGAAGCGGGTGTAATACACCATCTGCAGTGCGGTTGAACTGCATAAATACGTTGTTCCAGATTTCAATGAAACGGTCGCCATCTTCTTCAGGCGTGCCTGGTAAGCCACCCCAGATATGATCGCCATGATCATAGAAAATTTCAGAACAAGGACCGCAAGGACCTGTATCACCCATTGCCCAGAAGTTATCTGAAGCATATTGGCCGCCTTTGTTGTCGCCAATACGGATAATACGAGATGCATCTAAACCAATTTCTTTGTTCCAGATGTCAAACGCTTCATCATCGGTATGATAAACCGTGGCATATAAACGGTCTTTCGGTAGCGCCAACCATTGTTCGCCTGTTAGAAACTCCCAAGCAAATTTAATCGCATCACGTTTGAAGTAATCACCAAACGAGAAGTTACCTAGCATTTCAAAGAAAGTATGGTGACGTGCGGTATAGCCTACGTTGTCTAAGTCGTTGTGTTTACCGCCTGCGCGCACACATTTTTGAGAAGAGACAGCACGTACATAATCACGTTTTTCTAGCCCAAGGAAACAGTCTTTAAACTGGTTCATACCCGCATTGGTAAATAACAAGGTTGGGTCGTTGGCGGGTACTAGAGAACTCGATGCGACACGTGTATGCCCTTGCGATTCAAAGTAACGCAAAAATGCTTCACGAATTTCAGCTGATGTCATAAAACGAGTACTCACAACCAAGTCACTCCATAATTTCCGATTTGGCTAAACGCAAGACAGTCTGACAAAAATAATTCTTTTGCTGTCATGCAGGCTTAAAATTTTAAAAACGCCAAATTATAACGGAAAAAGCCATTATCACCAATCATTTTAGTGTGAATAGATGACAATTCTGACGCAAACTTTGTTGCGATTACGCAGAATAAATCTTTGCAATAGAAGATGATGAACATTTACATTCAAAGTAAGTGCTTACTGCGGGTCACGGAGTATGCCGAACTGCCATAAAGCGGAATGCAGAAAAGTTAAGAAAACGTAGATGTGCGGTAGAAAACCAAAGCTGATATTTTAATTTGCCGAATTAAACAACAAATTGCGTGAAAATTCGCAGAATTGATCTGATTTTTTTCAGTAGTTGAGCAAAATCTATTAACATAGCACTGCTTAAATTTTGATTTCATTATGAAAGGATCAGTCATGCAACGAGTGGCAATCAATGGCTTTGGTAGAATCGGGCGCAATGTGCTGCGGGCTTGGTTTGAAAATCCCAAAGACTTTCATTTTGAAATCGTGGCCATTAACGATATTGCCGATGTCGAAACTTTGGTGCACTTGTTTAAATATGACAGTACCCACGGTCGTTTTAAAGGGCAGGTCGAAATTAGTCTTGAAGATGAACAGGTTTTTCTGAATATTTCTGCGGGCTTGGCACAACTCAAAGTTCAGGTGCTGAATCAGGCGCAACCTGCACAGTTACCGTGGCAATCACTGAATGTCGATGTGGTTTTGGAATGTACAGGTCTGTTTCGTTCACGTGAAGCTGCGACCCAGCATATTACTGCGGGCGCCAAACGTGTCATTATTGGTGCAGCCCCATTCGATACTGTCGATGCTGCGATTGTCTATGGTGTCAATCATCACGAAGTCAAACCCACAGATCAAATTATTTCCAGTGTGTCGTGTACCACGCAGGCTTTAGTGCCATTGGTTAAAATTATTGATGATGCTTTTGGCATTAACACGGCTTTAATGACCGAAATTCACGCAGTCACAGCAGATCAAACTGTGCTGGATCAGGCGCACCGTGATTTACGTCGTGCCCGAGCATCGGGGCAAAATATTATTCCAACCACTTCATCTGCTTTGGGTGCATTAAAACAGGTGATGCCTAAAATGGCAGATCGGATTGATGGCTATTCTATTCGTGTGCCGACCATCAACGTCGCTGCAATTGACTTGACTTTTATTTCGCAGTCACCCATTACGGTGCACAAATTAAATCAGGTGCTGTGTGCTTCGGCCGCGCATGATTATGCAGAAATTATGCAAGTGACCGATGAGCCCTTAGTGTCGAGTGATTTTAATCATTCGCCTTATTCATTAATTGTCGATTTAAGCCAGACTATGGTGGTAGGGCATCAGGCCAAAGTTTTTGCGTGGTATGATAATGAATGGGGCTATGCCAACCGTTTACTCGACTTGTGTGAATCTTTTAGTCAGCGAGCGGCGTGATTTTTAGCTTGTACGGTTTGCTATACAAAGCCGCTAAAGCATGTAATAGTGATGGGTGTTTAGATGAAAATCCGAAGTTAATTAATTGATGAATATAACAAATTTAGCCTATAAGATTGAAAATAGAGTAGTGGGATGATGATTATTTTATTGTGGGGATTTATTCTTTTGTTGGCGCTAGCCGTGATTTTTTTGATTTGGTTGCAATTCAGAAATCAGGCAGACAGCAACTCCGATGTGCAGCACCAACAACAATTGGAACAGAAAGTGTTGCATTTGGAAGAAAATCTGAAAAAGACGCTAGAAATTATGCAGGACTTGGCTAAAAAAATGCAAGTTCAGCAAGATGCTTTGGATAAAACTGTACAAAAAACCACGCAGTTAGAAATGCAGAATGCAGAGTTGGTCAATTTGTTAGCCAAAGCAGTTAAAGCGAATCAGGACTTTTAAAGAATTGCATTTTAATATCGTGTTGAATCAAGCTTTTTTTTACCGCATATTTCAGAAAAAGTCAGGTGCATGAGCAAAAGTATCATGCTAAACTAGGAGAAATCGGGTGTGCTCCCGATTTTTTTATGCGGATTCGTTCCGCGCAAACAAGAATTTAGGTTTACAACATGCCCATTTCAGAGACATGGTTATTACCTGATGGTGTAGCTGATGTATTACCAGAACAAGCGCAAGTCATTGAAAACTTGCGTCGTAAGTCACTGGATTTCCTCGCATCTCGAGGTTATCAGTTGGTGTACACGCCATTCATTGAATACATCGAATCTCTATCTTCTCTTTCAGAATCGAATCAAGATTTAGACCTTGCCACATTTAAAGTCATCGACCAACTTTCAGGTCGTTTACTGGGTGTGCGTGCCGATATGACGCCACAAGTGGCACGTATTGATGCGCATGTACATCCTGTGGATGGCGTTGCACGTTACTGCTATGCAGGTACAGTTTTACATACTAAACCACAAGGTTTTAATACCACACGTGCGCCGTTGCAATTGGGTGCAGAATTATTTGGTTCAGACAGCATTGATGCCGATGTAGAAATGGTTGATTTGATGATCAGCCTACTACAGGAAGCGGGTCTGGCCGATGGCGTGCATTTGGACTTAGGTCATGTGGGTCTGTTCCGCAGCTTGGTTCAACAGGCAGAGCTAAGCAAAGCGACTGAACGCCAATTGTCAGATTTATATCAGCGTAAAGCATTGCCAGAACTGGCTGACTTTACTCAAGATTTAAACTTTGGTTCAGATTTCTATGCCCTAGGTCGCTTTGCCAGTGATTTAGATGCCTTACAAGCCAATTTAAGTGCTACAGTATTGGAAAATCCTGAGTTTAAGCAGGCTTTTGATGCAGTGAAAGCAACACAGGCTGAAATTCAGGCACGCTGGCCAAATCTACATATTGGTATTGATGTGGTAGAGCTACGTTCATATCACTATCACACTGGCTTAATGTACGCAGTGTATGCGCCAAATCGTGCTGCGCCATTGGCTCAAGGTGGCCGTTACGATGGTATTGGTCAACACTTTGGACGTGCACGCCCTGCAACAGGTTTCTCATGTGACTTGTTTGTATTAAGCGCAGGCCGTTTTGAATCAGCAGCCGTTGTGGTTGCACCTAAGGGTACTCAGGCAGATTTGCTTGCTGCGGTTCAGCAAACTCGTGCGCAAGGCTTTAGTGTAATTCAATTGTTGGGCAATGATGATTTAAACTCAGTTCCATACGCAACGCACCAATTGGTACTTGCAAATGGTGAGTGGACTGTCGAAAAAATTTAATCGCCAAGGCATGTTTCATGTCGCAGGTCTTGGTTTTCAATTTTAACAGCATGATGTAATGAGGCTATTATGGGCAAGAATGTTGTGGTACTTGGTACCCAATGGGGCGACGAAGGTAAAGGTAAAATCGTCGACCTGCTCACAGATCAGGCGGCTGCAGTCGTTCGTTATCAAGGCGGACACAACGCAGGTCATACTCTCGTGGTTGGTGGTAAGAAAACTGTATTACACCTCATTCCATCAGGTATTTTACGTGAAAACGTACTGTGCTTAATTGGTAATGGTGTTGTACTTTCTCCAGAAGCGCTGATTAAAGAGATGGGTATTCTGGAACAAGAAGGCGTGCCAGTGAAAGAGCGTTTACGTATTTCACCAAACTGTCCGCTTATTTTGCCAAACCACATTGCGCTTGACCAAGCACGTGAGAAAAAACGTGGTAATGCCAAAATTGGTACTACAGGTCGCGGTATTGGCCCTGCTTATGAAGATAAAGTTGCACGTCGTGCAATCCGTGTTGCAGACTTGGTTCGTGGTGGCGAAGCGTTACGTACCCAATTGGCTGAATTACTGGACTACCATAACTTCCAATTAACAGAATACTACGGTGTAGAAGCTGTTCAGTTAGAAGAAGTATTGGCATTGTGTGAACAATGGCGTGAAGTTATTGCACCATTAGTAGTTGATGTAACGACCGAAATTCATAATTACCGTAAAAACGGTGACAACATTATGTTTGAAGGTGCGCAAGGTTCATTACTTGATGTTGACCATGGTACTTATCCGTATGTGACTTCATCGAATACAACTGCGGGCGGTGTAAGCTCTGGTTCAGGCTTAGGTCCATTACATTTAGACTACGTTTTAGGTATTACCAAAGCTTATACCACACGTGTAGGTGCAGGCCCATTCCCAACTGAGTTGGTATATGACGCTGCAAATGACGTGGGTGATGCGATTGGTAAACACTTAGGTACTGTGGGTCACGAATTTGGTGCATCTACAGGTCGTCAGCGCCGTTGTGGTTGGTTTGATGCAGAAATTCTACGCCGTTCAGTGGATGTAAACTCACTTTCTGGTATCTGCTTAACCAAGTTAGACGTATTAGATGGCTTAGAAGAAATCAAAATCTGTGTGGGTTATGAAAATACCGATTCAGGTTGTGTAGGTTCTTCTGACGCACTTGCATACGAAAACTTAAAGCCAATTTACGAAACAATGCCAGGTTGGTCTGAATCAACTGTGGGTGCAACGAGTGTGGAACAATTGCCTGAAAATGCAATTAACTACATTAAGCGTCTTGAGAAATTGATTGAGTGTCCAATCGACATTATTTCTACTGGCCCAGACCGCGCAGAAACGATTGTATTACGTCATCCATTTGATGCTTAAGTATTTGTGCTGCGGCATAAAACATAAGTAATCTTTTGATGTACTTAGCCCTGTCTAAATGATGGGGCTTTTTATTATCAAGCTTGAGCAAGTCATTCATCTCAATATTGAAGATGATGCAGAATATGCTATTTTTTCAAGACTAAAGTTGCATGTGACAAGCACTGTGCAGCGCAGGGTGGCTTGTTACAATGCCTTTTAGAAAATTAAATTTAATTAAGGTTATGCAGGATGCATAAAAATATTACGAGTACGATTTTTTATTCGCTGTTATTTGCAATGGGTGGAGCACCGACCATTGCCATGATGCTGATTTTATCGCAAAAGCATGATCCGAATATTATGTACCAAGCCTTCATTGGTTTGAGTGTCATTTTTGCCTGCATTTTAGTTCCACTGATTCTGATTCAAAATGCGTACTTGCTCTACAAACGTAAAAATCCAGAAATGGAAGAAAAAGTAGAAGTAGTGTCTAAAATCTACTTGGGCTTAAATATTTTTTGTTTGGTGTTTTGGCTCTGTTATCAGTTCTTGTATTAATTCTTGTAACGCTTATGCAGATATATAATCTGTACAGAGCTTAGGTGTCGTTTACATAAATAATATGATTATGAAGCGATTATAGATTTAAAGCCTTGAATTGATTTCATATAATTGATTGATATGAAGATAGCTCGTAAGGCGGAGATTATTATAATGAACAAAAAACTGATGTTGAGTTTATATGCCGCAGGCGCAATCACAATTTCTGGGTGTACTACTGTTGCAGACATGGCGGGAGCAGATACTGCAACCTTGAATGCGACGGCAACTAAAAGCTATAACGCGATGGTGCAAGATGCACGTACAAAGAATCAGTTAGATACTAGCTCGACTACGTATAAGCGTATTAACACTGTTTTTCAGCGCTTAATTCCACATGCCAATCAAATGAACCAAACAGGGCAGCCTTTCCAATGGCAATTGGCGGTGCTTAAGTCTGATCAGGTAAACGCTTTTGTTGCACCTGGCGGTAAGGTTGTGTTCTATACAGGTATTGTCAACAAACTGAATTTGACCGATGCTGAAATTGCTGCAATTATGGGGCACGAAATGGTGCACGCACTAGAAGAACACGCTAAAAGTAAAATTGGTGCGCAAGCTTTAACAAACCTGGCGTTGAATGTTGGCTTAAGTGCAGCGGGTAACAACGTCGGTCAATTGGGTGCTGCTGCAGCGCAATTAGGTACTCAAATTGGCATAGGCTTGCCTTATTCACGTAATTTGGAAGGTCGTGCCGATCAGGGTGGCTTAATGCTTATGGCGCGTGCAGGTTATAACCCGCAAGCTGCTATTACCCTTTGGGAAAAAATGAACAAACTTGAAGGTGGCGGTGGTGCATCGTTCTTATCAACGCACCCATCGAACAGTCAGCGTATTGAGGCGATGCGTAAAAACTTACCTGCAGCTCAGGCAATTTATAACCAAAACCGCCGCTAAGATAACATTAGTCAGTAAGACAGATGAATCAAAGAAAGGATGTGCATAGAAATGCGCATCCTTTTTTTAAATTTTTGACTTTAAACAATATAAAAATGGTGCGTTATAGCTGAACTCATGTTTTCAATTTAAACGCCAGCTCACTTATTTACTTCAATTTCTAATTTCATTTTAAAGCAGTGCTTAAAATGAAATTAGGGTGCTGGATTTGGTTGCTGACGATGAATCGCTTCAATGCCCTGTAGCACTTCTTCAGATAAATTGACATCAAACGCATCAATATTTTCTTTAAGTTGTGCCATAGTGGTTGCTCCAATAATGGTACTGGTCACAAAAAATTGCTGCTTAATAAAGGCTAATGCCATTTGCGTTAAGCTCAAGCCATGCTGCTCTGCAAGTTGAGCATATTGCTCTGTAGCCCATTCACTTTCAGGGTTGCTGTAGCGGCTAAAACGTGAATATAAAGTGACGCGTGCACTGGCAGGACGTGCGCCGTTGCGGAATTTACCAGTTAAATAACCAAAAGCCAAAGGAGAGTAGGCAAGCAGTCCTACACCTTCATAATGGGCAATTTCAGACATGCCAATTTCATAGCTACGGTTGAGCAGGTTATAAGGGTTTTGCACACTCACGAATTTGCTTAAACCAAGCTGTTCTGCCAAGTGTAAAAACTTCATGGTGCCCCATGGAGTTTCATTGGATAGACCGATATAACGAATTCGCCCTTTTTCAATTTCCTGCTGCAATGCAGTTAAGGTTTCGGCCAAGTCGGTGACTTCTTGGGTATTCTGTGCTTCTGGGTTGCCATACCCAAGCTTGCCAAAAAAGTTGGTTGGGCGTTGTGGCCAGTGTAGTTGGTATAAGTCGATATAATCGGTTTGTAGGCGTTTTAAATTGCCATCCAAGGCTGAGCGAATATCTTGCGCATTAAAGCGGGTTTTGCCATCTCGTATATGGCTACCACCTTGTGATGGCCCTGCAATTTTTGAGGCTAGAAATATTTTGTCACGTCCGCCACGTTGGTGCAGCCAGTGACCAATCATGGTTTCAGTCGCTCCTTGGGTTTCTACTTTGGGTGGAACAGGGTACATCTCTGCGGTATCCCAAAAATACAAGCCACGTTCCAAGGCATAATCCAGTTGTTGGAAGGCATCTGATAGCGTGTTTTGCTCACCAAAGGTCATGGTGCCCAAGCAGATTTCTGGAACTAAAATACCCGTCTTTGCCAATGGTTTAAATTGCATATTGCCTCTCGCTCAAGATTATATTTATGAAGTGATGTTATAAGAGGCTAAACCATTTTGAACCGTTTGTGGCAGTTAAAATTGCTGATGCTTTGTAATGGTCGTAAGAATTGTATTTTTATATTTGAAAATGGCTATAAGTTTTATGCAGGCAATAAAAAAGCAAATCCGAAGATTTGCTTTTTACTTAGCATGAGTATGGCTTATTCGTCATCAAAGTCGCCATCAGTGGCTTCATTTTGCTCCAAAGAAGCATCAAAAATTAGAATGGCTTTACCATCAGTTTCAATCATGCCTTGCTCTTCAAGCGTTTTCAGTACACGACCAACCATTTCACGTGAACAACCCACAATACGGCCAATTTCCTGACGTGTAATGCGAATCTGACGACCATTTGGTAAAATCATAGCTTCTGGCTGTGCAGAAAGGTCAATCAAACAACGTGCAATACGACCAGACACATCAATAAAGGCAAGGTCAGTCACTTTACGTGTAGTATTTTTTAGGCGACGTACCAACTGTGCAAATACTGCATAGCTTAAATCTGGATATTGTTTGCTAAGTTCGTGGAAATTTTCGTATGTAATTTCCGCAATTTCACACACATCACGTGTACGAACTTCTGCAGTACGTTGTGGATTTGATTCAAACAGGCCCATTTCCCCAAAAAAGTCACCTGGATTCAAATACGCAACCACAATTTCACGAGCATCATCTTCGCGAAGAATAATTGATACTGAACCTTTTAAAATCAAATACAACGATTTAGATTCAGTCCCCGCATCAACAATAGTTGTCCGTTTTGGATAACGGTTGATGTACGCACGTTTTAATAATGCTTTCACCGAGTCCGGCAGTTGCCCTGGGGACAATGCATCGGTGCTAAGCTGCGAAAAGTTTGAAGTCATGCTAACGGTTCCGAAAATGGATAAATAATAGATCGCACAAGACCTAGTCTGAACTTGTCACACAGTAGAGATGAAATTCCTTATCAACTCAAGTTATGTTAGTGTACAAATACCCGTGTAAATTTATAGCTTTTTTTAGGTAGTTGCAATGCAAACAAGTGTTCAATGGTTAGAGAACGTTGCTTTTGAAGCCAAATCGGAAAGTGGTCATTCTGTAGTGATGGATGGATCTGCAGAATATGGTGGTGAAAACCGTGGACCACGTCCTATGGAACTGATCTTAATGGGACTTGGTGGGTGTGCTTCGTTTGATATTGTGACTATTTTAAAGAAATCGCGCCAAGAAGTGACCCATGTGGAATGTCAGTTGAAGGCTGAACGTGCCGATAGCATCCCTGCAGTTTTTACTAAAATTCACTTACATTTTGTGGTCAAAGGCAAGGCAGTCAAGGAAAAGCAGGTTGCCAAGGCTGTTGAACTTTCTGCAGAAAAGTACTGTTCTGCAAGTAAAATGCTGTCAGATGGTGGTGTAGAAATTAGCCACGATTTTGAAGTTATCGAACAAGAATGAGTTATGACTAGATAGTCAGTCAATGATTGGTATTTTATGCCAATCATTGTTGCAAAATGTTTCAAATTGTATATTTCACCACTTCCTCCTTATTAAATTATTGATATACAACTGTATATTGATAGGGCTTACGCACTATTATTTAAAGATTC
>LSQX01009192.1_pt1 | contig 18783 bp, 15 predicted proteins | sample 654561 | NCBI WGS metagenome assembly LSQX01 (sample SAMN04489861, study PRJNA283612) | anaerobic digester metagenome | isolation source: 4 biogas reactors fed with cattle manure at either 37C or 55C with and... | place: Denmark: Kongens Lyngby | collected 2014
AAACTCACCTTCAGTAGGTCTGAATGTCCCCCAACCTCTTTGGGTTGGCGATGGTCTCCTTGATACCAAATATGGCTCAAAACAACTTGAGAAACAGAGCATAGCAGTACAGCACTCAAGGCTTTCGGTGGATCAGCTTGTAAGTGGTCTCGTTTCCCAGGGGAACAGCCTGTTATCTGCACTGCAGGCACTCATGGAGGGGCGATTCCTGTTAGGAGAACAGCTTATCCTTGAGCAGGCAAACCTCAAGGATGCACAAAAGGACCTTACTGATGGTAGGATAAGCCGAAATGTATATGAATCAAGGACCCTTGTCCTGAACCAGCTTCGCTTCTCCCTTTCAGAAATTGAACGCCAAATCGAAGGTATCCTATCATCTTTGACCCTATTGTGGGGAAGTGAGAAGTTTCCTCTGCAGGTAGGGTTGGACAGAGATTTGTTCACTACCATTCCAGCCATAGTTTTTGATAAGGATACGATGATGGCATTGCTTCTTGAGAACGATGCTTCCTATGCCATGGCTATGGGGAAGCTTCGGTCTGCGCAGTTGGATGCCGGTCTGAAAAACCCCTCCGATGCTCCCATGCTCAATCTCTCAATGCAGTATGCTCCTATATTCGAGCCGTCCTATGAGCCCATATTCACCGTTTCCATTGGGTTCTCTGCAACCGACCTGCAGCGCTCCACCTCAAGGCTATCTTCCTCTTTGGCAGAAGAAGGTCTCTTGCAGGCCAGGAAGGAAGTGGCGATAGCCAAGCAGAACCTGGAGACGAAGATAGAAGAGATCCAACGCAGTGTTGAGGGATTGCTTCTTAATCTTTCTGTTGGTTTGAATGACTTCCAGATGAAGGAGAATGCTGTGGAGGTGGAACGGATTCGTTCTTCTGTAGGCCTAGCCAATGAGAGCAGCATACGGGCAAAGGAACTTGCTTGGTATGAGGCTGCCTTTACGGTATTACAGACCCTACGAGAACTCCGCCTGATAGCCTTGGATCTAGAAGGCAGTGGAGTGAAGCTGTAGGGGTGTAGGGTACAAGAAAGGGTGGAGCAAGAGAAAAATGAATTGGTAGGGCTAGCACCTCAACTTTCACAAAAGATGAGAATCTAGCCCTTCTTTTACAAAATTTCCATACAAAGGATGTTTATGACTCTAAATCAACGAATAGATTATCTCGAAGCGGTTGAAGCACGTATATCAAGACGCACCTACACCAATGAACCGATAGCTGCCGAGAAAATAGCCTTTCTTAAGGATAGAATTCTTGCAATAAATAGCGAAAGTGGTCTGACTATAACTTGGCTGGAGGATGGGAGCAAGGCTTTCACTGCGGTGAAAAGCTACGGCATGTTCAAGAATGTAGGATCGGTCATGGTCATGAAGGGACCCAAGTCAACAGCTGACCTATCAGAGCGTATCGGCTATTATGGGGAACTCTTGGTGCTGGAAGCAACGGCCTTGGGCTTGGGAACCTGCTGGGTTGCAGGTACCTATGACAAGGATAGTGATCTTTTTTCACTAGGACCGGATGAGATCCTAGTTGCGGTCATAGCAGTTGGAAACGTCCCTACAGAAGAGACCATGAAGGAAAAACTTATAGCTCGCACTGTGAGAAGAAAAACCCTTCCTCTGCAAGATTTCTATACCGCAGAAGGGGAGACCCCCCAGTGGTTTGTTGAAGGCATCAAGGCTTTGCGAAAAGCTCCTTCTGCAGTCAACAGCCAACGGGTCCAGTTCCACTATACCAAGGAAGGGGTATCAGCATCGGCCCCCGGCTCCTGGGCTACCGATCCCATCGATATGGGTATCGCAAAACTGCATTTTTCACTTGCTGTCGGAGGAAGATTTGCCTTTGGAACCCAGGGTAGGTTTGAGAAGGATTAGCTTGATAATGGACTGTGGCAATCCTCTGAAGAGGATCAGAAAAGCTAATGGATTCGCCCAGACCTGCTCTGTGCTTCAGACGATTACAAGAAGGGACAGACTAAGGGGAGGTGTGGACTAGACTTTGTCTTGTCGTTTACTGGCAGGATTCCTATTCGACACCTTCCCCAATACCATGAACACATGATCAGTAAACCGCTCACCAAACAAGGTAAGCAAGGAGAGAAGAAAACTGTTCTTTACTCGATAGGCTTTCCTCGGTCTTCTGTCCTCCAACGCTTTAGTTATTGTCCTATCCAAGTGTTTTGTGTCATGAACGTGCTTCATTTCCCACTCGAGTATGGGGGAAAGAAGATTTAAGGTTGGTCCGTATAGCTTTGTTGATCCCTTGAAGTAAGCGAACTGCTCTTCTGTCCTGGTGTGCATAGCTGTCCTGAAGGAGCCGCACTGCATCTTGATGACCTTGTACCCGAGGAAGCCCAGCTCCCGGCGTAGCGTGTCGTTGTAGGCTTCCAGCGCCTTCTTGCTGATGGTATAGGCACCATTGAAAGGGATGGATGGAAATCGTCCCACTTCCGAACTGCAGTTGATTATTCTTGCTGTTCCTGGAGGAAGCAAGTCAAAGAAGACCTGGTTTGTTTTGACTGTACCCATAAGATTGACGGAAAGGGCTTTTTCTATAAGAGCAGAATCGATTTCAATGAGTGCGTGCATGGCAAACACGCCGGCCATGTTGATGATGGCATCAAGATAATCGGTCTTTTCCAAAATCAGTTCTTTTGCCTTCATGAGAGAAGCGCTATCGGTTATATCTGCCTGTATGGGGATGATAAGATCATCTTCATTGCTGAGCAAACCCTCTATATTCAGGTCGAGTGCATATATTTTGTGACCCTGTTTGGCAAGAGCAAAAGCTGCTGAGCTGCCAAGGCCTCCTGCAGCGCCTGTTATAAGAATATGTTTCATGAGAGCATTGTAGCAAAAAAACTGAGCTTTGAGGAGTTATTAAACTCACCAGGGTGCACATAAAAAGAATGACGGTTCCCCTTTGAAGGAAGGGGAACTGTCATTCATGACAAACTCTGCACTGCAGAAATGAAATCTACGTAATACGGTACGAAACAGCTTTTACATGCCTGTCCAGGAGAGGCCTGCAGAAGCGGTCATTGTAGCTATGTTGTTAGAGGAATAACGTTCCTTACTCTCTGTCCACGTCTTGGCAGGCTTTCCGCTCTTGCCGTCTGAAGTGCCGCCAAAGTAGCGGAGCGTACCAAATAAGGCAAACCCATTGGGAAGGTCATACGCCATACGCAGGGACGCGTCGAGGATCGAGCCGCTGAAAGCATATGTAGCTCCGTTGAAGAACGAAGAGTTAGCATAGGAGCCGGCAATATCGGCACTCAATGTGAGGCCGAAGGGGAAGCGGTATTCGCTGTAGAGGGCTAAGGCGGGGACAATGCCCACATTCTGTGCAATATATGCCTTATCTTCATCTACCGGTATGAAACGGATGGAGACGTTGCGAATCTGCATAGCGATACCAACTCCCAGCACAGCATTCTCAACCTTGCTCAGGAGGTCGTAGGTGTAGGTGGCACGGTAGAAGGGAAAGCTGTAGGTGAGCTGCATCGATTCTCTACCATTTGCCAAGTCGAATACCCTGTTTCCAATAGTTACATCCTCTTGAAATGAGACATTGGTTACCAGGTTCAAAGGCTGGTAGGTGAACCAGAGGCGGTGGTTGTCGGCAATGGTTGCTCCGACTGCATATCTGCTGAAGGGATACATATTATCCTGTCCCCCCTGCTTGACGAAGTCGAAAGTTGGGTTTTCATCTTTGAAATTTCCATTTTGATAGGTATGGCTCAAGATGGCAATGGCGCCCTGTTCTGTCTCAATAAAGGGCTTGAATGATGGTCCTGCAAAAAGGGAGGCAGATGCTACTGCGATGCAGAGTAGGATGGGTAATGTACGTCTCATAAGATCTCCAAATAGGAATATTGATAACAAACTATATTGGAGATTAATAAGATAGTCAATTAATTAGAAATATTTCTTATTAAAGAATACGTTCACACTGAATTCTTTTAGCTGCATAGAAGCCGATCATGATATAGAAACTGGTCAGGATGAAGACAGCAGCATACCCGATCGCGGCTACCAGGGCTCCTGCAAGGATCGGATAGAGGATGTTCATGATCGAACCTGCTCCTGCCAGGCCGGAGTAGAGCGGACGGTTCTCATCATTGGATATCTCAAGCAAAACCCCAGGGGCCAGTATCTGGTAGAGGGCCAGACTACTTCCTGTAAGCAGGAAAACCAAAGAGAAGGTAACAGGTGATGGCGATGCCAGCAGGGCTACCAGAGGAATGGATACCCCTAACCCTACAAAGAGATAGAGCAGCCTTCTGTAGCGTTGGCCCTTTGAAAAAAAAGTGAGAAGGGTGTTGGTCAGAAGCGACCCTATCATCTGGAACAGGAGGAATGTCCCGGTGAGGCTGCCGTCAATGGTAAATCTTGTCCGTCCGTAGAGGATGAGGAACGGTATGGTGGAAAGGATGACTCCGCTTGTATTGATGAGAAGCAGATAGAGGCGCATGTTCTTGTCCTCTTTAATGACCTTGCCAAAGGCAATGAACCGCTTGCCTAGGGAGAGCTTTTGCTGAATAGGGGCATCTTCTTCCTTAATCATCCAGAATCCTATGGTGCCGAATGCAAGCAGGCCTCCTGCAAGGAGGAACAGGGTCGAGTAGTTGTTTGGATAGGTGAGGGTCGATAGGATCAGCTTGACCAGGAGGGCGGAGGCTATGACCCCGACACTTGAGATGAGCTGTTTGACAGTAAGCAGTTTTTTCCTTCTGGAGGGTTCGATGGTCCGTCCCAGGATGTCGGTGTAGGAGATGTTGGCAAAGGCGCCGCTAAAAGAAAAAACGGTCATCAAGCCTAGTATGGTCCATACTTTCCATAGCCCAACACCTGAAAGAGTGCGTAAGAAGATTCCTAGGATGATAAGGGCTGTTACCCTGAGGTATATGCCTGCTAGCAGAGCTGGTTTTTTTCTCCTAAGGGGAAAGATGATTCCGGCAAAGAGCAGCTGCATGAAGCTTGTGCCTCCGATCATGATGGAGGAGAGGATACCCATATGCAGGGAAGTCGCGCCGCTTTCTGCAAGCATGTTCGGTACTACCGTGTTTATGTCTATGAAGTTCATCGTCAAGGCCAAGAAAAGCGCATGTACCAGGAATGCCGAATAATTGCGTTTCTGTATCTGTTGCTTAGTCATAGTATCAATCCTTTGTTTGAATATACTGCTTATTTGCCTAACAGCCAATGCTCGGGAATTTTGCAAAGCGAAAGGGATGGGTGCTCAGCATAATGAAAGGGGAAAATGCTGCAGGAGAATATTCATCAATTCCATATTCTCTTTGTTGAAAACAAAATGATTGTTAATATGGGTAGGATAGAGTACTATTTATTACAGGGGAATTGCTAATCTTTCTTCAACATTGTGCGCATTTTCAGGTAATAAACCCGTAAAAAGGAGTAGGAATGAACACGCGTAAAGAAAAAACCAAGTTACAGAAATATACCATAGGTTACTTGATAGCCATGGTTGTCATTTTTGTCGTTGTCCTCATAGGGGTCAACAACACCGGACTGAAAACAATAGCTCTCATTGCTACAGTAGTAGTCTTTGCAGCCCTTATTTTCCTGCAATGGAAAAAGGCCGATATACCTGGAGAGCAGGTGGAAGTCGTTTCTCCGGATGAACAGAGCCCCCTCAAATCTGAAGAAGCCAAACCTCCCAAGGCTGAGGGGAAGCCCGCCGCTTCGCAAAAAGAGGCTCCTGTACAAAAGAAAGAGAAGAAACCTAAAGAGTCCGCTGCTGATAAAATGACTAAAACCGGGTCTGTTTGCACAGAGTCCGGTGAATATCATTGTAACAAACACCCCCACAGGGTCGTGGTAATGGATGAAGGGAAGAGATTCCCTCCCTGCCGTGGCGACAAGAAAGGTCACTCGGCAATCTGGGTTCTCAACGCAGAGTGACAAAGAAATCCTAATATTGACGATACTGGAAAGGAACCGGAAGGTTCCTTTTCGTTTGCCTGTAGAATTGGTTATTCTTCTCTATAATTACCAAAATACAGTTGCACACAACCCTTTTCAGGCAGAGGGAAGTTCGGTATACTCTTAATAGTAAAGTATAATACTATGAATTATATGGAGGTACCGCTTTGCACACAATACAGGAAATATTACCAACACTATACTGGGTAGGGGCCAACGATAGGCGCCTTGAGCGGTTTGAGAATCTTTTTCCAATTCCTCAAGGGGTGTCTTACAACTCATACCTGTTCAAAGATACAAAGACAGCACTGCTTGATACTGTGGACTCCGCAGTTACAGCCCAGTTCCTCGAGAATGTAACCCACGCCCTCGGTGGAAGGGAATTGGACTATCTGGTGGTGAACCATATGGAACCGGACCATTGCGCAAATATAGAGGAGCTGGTCAGGCGTTATCCCAATGTTAAAGTCGTGGGAAACAAAAAGACGTTCCAGCTCTTTTCCCAGTTCTACCATCTGGATATTGCAAAGAATCACTATCTGGTAAAGGAGGGCGATATCCTTGATTTGGGGGAACATAAGCTAGAGTTCTTTTTTGCACCTATGGTTCACTGGCCAGAGGTGATGCTTACCTATGAGCAGACTAGGAATATCTTGTTTTCCGCAGATGCGTTCGGAACCTTCGGGGCCTTGAGTGGAAACCTCTTTGTCGACCAGATGGATTATGAGCGTCACTTCCTCTCTGAAACTCGGCGCTACTATGCAAACATCATCGGAAAGTTCGGCTCCCAGGTCCAGGCAGCTTTCGCAAAGCTTCCCATCTCCTCCGTCTCCATGATCTGTCCCCTACATGGGCCTATCTGGAGGGAGAACACCGGCTATATCTTCGACAAGTACCAGTTGTGGTCTACCTATACTCCCGAACGGGAAGGGGTGGTCATCGCTTATGCCTCGATGTACGGCAACACGGAGGCCGCAGTAAACAAGCTCGCCCTGATGCTTGCTGAGCGTGGGATCAGGGATATAAGAATGTTCGACGTCTCCAGGACCCATCTCTCAGACATTGTCGGAGAGGTGTGGGAGAACAGCCATCTGGTCATAGCTTCACCTACATACAACATGCATCTCTATGCTGGGGCGGCCAATCTGTTGGAAGACTTGTTGGCCTTAGGGCTCAAAAACAGGAAAGTCGCCATTATCGGCAATCACTCCTGGGCAAGTGCGGCAAAGAAAAGCATGGAGGAGTTGGTCTCATCACTGAAGGATAGCGAAATACTCGCTTCTATGGATATAAAGAGCAGCCTTAAAGATGAGCAGCTGGTGGAGTTGGAGGCGATGGCTGATGCTATAGCAAATTCAATGACGGTGTAATACTTACGATAGGGTATCCGGAACAATGAAGAGAGCAACCTTTACTGTTCAGGGTTGCTCTCTTCCCCATGATCCGAATCGCTTGTCATATGCTCAACAAGATTTTCAGAGGGTCTCTCTTTCAGCTCACTTGAGATATTCCATCTCTTTCTTGGACAACAGTTTCTGTAGTATCAACATTATGATTAGAATCAGAATGCCGATACTGTCTTGGACGACATTTGCGGTGATCAGCATCAGGGCACCAATGAACGTAACTGCCCTGAGGGCGTTGTGCATCTTGGTGAACATGTAACCCTCTGTTGCCATCCCAATCATACTGACTCCTATGATTGCTGTTACAGTGACCCTGATTGCTATCAGATAGGTGGTGTCTAGCAACAGCAGTGCAGGGTTGTAGATGAACATATAGGGGACGATAAAACCTGCAAGGGAGAGCTTTACCGATTGCAAGCCGGTTCTCATGGGGTCTCCGCCGCTGATGCCGGCAGCTGCAAAGGAGGCCAGGGCGACAGGAGGGGTGATGTTGGCAAACATGGCAAAGTAGAAGACAAACATATGTGCTGCTACGGGGGGGATGCCGAGCTTGATCAGGGCAGGAGCTGCCATGGTTGCTGTGATCAGGTATGCGGGGATGGAAGGCAGGCCCATGCCCAGTATCATGCAGGTGACCATGGTAAGTACAAGGGTAAGCATCAGATTCGCCCTACCGAGCTGAATGATTGCATTTGCCATGTTCAGTCCAAAGCCTGTAAGGCTTACAACCCCAATGATGATCCCTACAACAGCACAGGCCACAGCTACGGATATTACCGACTTGGTTCCCTCTGCAAATGCATCGAGGATATCCCTAAAGCTCATCCGTGTGGTCTTTCGAGCCATGCTTACGACAATCGTGGCCACTATCGCCCAAAATGCTGCAAAAATGACAGTGTTGCCACTAAAAAGCAACATATAGAGCAGGAACAGGATAGGCAGCAAGAGATGTCCCCGTTCCTTCATGACTTCCCGGACCTTGGGAAGCTGTTCCTTGGGGATGCCTTCGAGATTGTTTTTGGAAGCTCGCAACTGTAGNNGATTCCCAGATAGTAGAGCAAGGCGGGGATCGTTGCACTGATGACAATGACCCCATACTTGATCCCCAACATTTCAGCCATGATGAAAGCGGCCGCACCCATAATGGGAGGCAACAGTTGTCCCCCTACAGATGCGGAGGCTTCGACGGAACCTGCGAACTCCTTGCTATATCCGGTCTTCTTCATCAGGGGGATGGTGAAGGCACCGGTGGTGACCACATTGGCGACAGCAGAGCCATTGATGGATCCCAAAAACCCAGAGGCGATGACTGCTACTTTTGCAGGCCCGCCCTTCGTGCTTCCTGCAAATGCAAGGGCCAGGTCATTGAAGAATTTTCCCATGCCCGACTTGTTCATCACGCTTCCGAAGAGTATGAACAGGAAGATGTACGAAGCGGCAACATCCACTGACGTTCCATAAATGCCTTCTGAGTTGATGAAGATATGGTTGACCAGCTTTGTCCAGTTGTAGCCCCGATGCATCAGAATTCCAGGCAGGTTCCTTCCCCCCAGCCCGTAAAGGATGAAGAGCAGGCTCAGAATGACCAGAGGCCACCCCGATATCCGTCTGGACGCCTCCAGGACCAGCAGTATCAGCATGGTTCCCATGATGACATCCATCCTGCTGGGGCTTCCCATCCTATTGATGAAGTTGATGTAATCGCCCCAGACATAGGCGGCTACTGCCAAGGATCCCAAGACAAAGAGCACATCATACCAGACCATCTTCTTTCTGCTCGCCTTTTTATGTGAAGGGTAGAGCACGAAGGTCATGCCCAGCATCATCGCCACATGCAACGACCTGTGCAGGTGGGTGGCTGGGTAGCCGATGAAGGAGGTTATGAAATGATAGAGTGCAATCCCGATGGCGGCAAAATATGCAACATCCCTTAGCAGTGGTTTGTCAAATGATTTAATTTTGAAGTCCCTATCGAACTTCTCCAGCAACTCTTGCTGGCGATCGCTCAATTTCGGACTTGCTTGTTCGAGGGAAATCTTGGACATATGGCTCGTTTTCCTTGTAATGTAAGCTCTAGCTTTTGATGGTGGGGAAGCTCTGAACCCCGTATTAGGACCGTATCATTGAGGGTGATGGAAACCAGTGCGCTCTGGGAGTTGATCCATGTAAAACGATCGAACTTCTCGTTTATGTTTCTCATTACCACCATTCCATCCTCAAAGGAGACCGTTCCCTTGTTTTCAGGAATACCTGCACCAAAACCTGCAACTCTGATCGTATGCAGGATAAAGGTGTTGTCGTCCTCTAGTGTGTACTCTTCGATCCAGGGGATATGTTCAAATGAATGGATCCAATTGAAGGTGAGACGATCTGATGCCTTCGTTTCTAGCTGGAGATAGACCTTTGCACTCTCCTGGTCGGAGAGGGTGATGACCTGTACGGTTGCAATGCGACAGAAAAGGAGAAAAAGACCTATCGTCCCCAGCGAAATGATGAGGACGATAAGCCATACAGCTCTACGTTTATCTGCCATACCCCTTATTTGAGGCCTACTTCCTTATAGTATTTGACAGCACCCTCATGCATTGGCAGATCAACGCCAAGATGAGAGTTCTCCAAGGTAATGTGCTTCTTTGCTGTTGCATGGGAAGCCTGGATGTCCTCGATGTTTTCGAAGATACCCTTGGTAAGGTCATAGGCGACATCAGCGGGGAGGTTTTCGTTGACTATCATGATATTGCGGACAGTCGCAGTGACCACGTCACCGGTTGTGTTGTAGGTATCGGCTGGGATGGTAGCCTGAACAAAGAAGGGATACTTCGTGATCAGGTTTGCAAGGCCTTCACCTTCAATGGGAATGAGCACTATCTGAGCAGATGTCCCCAGTTCCATGATGGTGGCATTGGGAATGCCGCTTGTAACGAAAACTGCATCTACGAGGTTGTTTTTCAGCTGTCCGATGGCTTCGCCATAGTTGAGGTAGTCCACCTTGCTGTCTTCATAACTCATGTTATGTGCCTCGTACATCATGCGCGCATTGAGCTCAACACCGGAGTTAGGCGCTCCTACACCAACACGTTTGCCTTTAAGGTCTGTAAACTTGGTGATGCCGGTCTTGGTTGTGGTGACCAGCTGCACATAGTTAGGGTAAAGACCGGTAAGCGCGCGAAGTTCTGTTGCAGGGCTCTTGCCTTGGTATGCTCCTGTTCCGCTGTAAGCCTGGGCAACAGCATCACTCATCGCGATGGCCATCTCAGCTCCGCCTTCACGGATAAGGGTGATGTTCTCAGCTGAGGCACCAGTTGCCTGGGCGGAGGACTTGTAGCCGAGCCTGTTCTGGAACAGTGAGGAAAATGCTCCTCCAATCGGGTAGTAGAGACCACTGGTCGGTCCGGTAGCTACAGTTATAAAATATTTGCTTCTATCGAGCCCATCGCTTTTTGGGGAAGATTCGGCCTGTACATCAACATTGAGGCTTTCACTTTTATTAGCGGGTTTAGCCTTTCCTCCGACAAAGATGGTAGTCAATGCAACGAGAATTACGAGGGCTAGTATTACAAGTGTAAGTAAGATTGTCTTTTTTCGCATAATAAAGTCTCTCCTGTGCAGTAAATATTTTGCAGAAGGGAAAATTATTTAACCTGTCCTGGCTCCCTTTCAATAAAACTTGCCAAACAGTAGGCTAACCTTCTCTTGTATGAGAGTATAGAGGATGCATATAGGTTGCATCAATATGCAGTTAGGCGATTATCGGCACCTTTATGGGTTTTCTGCTTTTTTTGGCAAAGTATGGATAAAAATCAGTAGTAAATGGTATGATTCGGCATGACTTTGACCCAATTCTTACGAATCGTAGAGATTCGCACCAAAATCATCAGCATGGGAACCTTCGCCAGCGGTACCCTGTTCGCCCTCTATGCGGAGGGCAGACTCAGCTTGCCCATTCTTTTCCTTATGGCTTTCGCCACGCTGTTCGTAGATATGGGGACAACAGGCTTCAACAGCTATTTCGATTATCGTAATGGAACGGACACCAAGGAAGCCAATTGCGAGGATGACAAGGTTCTGGTTTATCAGGGAGTCAGTCCGCTGCTCGCCCTGCTTGTCAGCCTTCTGTTGTTTGCCTCTGCCGGTGTATTAGGCCTTGTCCTTGCCTACATGACCAGCTGGAAGCTTCTGGTAGTGGGGGGCATCTGCATGCTTGTAGGTTTTGCCTATACAGGAGGCCCGTTTCCTATATCCCGCACACCCTTTGGAGAGTTGTTTGCCGGATTCTTCTTGGGTACGACACTCTTCCTTATCTCGTTCTTTGTTCAGACAGGGACGGTTACACGCGAAGCCTTGCTCGCTTCCATTCCCTCCCTCATATTGATCGGCATGATACTTTCCGTCAATAACAGCTGCGACCGTATGAGCGATGCCCTGGCTGGAAGGAAAACCCTCACTATCATACTGGGGAAATGGGGCACGACCTTTTTGCTCGGCTTTGAGGCAGTGCTAATTCTTGCGTCGTTTGTCATGCTGTTTGTACGGGGCATATACCCCTTGATCCTGCTCGTAGCTCTAGTTCCCTTCGTGATGGTTGGGTCATTGGAGTTTAGGGCGATGGTGCTGAGAGGGTTCTCCAACCAGACAAAACAGCAGAATATGGGATCGATCGGGCGTGTCTATCTTGTTTTCAGTCTCTGTTTTTCCCTAGGGCTTCTGGTGGCGCACCTACTGAATTGAGCTTTGCGTGCACTCCATCTCTTGCAACGGTTTTTTTATGGTCATGGCATAAAAGGTATTCGCCAATCCAAGAAGAGCGGAGAGGGAGAAAAGGACCTCTATGCCAAGCCTTTCCCAGATCAGCCCACCAAGAAGGGCGATAATGACGCTTATGAGGTGATTTACCGAGATACCGGTGGTAATTGTGGCTGTCATCTCCTCAGGTGTTGAGGAGAGGTCCTGCACATAGACATTGGATGCCATGCTTGCAAGTGAGATGATCGAATCAAGGACAAAGTTTATGCACACGACGATAAAGGCTATGTGCATGGGGAATAGACGGTGTGCGAAGCCATAGAAGAAGCATACGACCATAAGGATCAGGGTGTCACCTATCATGATTGTCTTGTATCCGAGGCGGTCGATGAGACGTCCGATCAAAGGGGAGAGCACCATGCCGAAAGCTGCACAAATGGCCAGCAGGAAGGCTATTACAGAAGTGTCGGCCCCATAGAAGAGAATGAGCACATAGGGAGCGAAAGTGAGGAATATCTGTTTTCTCGCCCCATAGAATATCTCCAGCATGTAGTACTTTGAGAACTTCTTGTTAAAGTAGATGCGGCTACGCTGCACCTTCTTCCCTTGGTCCTTCATGGTAAGGGCAATGAGTGTGGAGAGCACAAGCAGCACTGCCGAGATGATGAATACGACCCTGAAGCCGGTAATTGCGCCTTTGGGGACCCCCATGGCTGCAAAAAGCAAAAAAAGGCCAGAAACTGCCAGAAACCCTACGATCCTACCCCCATGGCTGATGCTTGAGATGATTCCAAGGGAAGCTCCACCTTTGCCTTTGTTGGCCAGAGTCAGGGAGAGGGAGTGTTTCATCGGCATGACAATATGTTCGCCTGAACTGAAGATAACCATGCTCAGTATTACAAGAACCTTGGACGTCCCGACCAATAGGAGTCCCACCACCCCGGCAAGCATGACCGCCGTCCCAATCTTGAATACCTTTGTTTCACTGAAACGATACATCGCCGCCAGGATGAATATGAGCAACAGGCCGGGCAGTTCCCTGAAAAATTCTACGATACCCCTTTCAAATTTGGTGATCTGAATTATCTCTGCCAGATAGTTGTCCTGCACTCCACGGTAGAACCCATAGGCGAGGCCGCTGAAAAGTATAGCGAATAGGAAGGGGCGAATCTCCAGTCCCTTGCGATAGATGGTTTGAGTTCTGGTGTTCATGAGCTTAGTCCTTGTTGCTGCTTGATATCAGTCCTAATGACTATGTTCCTTTTACACCCCAAATGTCAATCTCATTTTCCCAGATCTTGAGTGCGAATATCAGGAGCGTAGGACATTCCTTTAACAGTGGGTTCTAAACATAGAGGGGTGATGCAAGCGAAGGGTAAGGGGCCCAAGTGTTTTTAGGGCAGCACTAAACTTGACTGCACGAGACTCCTGTCGTAGGGTGAACTTACAGTAGGAGGCTCGTATGCATAAGAGATTCGGATCGGATTTGGAGGGCAAGGTCGCCCTTATCACCGGCGCCAGCAAAGGACTTGGCTATGGTCTTGCAAAGATATTTGCCCGGGAAGGTGCAAAGGTGGCAGTGGCGTCACGAGATGTGGCACGACTGAAGACCCTTGCCCAAGAGGTCGAGAAGGAGGGCGGAACTTGCGAGGCCTTCACTCTTGACCTCAGGGATGTCGCCTCGATCAATGCGTGCGTTAAAGAGGTCGAACGTAAGATGGGAAGCATAGACGTCCTGGTGAACAACGCGGGTATGGGAAATCCTATTCCTGCAGAGAAGGTCACCGAACAGGATTGGGACTGGATGATGGACCTCAATCTCAAAGGGACATTCTTCTGTTGCCAGGCTGTAGGGACAAGGATGCTTGAGCGTCGCAGGGGTAGGATCATCAATATCAGCAGCCAGGCATCAGTAGTCGCGATTCCCGAGGAGGTTGTCTATTGTGCTTCCAAAGGGGGTGTGAACATGCTTACCAAAACCCTTGCTGCAGAGTGGTCGGGAAGAGGGGTAACTGTCAATGCAGTCGGTCCCACTTTTATCCGTACGCCCGGTACTGCAGAGAGGTTGGATAATCCCGAATTCCTTGCTGGCGTATTGTCCAAGATACCCCGTGGCAGGGTGGCCACCATCGATGATGTTGCCTCATCTGTACTCTACCTCGCCAGTGATGGCTCGGACATGGTGACGGGAACTCTGCTGCTTGTTGATGGGGGGTGGACTGCAGTCTGAAATTATTGTGGCAATGGTCAGGGATCTTTCAGCAATCCCTCATTGGCTCCTGTCCTTGCCAGTCCCCTTACAAGCATATGGCAGCATACCTGGATGCTATGCTTGTAAGCTGTATACATACAGACTGCCGGAAAAAGATTTCCTCTTTCCGGCAGTCTGTTGTTGTACCTCTACGTTTTACTGTTCTTTCCCTTTACAGGAAACCTTTCTCCACAAGATACGAGTGTGCCACGTTTCTTGGGGACTGACCTTCGACCGCTATGCGGCTGTTCAGAATCTGCAACGTCTCTAGGTCCAGGCTCTTGAATACAGGCTCCAGGATGGTCCTGATCTCGGGGCACTTATCCAACACCTCGCCCCGTATGATGGGAGCGGGAGCATAGACTGGCTGTATCTTCTTGGTATCGGTGAGGACTTTCAGGCCAAGGGCGGCAAGTTGTCCGTCCGTTCCATAAGCCATGGCGGCATTCACCCCATCCTGAGCAGAGGCGGCGGCCTTTTCTGTGAGGGTTGTGTTACCTCCTGCAAATACCAATAGCTGGTCATTGCTGAGCTTAAAGCCATATCCTCGCTCAAAACTAGGTAGTGCCGGTTCGTCTGAGACAAACTCCTCACTGGCTGCGAGCTTGAAATCTCCGCCCTTGTTGATGTATGCGGCGAGGTCTTCCAGGGTTTTCAGTGATGCCGACTTGGTGAGGTCGTTTCTCACTGAGACGGCCCAGGTGTTATTGGCAGGGGAGGGATGCAGCCATATGATGTTGTTGGCATCCTTATCCAGCTCAGCTATTTTGTCATATCCCTTCTGCCAATCCTTCCACAGGTCGAGATCTTCATTGTCAGAGAAGAAATAGAATCCGTTCCCGGTATATTCGGGATATATGTCTATTTCACCCGCTAGAATAGCGGATCGTACGATAGGCGATGTCCCTGTCTGGGTCTTGTCGATGACATTGAGACCACCGTTTTCCAGGAGCAGGACGATCATATTGCCCAGTAAGGCTCCTTCAGTGTCTATCTTGGACCCTACGGTGACCGTAGCCGTGCCTGACTTTTCAGAACTACCGCCTGCTGTGAGGGGAAAAGCCAAAAAGGCTAGAATGAAGATAAGGGTGAATCCCTTTGTGATCGTTTTATACATACGTACCTCCGTATTGTGATGATTCTCCATGCAGATACTGCTGGTGAACCGAATTCTTATTATGGTTATGCATCTTTCCCTTCGGAAAGGTTGCTGAACATGAACGGGATCAATTCTGCGACTGTGGGGTGGGGCAGGACGGTATTTTGGAGATGCTGATAGGGAAGCTTGGCTTCCATAGCCAAGGCTATCATTCCGATGATCTCATCCCCTCCAACGCCAAAGACCGAAGCGCCGAGGATTGTGTCGTCCTCTTTGCTGACTAGGATCTTTATGAAACCTTTAGTTTCGCTTTTTTCTTTAGCTCGGCTGATGGCACTCATCTGCATTTTTGCTACAAGAAAGGGAACTCCCTTTTTCCTTGCCTGCCTTTCCGACAAGCCGACTCGAGCCAAAGGAGGATCCATATAGAGGCAGTAGATGGGAATCCTGTCGGAAATCTCCAGTTTGCCACCTTCTAGGGAGGAGAGATAGACCTGTCCGTCATGTACCGAGGTGTGGGTAAAGGCACCTCGTCCATTCACATCCCCTAGGGCATAGATATGGGGGACATTTGTGCGACACTGCCCATCCACTTCAATATAGCCCTTCTCATCGGTTTGTATTCCAGCCTTTTCAAGGTTGAGATTGTCACTGTTGGGCAATCTGCCCGTACCAACCAACAGGTGGGTCCCACTGACTTTCATCTCTTTCTCTCCCTGCAGATAGGTGAGCTCAATTGTGTCGGTTCCTTTCATCTGGATTTTGGTTGTGGTAGAGACAAGAAAGACATCAATGCCCTCGCTCTCCAGGATGGCTTTGGCCCGTTTGCTCACATCAGCATCCTCGCGGGAGATAAGAGAGGAAGACCTCTCAATAATGGTGACTTTTGAGCCGAATCTTCTGAATATCTGGGCGAATTCCAAACCTATGTAAGAACCCCCAAGTATGACCAGATGCTCGGGTAGCTCGGTAAGGCCCAAAAGGCGCTTGTTATCAAGCCAAGGAACAGTGTCTATTCCTGGAATATCCGGCTTGCTCGCACGTGCACCGGTATGGATGATGATCTGATCGGCTTTGATCTTTTCATCACCAACTTCCAAGGTATGTTCATCGATAAATGTAGCAAAGGTGCGGTAGTAGTCAGTCGCCCCGTCAAGCCAGGCAGTAAAGCCTTCTGTTGAACTGTTACGAATAAGGTTCATTCTGTCCATTACTTTGGGAAAGTCGACGGTGAAGTCCGGGACCTGTATGCCGAAGTCCTCGGATCGGCGCACCATGTGTGCATTCCTTGCACTTGCGACAAGGGCCTTGGTCGGGGTGCATCCCCAGTTAACACAACTGCCGCCTGTGTGGTCTCCTTCTACGATAGCAACGGATTTTTTCATCGCCAACAGTTTTGGCAGGATTGTTCCGGTTGCTTGCCCGGTACCGATGATAATCACGTCATAGTTCTTCATGAGTTACCTCCTCTGAACGTTTGACTGGAGAGTTACTCTCCTTCCTAAAAGATATCGCTACTTGTTGTTAAAGGCAAGTTAACCAGTAGGAGATATGCTCTTTTAGTACTGTATATATCCAAATATACGTACTTTTAGCTATATTGCCATGCCCTCATCTGAAGTACGAACGCCTTGTCTGTAAATGATTCGATTTGCATACTATGGCTTTAACGGCTTTGCCAAGTATCATTTAACTTGGAATCATCCCCGTTTTCTCCTTGATTAAGCACCTCTGTGCTGGTATCGTTGGAGTAAGTGGAAAGGCATGTATCGCTCGATTTCAAGCGATACATGCTTCCTTGAAAAACTAGGCCCTAATGGAGTAATTGTGGATAGAGCTGATTTCAGACTCAATTTTCAGCAGAAACTTGCATCGGTGGTCCTGTTGCTATTCTTCGCAAGTTTTTTCTTTCCATTCTATCTTGCCCGAGAAAACAGGATATCCGAGGACATTCAAAGTGGCTTGCTTTCACTGAGCCCGCTCTGCATCCTGTTTCTGATGTTACCCCCGCTTCTGATCGCTCTTCATGCATTCGCTCGAAAGGGCTGGATGAAGGAAGTCACGATTACCCTTTCGGGTGTCTTGGGCCTGTTTTTCCCGATGATGGTGCTCGCCATTGTAGGTTCCGATGTCAGTGATGCTTTCGGGTCCCTGGCACGATACAGTCCCGCCTCCGGGATGTATCTCTATCTTACTGCTGTCATAATCATCTTCCTGATGAAACCCAAGTTCAGGCTCTATGATCTGTCAGGGATGATCCTTGTCGCTCTGGCAGTGATGTTTGTGGCTTCAAAAGGATCCTATGACAGGTTGGGGATTGTGCTCGAGGGGAGAAACTTTGGTAGTCGGGTCACCCGGGAAGTGTTGGCACATATTCGTCTTACATTCATAAGTCTTGGGATCAGCATTGTGATCGGCATACCCCTTGCCCTGGCAAGCTTCCAAGGCAAGCACGCCAAAAAAATAGTATTTCCATTCCTTAACCTCCTGCAGACCATTCCCAGTATCGCCTTGTTCGGGCTTCTGATAACCCCTCTCTCTTTGCTCTCTAGGACATTTCCCTTTTTGCGTGAGATGGGCATCAAGGGCATCGGTAATGCTCCGGCGATCATAGCGTTGAGCACGTATGCCCTCTATCCCATAATCAGGTATAGCTTCACAGCCTTCAGCAGCATTGAAGAGTCCGTCATACAGGCTGCAAAAGGGATGGGGATGAACCCCTTTCAAATCTGGAGGATGGTACGATTTCCCTTGGCTGCCCCTGGTGTGCTTCACGGCATTCGGGTCGCCTTGATCCAGACTATCGGCAATGCGACCCTTGCTAAGCTGATAGGAGGCGATGGCCTTGGCGTATTGGTATTTGAAGGTCTTGGACAGGCTTCGGTTGATATGGTGCTTTTAGGAATGTTGCTGATAATCGCACTGACCATCGCAAGCGACAGGATTTTTCAGATATTCATCTATCTGGTGACTCCGCCGGCATTGCGCGGGAAGGCGGTTGGAAATGGATGACCAGACGATAAGGAACAAAACAGATGCAATCACACCATAATCACCCGGTACTTACCGATACCCACAGCTTCCTTACTGTAAAAAACATTGCAGTGAACTACGGAGAGATTGCAGCTTTGCAAGATGTGACCCTCTCGATTCCTGCCAACAGGGTAACGGTTCTTATCGGCCCCAGCGGGTGCGGTAAGTCGACAACATTGCGCTGCCTCAACGGCTTGGTGAAAATCGATGGGGGTAGTATAACCTATGAGGATGAAGGGATTCAGGACCTGAGCGAGACTGACCTGCGTAGGAGCATGGGCTATGCGATACAATCAGT
>LSQX01003046.1_pt1 | contig 18780 bp, 12 predicted proteins | sample 654561 | NCBI WGS metagenome assembly LSQX01 (sample SAMN04489861, study PRJNA283612) | anaerobic digester metagenome | isolation source: 4 biogas reactors fed with cattle manure at either 37C or 55C with and... | place: Denmark: Kongens Lyngby | collected 2014
GCAGGTCGATGATATAGATGCCGTTACGCTCCATATAGATATATTCGGCCATTTTGGGGTTCCATCTCCTGGTCTGATGCCCGAAATGGACACCTGCTTCCAGCAGCTGCTTCATTGAAATAACTGACATATAAAAATCCTCCTTAAGTTTATACCTCCACAGCTCTCACCCGGCCGAAGGACCCAGAAGGCACTTATTCAGCCGTCAAACTGCGTGTGTATTTTTTATCGTATTGTAGTATACCACATGGATGTTAAATTAGCAAACAAAAATCTTTTAAGAAATGTTAAATTTTCTTAGGAACTTTCATATGTACTTGCACCTTTGGCTGATTGGATTCATATACTCATATGGTGACCAATTTTTGGGGAGGTGCTAAAAGTGCTGCACTTCTTATTCACTATGATGAATGAGGTCCTTGGCAGTGTATTTTTTCAACTGGGTTATGTCACTAATTCAACCTCATTTCCACAGCCCTTAACGCCCGAAGAAGAGCAAAAATTCATTGAAGCATACAAAGAAGGCAGCGAAGATGCCAGAAATACACTTATTGAACGGAACCTGCGGCTCGTAGCCCATATTGTCAAGAAGTACGCTACATACAACGGTGACAGTGATGACTTGATCTCAATAGGCACAATTGGCCTGATTAAGGCAATTTCGACCTTCGACCAGTCCAAAGGTACCAGGCTTGCCACATATGCCGCCCGATGTATCGAGAATGAAATATTGATGCAAATAAGATCTACGAAAAAGATACAAAACGAGGTGTCTCTCCATGATCCAATCGGAGTTGACCGTGAGGGCAACGAAATTACACTGATAGACGTAATCGGCAGTGAGACGGAATCCGTTATTGATGAGGTAGAATTGAAAATTCAAGTAAAGCGTCTTTATAATAAAATGAAATCTGTACTGAAAAATCGTGAGAAAACTGTATTGGAGCTTCGCTACGGTCTTGTGAACGGAGCAAGTAAAACACAGCGGGAAATCGCTGGCATGTTGGGCATATCGCGCTCATATGTATCTCGTATTGAGAAGAAAGCGATTAAAAAACTGAGCAAGGAACTGGAACCCTACAAGGAGAACTAGCCAGGCGGGGCGCATCAAAAACTATATCTTGATGTGCCCTTCCGTTTATAACGATTCATTTGAGCCGTTTTGCAGCTAAAGGCAATCTTTAACCAAACTAACAGCCTCGTCGATATGCTGGGGCAGCGTAGTATTTTTTACCCCTGTTATCTGAATATTGCAGCGATTAGTCGGTATAAGCATCTTTTTAGCCGGGCTTTCGGCAATCGCCCTTGCCATAGCAGGTGTTAGCTCGCCCATCATGGAATTAGCTGCAACGATACCAATAGCTCCAATAATAATCTGCACCTTATCAGAATTGAAAACTATAGCATTCTCCCCTGTTGCTCCCTCATCTGCACCGGCTTTAAGCATGGCGGAGGTGGCAAGCACATTGGTGCCCAGAGCAATAATCTCAACCGATTTGCCAAGCTCAGCCCTAAGATTCTCAACAATTGCCTTTCCAATGCCGCCGCCCTGCCCGTCTACAACTGCAATACGCATAATATCCCTCCATATCTAAGCTTTGATTTCTCCAGCCTTCTTTAGGGAAAACTTGGTTATCCCCGGGCCAACCAATTCATAAATCAGCGTCGCGCTGAGCACTACCGTTCGGATGGTTTGAGCATACTCTGGAACCATTCTGGAAGCCAACAGCGTTAATCCAATGGCTACACCCGCCTGAGGAACCAGCGTAAAACCAATGTACTTCCTGATAGCTTCCTCGGCTTTCATTATAGCCGCACCAATATATGCACCTGCTACCTTGCCTATAACCCTGGTGATTATATAGAGAATACCGATTAGGCCAACACTTGGTAAAATCGAAACGTCAAGCCCCATGCCCGAAACAACAAAGAACATTACATAAATAGGTGCCGTAACGCTATCTGAAAGCTTAAGTATTGATTCAGCTTCTTTACTTGCATTTACCAACATAGCACTCATGCTCATACACAAAAGGAGCGATGAAAGTCCCAGCATTGTCGCAAGGGATGAACCGAGAAATATAAAAGCCGTTATTATAATCAACCGATTGGAAGCCTTCTTAAAATAGCGCAGGGGCAGTACAAACAGGAAACCAAGTAGGAACCCCAAAAGAATGGATCCGATTATCTCCGCCACCGGCATAATAATCGACAAAATCACAGAGCTTTCACCGGGATGCTGAAGTATATTAACAATGGCAGCCGCTAAGCCAAATGCTATAAGAGCGACAGCATCATCCAATGCAACAACCGTCAACAATGTGCTTGTCACAGGTCCCTTGGCCTTAAATTGCCTTATAACCATGACGGTCGCAGCAGGAGCCGTAGCAGCAGCAATAGCACCCAGCAGCAGCGCCAGCTCAATATCAAAACCGAAAATGAGCAGTACCACTGTCACAAGTATAGACGCCGTTAATGCTTCGAAAAGGGCTATAACTATCGGAAGCATTCCTGCTTTCTTTAGATAAGACAGTTTAAATTCGGAACCAATGGAAAAGGCAATGAACCCCAATGCCATTTCAGATACCAGTTCCAGTCCTTCGACCAAATCCAGCGGAACTAACTTGAATACATAGGGTCCAATCAGCAATCCTGCAATCAGATATCCAGTTACATTAGGCAGCCGTATTTGCTTTACGACACGCCCAAAAATAAGCCCTGCGAAAAGAATCAGCGCCAGATAAAACAATGTATTCATTTGCATTCTATAGTTCAACTCCTTCTGCACTGAGAACCGGCAATGTGAATAAAACCGCAGAATCCGGCTGGGACAGATCCCCAACTACCTGGCGAATAATTTGCTTTACTGCTTCGACTTTCTCGTCCTTCAAAACCATAAATATTGTTCTACTCTCTTTACGTTCCGGATTAATAAAAGCATAGATTGACCCAAATATCGGGTAATCTTCACTATTTTTAGCAAGCTCTCTGACCATGCCCGTGCTGTTGAGAATGGTAGCACCGCAAATGCCATTCTCCATCAGCTTTTCCAGCAGATCATCTAGCAATTCAACCTTATTGAGTACCAATAACAAAAACTGCATACTTCATCTCTCCTGTAGATAATATTCAATGAGCGCTTGCGCGAATTGTGCGGCAAACCGCGTTTTTGCAAAGCAAAATACACTGCGGGCGCTTTAGCGCCTTCCTCAAGCGTTTTGTGTGTATCGTGCCGCTAGCATTTTACCAAATGTCCTTCAAGGGGGATTGAACCCACCATTGAAATAAGAATCTATCTATCCCCCGACAGGCGTTTTTTAGCCTGAAGGGCTAAAAATACGCTCTGAGGCGGAGGTCTTAGGAGCATCCGATAAATGCAATATCAAGTATAACGCTAAATGAGCCATTGTGCAAATGCAAACTGAATTAAGATAGTATTAAGTAAAAAAGGCGCCGCAAGTAGAAATGCATAAACAGTTCGCTGCTAATACCCCTTCTCCAGCATTGCCTTCGCGATTTCCGCGAATACCGGCGCCGCCACCTTGCCGCCGAGGCGACCGTTTTCGACAAATACGGCTATGGAATACCGGGGAGCTGTTGCGGGAAAATAGCCGGCGAACCAGGCATGTACCGCATTGCCATAGCCGGTTTCTGCGCTGCCTGTTTTCCCTCCAGCGCCGCCATGGTAGCCCATGATAGCCCGTGTTCCGGTGCCGTAGGAGGTCACAGCCTCCATCAGCCTGCATACCTTGTCGGCTGTTCTTTTGGAGATTATTCGTTTGCCCTCATCTACCCTGACCTTCCTTACGACCTCGCCTTCGCCGTTAACAATGGAATCAACAATATTTATCCTGTTCTTGATTCCACCATTGGCCACCGTCGCGACCATATCTGCCACCTGCACCGGTGTTGCCAGAAGCACTCCCTGACCTATTGCCAGGTTAGCAATGTCCGCCTGGCTGTAGCTGTCATCTGTTTGTTGAAGGCTGCCCTTTGCCTCATATATGCCTTGCTCTGATAAACCTGTATAGCTTCCCAGTTCAAACCTCTGAGCCATCTCGATAAGGTTTTCATACCCGACCCTTCGGCTCATTTCTATAAAATAGGAATTGCAGGACACAGCAAAAGCCCGTTCCAGGTTAATGTCGCCATGTCCGCCTTCGTAATAGGAGGAGCATCGAAATACAAGGCTGCCTATATCCACAGCCCCGCTACAGTAATAGTGGTCCGGATCGCTAAAGCCTCCGCGCATATAGGGTAGATCCTGACCAAGACTATCAGGGTAGCCACTATTCTCGGCTATATTAGGGGCATTTAGATAATTAATATATCCATTAGCTGCATAATTAAATCCATTCTCACCTATACCATTAGGGGCTGACTCCCTGCGCTCCTGCTCCATAATATCCTGCTCATTTTCCAGGTATGCTGCCACATCGACGATTTTGAACACTGAGCCCAGATTATAGGCCGCCGTCGCTTTGTTGAACAGCTCCTTACCATCGCTGTCAAGGTAGTCTTCTATGGCATTCTGGTTAAAATTGGGTCTACTTGCCATTGCAAGAATATCTCCCTTCACAACATCCTCAACTACAACTGCGCCTGAAATGTTGTACTTGTCCATAACTTCTTCAACAATTCTTTGTATGAGGTAGTCCAGTGTCAGCTTTACATTTAGCTTCTCAGCGGCGTTTTTAGTCTTCAGTCTGTATCCCAGCCCCTTGATTGGCTTTTTTGCTGCATCTGTGACTGTACCGATTTCAAAAACAGCGCTGTCCTTTAGCTCATTCTCATAGAACTTTTCAATCCCCGACTGCCCAATCTGATCCTTTCGGTTTAGATAGCCCAGCACATGCTTTGCAAGAGTATTGTCATCATAGCGGTCCAGAGATTTTAGAATTGATACCCAGTCAATATCCATTTCCAGAAGCTTATCGCTAGCTGCTTTATCCGTCCTGATAAGGAGTGGCTTGCTCCTGGAGGTCAGCTCTCCCAGCAAATCAACTTCGATTCCAAGGACAGCGCATACCTCTTCCCTCTCCTGCTGAGACTCAGGCATGGACGCCGGTTTTATGAAGGCAGTATAGTTTTGAGTTCTGTTTGTGAAAGGAATACCCATTCGGTCGAGAATATTTCCGCGCAGCTTTTCAATGCGCGTATTGGAGAGCCTCTGCTCAAAAGCCGCTTCCGCAAGACTCTCCGATGAGAAGAACTGAATGTATGCGACCTTGGCAATCAGGGCGACAAATGATAATAAGGCTATATAACATATGATACTTATTCGTTTATTAGTCAACAAAAAACCCCTTTCAACAGCAGTGAGTCTACTGACATTCTTGCCGTTGCCAAGGGTTAATATTCAAGTATGCTGCACATATCAGGCTTATTTTTGCTTCAGCCAATCATTTCTTTTGCTCCAAATTATCGCCCTTGCGCCTGAGTATTGTATAAGGCTCTACCGGTTCATCCATAGGCATATAGACTGTCATCTGGGGATGAGGCGCCGCTTCAATGCTTTCGCCCTCATTATTCTTCATCGAGGTTACCTCTTGAAGACGGAAGCTGCCTTTTGGGCTCACAACCTCAAGCTCGTCTCCTATCACGAATCTATTTCTCTGTTCAATGGTTGCAATCCTCGATGTCCTATCGTAATCCATTACCAGACCCACGAAATCATAGTCCCTAATATAGGAGCTGGTCTTGTAGTTTTGCTCCTTGCCGGAAGGCTTACCCTCGAAAAAACCTGTTGTGTACTCCCTGTGGCTAGCCTTAGACATTTCATCCATCCATGTAATGTCGAATTCATAATTCTTCGGATCGGCATAATAGGCGTCCAAAGCTTCCCTATAGGCCTTGACCACAGTCGCCACATAATAGGAGCTCTTCATCCGGCCTTCAATTTTTAGGCTTGTAATACCACTGTCTATTATTTGCGGCAGGTGCTCAATAAGGCATAGATCCTTCGAATTGAAAATATAGGTGCCACGTTCGTCTTCAAAAATCGGCATGTATTCCCCCGGACGCTTTTCCTCCACCAAATGATACTTCCACCTGCATGGATGGGCGCAGGCCCCACGGTTGGAGTCACGATCAGCCATGTAATTGCTCAAAAGGCACCTGCCCGAATAGGAGATGCACATCGCACCGTGGACGAACATTTCCAGTTCAAGCTCCTCAGGAACCCTCTCTCGTATTTTCTTAATCTCATTGTAGGATAATTCTCTGGCAAGAATGACACGCTTAACACCCTGCCTGTGCCAGAAGGCGGCACTCCTCCAGTTGGTGTTATTGGCCTGGGTGCTGAGGTGAAGCTCCATCTCGGGAGCCTCCTGCTTAATTAAATCGAGAACCCCCGGATCGGAAAAAATGATGGCATCTACCCCGGCATCACTTGCCTGTCGTATGTGGCCCGGCATATTTTCAAAGTCCTCATTGTGAGGAATTATGTTCATTGTCATGTAGACTCTTTTGCCTCTGGCATGGGCGAATTCGATTCCCTCTCTCAGCTGCTCTGGGCTAAAATTGCCTGCGCCGGCCCTGAGGCCGAATTCCTCTCCTCCCAGATAAACAGCATCCGCACCATATATGATGGCCATTTTCAGCTTTTCAAGATTGCCCGCCGGAGCAAGCAGTTCAACTCTTCCGGCTTCCCTCATTTTTGCATCTCCGTTTCGAAACGTTTATATGATAGTGCTACTCCATCTCCAACAGGCAGAATGCTTGTGTCCAGCGTGGGATCGTTGCTCAGCATGTCCAGATAAGTCCGCATCCTGTTGACGATTGTTCTCTTTCTTCTTACAACAGGCTCCTGGCCGGTTATCATTCCTTTATAAAGCACATTGTCAGATACCAGAAGACCGCCGCTTTTCAGTAATCTCAAGCATTCGGGCAGGAACTCCGGATATTGACCCTTGGCAGCATCCAAGAAAATCATGTCATATTGCTTGTCAAGGCATTCCAATACATCCTGCGCATCTGCGGCAATGATACTGACAGTTTGCTCCAAGCCTGCTCTTTTTATGTTCTCATGGGCCATTCGCTGCATCTCATCATTGCGCTCGATTGTGTCTATCCTGCCTCCTTCTGGCAAGATGCCTGCAAGCAGGATGGTAGAATAGCCAATGGCAGTGCCTACCTCCAGTATACGCCCGGGCTTCACTATCCTTCCCAGTACAATCAGCAGCTGAGCGACCTGCGGCGTAACAATGGGTACATGATGCTCCTTGGCATATTGCTCCAGCTCGCTTAACAGTTGTGTGTTATGCTTCAGCGTGTCTCAGCCCTCTCCCCTATTTCGTTGAGTATTTCTTTATATTTGCCTGATGCTCTTTGAATGTTTTGGCAAATGCATGACTGCCTGTCCCGTCTCCCTTGGCTACATAATAATAGTAAGGAGTCTCATCGGGATTCAAAGCCGCCTTTATCGAGGCCTCACCCGGGCAACAAATGGGGCCGGGCGGAAGACCCTCATTCAAATATGTGTTGTAGGGATCTTCAATCTCAAGATCCGCATATAGAACTCTATCCTTATATGAGCCGGTATTTCTCATCATAATATACTGTATTGTAGCGTCCACCTGAAGCTTTCTAAGCGATGCGTCCTTGCCTGACAGCCTGTTATAGAGTACCCCTGATATCAAATAACGGTCATCGGGGTCTCTGGCTTCCCTCTCAATAATGGATGCCATCGTGACAACCTTATCGAGCGTCATCTCACCCGGAAGATTTGCAATCATTTCTCTGTATTCCTGCCTGAACTTCTTGTTGAAATTGCTCAGCATCTTATTAAGAATGTCCCGGTCACTGGCATTGTAGTCATACTCATAGGTATCAGGGAAAAGATAACCCTCCAGCCTGTCATCTCGCTTTGGTATGCCTATGAGGAAATCATAATCGAATACCTCTGCGTTGGCAGATCTTATGAATTTGGCTTTGTCCTTAATGATTTTTTTGTCATAGAGGATATCAACAATCTGCTTGAAGGTCTTACCCTCAGGTATTGTAACGGTTCTTGTTGCCGGGTCTGAAGAAAGCACTCTCATCATTTCATCATAGGTCAATGAACTGTTGACAATATGGGTACCGGACAAATATGTACCATCGTAGCCGTTGATCTTAGAAAGCAGCTTAAAAATGTTCTCATTCTTAATAAGCTCCTGCTCCTTCAGCTGAGCGGCAATTTCAGAAACACCAGCACCCCTTTTGATAATAAATTCTACGCCGTCCTTTTCGTCAACTACCACCACATCATTCCTGCTGGTATCGTTATATTTGTCTATCACATACTTGTATGATAAAGAACTGCTAATATACACTATTGCAACAATGCCTAAAATGAATATCAACCAGAATGCAAGCCTCTTCTTCCATTTGTTGCTGCTTTTCTTCTTAGCCTTTGGGGCCTGCGATGTTTGCTTTACCATTCAGTTACCTCCAGGTCTGGAGCTCCATTAGGCATTTGTTTTGCTTCTCGCCTTGGCTCTAAGCTCCGTATTCAGTATCCTCTTTCTCAGTCTCATATTCTTTGGTGTTATCTCCACCAACTCATCATCAGAAATAAATTCAAGGGCTTGCTCCAAACTCAAGGTGATTGGTGGCGTTAGCCTAAGTGCTTCATCAGAACCTGCGGCTCTCATATTGGTAACATGCTTCTTTTTGCAGACATTTACTACAATGTCTTCATTTTTAGCATTCTCACCAACTATCATGCCCTCATAGACTGTGACTCCTGCTGTTATAAAAAGGTTCCCTCTTTCCTGAGCATTATACAATCCATAGACGACGGACTCCCCTGCTTCCCATGCTACAAGTGATCCTCTCTGCCTGCTTGATATGTCACCCTTATAAGGCTCATGGCCGTTAAACACATGGTTCATTATACCATTGCCCTTTGTGTCGGTCAAAAATTCGGACCGATATCCAATCAGGCCTCTTGCTGGAATTTTGAACTCCAGGCGCATATAGCCCTCCGTCGCAGAATGCATATTCAGCATTTCAGCCTTGCGAGTGCCTAGCTTCTCCATTACAACGCCCATGAATTCCTCAGGCACATCTATCATCAAAAGCTCAATGGGTTCAAGTATAGTGCCGTCAACCTCTTTCATGATAACCTTCGGCTTTGATACCTGAAGCTCATAACCCTGCCTCCTCATGGTCTCAATTAGTATCGACAATGACAGCTCTCCTCTTCCTGACACCTTAAAGGAATCCGGCGATTCTGTCTCCTCAACCCTGAGACTGACATTCGTCTCAAGCTCCTTAAACAGGCGATCACGAATATGCCTTGAAGTTACATATGTTCCTTCCTTGCCGGCCAGAGGACTGTTGTTGACGCTAAAGGTCATGCTGATAGTCGGCTCGTCAATATTTACAAAGGGCAGGGGCTCCGGTGACTCCATGTCGCATATGGTTTCGCCTATGTTGATATCTCCGATTCCCGAAACCGCAACAATATCACCAAGCGACGCTTCTTTGGCATCCACCCTTCTTAACCCCTGAAACGTGTATAGACGGCTGATTTTTGCATGGGCTATGGTCCCGTCTTTTTTGCAGACCGCTGATTGCTGCCCCAGGCTGACCTTACCCCTATCAATCCTGCCTATGGCAATTCTGCCCACATATTCATCATAATCAATATTTGAGACTAAAAGCTGAAGAGGACTATCCAGTTCTCCCACAGGGGCAGGAACACTTTTAACTATCGTATCCAGCAGTGGCTCAAGATTCTTTCTCTCATCCCCCAGGTCACATATGGCAAATCGATCCCTTGAGGAAGCATAGACAACCGGAAACTCAATCTGATCGTCATCTGCACCAAGCTCAATAAAAAGGTCCAATACCTCATCTATAACTTCATCAGGCCTTGCCTCCGCCTTGTCGATCTTGTTGATTACCACGATTGGTTTGAGGCTAAGCTGCAACGCCTTGCGCAGCACAAACTTGGTCTGAGGCATGGGGCCTTCGAATGCATCCACCAGCAGCAGCACACCATCCACCATCTTTAGCACTCGCTCTACTTCGCCTCCAAAATCGGCATGTCCGGGGGTGTCTACAATGTTAATCTTAACTCCCTTATAAACTACGGAGGTGTTTTTCGCCATTATCGTAATGCCGCGTTCTCTTTCCAGGTCACCCGAGTCCATGACCCTTTCTTGCACCTGTTCATTCTCTCTGAAAATCCCGCTCTGTCTGAGCATACCGTCCACCAGTGTTGTCTTGCCATGATCTACGTGAGCTATAATCGCTATATTTCTAATGTCTTCTCTCTTCGTTGCCACAATTCTTCCCTTCCAGTCTATATAAACCATAAGCAGATATTATATTTGACTATGTTTAACAGATTTATATTGCAAGCTAAATTTTAAATTATTAACTAAACAATGTCAACCTATCAGAATTTCATGATAGAGTCAATTTCTTGCCGGGAGCATAAGATAGTTATCCATATTTCTCCAGATAATGATACCTGCCACGGGGCAGGTATCATATACAACTTTTCTTTGTGGGCACTACTCTTCACGCGACAGCCTGTTCATTCATAAGTGGCGGCAGTCTCTCTCATCATCTCGTTAAAACCAAATCCATCAATTAGCTCAACAAACATGGATACGACATCACTGTCAAACTGTGTTCCTGCACCCATAATCAACTGCTGTCTGGCATCCTTAAGGTTGAGCTTGGTCCTGTATAGGCGGTCAGACATCATTGCATCAAAGGCATCCGATACGGATATTATCCTAGCAAGCAGAGGGATCTCATCGCCACGCAGTCCCTCCGGATAACCTGTCCCGTCAACTCTTTCATGGTGGCATTTGACAACTGGAACTACGTCCTTAAACATTGATACCGCAGACAAGATGCGTGCTCCCTTAAGAGGATGCTTCTGAATCTCAATCAGCTCCCTCGTCGTTAGTTTCTCTGTTTTTAACAGGATGTCATCTGCTGTGCCTATCTTTCCTATATCATGAAAAATACCGCTTATGCGTAGTGTCTCCATATCCTGACTGGACAAACCGGCCGCCTCGCCTATCTTGACTGCATAGTATGCAACGCGGTCCGAATGGCCCCTTGTATATATGTCCTTTGCATCAACTGCCAGACGTAGCACCTCAATTGTGTCCATATACCTAAGCTTAAGCTGATCGTATGTTTTGTTGAGCTCGTCATTTTTCATGTTGACCAAGGAATGAAGAAAAGCATTGTTGATGGATGAAGCCGCCTGACTTGTGTAAATCTCCAGAAGCTTGATACCATCTTCTATATTCTTGCTCTCAACATAAATAACTCCAATCGTCTGTTTAAACTCATTATTCAAGGGAAAAATAACGCCTTCCTCCAGGTGTACAATCTGTTGGGATATCCTTGCGTAGCCTATATGCTCCATCAGCGTGGGGCTTAGCATCTCCATAAAGTGCGTTATCTCAGCTTTGTACTTCCCTATTCCTTTAAAAATACTTTTATTCTCATCGATTATGTCTGTGGTATCATCAACCAGAATAAAGGCATTCTTACTATCAACAAGGGGCATTATTTCAGTCAAGATTTCTTCCATTATTGAGTCGATAGGTTGCAAGGAATATATCTTAGGAACGGCCTGCAATATCTTGTTGAGGCCATCTCTAAATTTCTTGATCGTCCTCATTTGAGAAATAGATTTGATTCCTGACTCCACAAGCAATAGCAGTTGATCAAACCTATCGCTTTTCTCGCAGTAGCTTTGTATGTCCAGCGCCTTTATTGTCTCCAGTGGCGGTGCCAAATCCTTATGTCCGGTAAGTAATAGAATATACAGCTCACTGTTAAATTCCCTGATTGTCTCAACAACCTTGTCACCATGAATCGGATACATCAAATAGTCCAGTACCATCAGGTCAAAGTGCTCGCTTCTAATCTTTTCTACAGCCTCCAAAGGGTCGGTAACCCCCACGACATCATAGCCGCTGCGCTTAAGCACAACAGTTAATGAGTCAATGATTCCGACCTCATCATCAACAACCAGTATTTTGTAATTCAATGAGGTGTTACGTATTTTTCTTCGCATCTATTCTGCCTCCTGAGTGCTGTATGTAATGCATGGTATTGAAATAAAAAATGTTGTACCGCAATCTTCTTTAGTAGTAAAAGATATGTTTCCGCTAAAGCGTCCCTTTATTGTTGCGTATGACATATAAAGGCCCAAGCCGGTACCTTTTTTGCCTTTAGTCGTAACCATCTCCTTAAAAAGTCTGTCTGCAACCTTTTTGGGTATGCCCTTTCCAAAATCCTTGAAGGTGAACTCCACATTGTCGCCGCTACGAACAATAAGCAATTCAATGACGCCATTCTTCCCTTCATAGGAATGCATAGCATTAATTATTATGTTATCAAACACCTGAACAAGATTGTTAACCTCCCCCTTGATTTCAGTGCTTTTGTCAATGCAAAGATCAATTTTCAAAACACAGTGGTGCCTCTTTAATTCGTGCTTGAGCAGTAGATCAACTCTTTTGACAACCTCATCCACTGTAAATTTATCGGTGCCAGAGGCGCTCATTTGAACAGCCTGTCCCTTGACTGCTGAGATAACATCCGACATATATGCACAATAAGGCCTCATCTTCTCCAGCCAGCCAAGCATATCCTTAGCGATCTCCTTGTGATCCTGTTCGGTCACGCTCCTGTCATCGATAGAATCCCGATATTCATATGTCAGGTCCTTAAGGGCTTCGATGGCACCGGATATTGACATTATCGGGGTCTTAAGGTTGTGAGCAATCCCTCCGATCAGCTGCCCCAGTGACGCAAGCCGCTCCTGCTCCAGCAGAATAGCCTGCTGTTCCTTTATTGCTTCAATATTCTTCTTGTGCTCGGTAATATCCTTCAAGAGGATGAGTGTACCAAGGTAATGATCCTGGGAATTGATCTGTGTGATTTCCACTGTGAAAAAACTTTCAAAACCTTCGAATATTATGTATTTCTCAAAGGTCTGTCTTTTCTCCTTCCGTGAAGCCACAACCACTTCAGCCAGCTCTGCTATGTCAATGTTTAGACCATCTATAGATTGAGCTAAATCATACAAATTCTCATGCCTATTTGCGTCCAGCTTATTATTGCATAAGTGATTAAACATCCTGTTATACTCTATTATATTTGCGCTTTCATCAATAACTACAAACGCATCGGAAATATTGTCCACAACATTTTTGAGGGCAATTGGAATAACATTTAAAAACTTATATTTAAAAATGGCTACAGCAAAGCATAGTACTGCAAAAGAAAAAGATATGTTTTCCAGGAAAACCGGCATTTCTACTATACCCTGTGTACTAAGTAAGACAACAACCAGTGGTAGCAATACGCCTATGAATATTAGTATCGACTGCTTTGAGAAGAAGCCGGAGTTTCTTATTGAAAAATATAGTAAGTAGTATAGCCCTATTAAAATACACGCATATGAATAGATCTCGTGTACAATATAGTATTTGCCGTATACAAAACCAGTACTAATATAGCTATACTCTATAATGAATAGGTTATGGTACACATTTGTAAAAACCATAACAAGAGAAATCGTAGGCACTATAAGTAGAAGCAGGTGTTTTGCGGAAATGCTAATTTTTGTCCTGGCATATATAATGCCAGTGAATAAAAGTGAAATAGGAATAAATATAACACCGATGTAGGAAATATGTTCCAAGCTAATTACTAGGCTCTCATTCTTATCTGGAATTATTATCTGAAGAAGCCTGCAAGTACTCCATATAAACATAAATGCTACATTCAATAGGAAGACATAATGAATCTGCTGTTTCTTGCGTATTCTGCTTATATATATTCCAATAAAGGCAATAAGCAGCACCGATACGAATAAAAGAAAAAAAAGTATGTCATTGTGGTAGATAATCGGAATCACCTCTATCAAGTGTCTGCCTAATTAAAGCTATCCCTAATAAAGCCTGTTACCTGCATATGTTCAATAAGCTTCTTTATGTAATCCAATGTTATCATTGGCCATTCAAACCCTACCCTGGCAAGGTTGTTTTTAGTCATGTTGGAATTAATGCTAATTGGCGAGCCATATTCCAGGGCATTATCCTTGCTCATATCTGCAATTATTCCAGCTAGTATGTCATGTTTCGTTCTGTCCTCTGAAATCCTTTCAACCAGCTTGCTGAAATCATCTGTCTTCAAAACCTTGATCCGCAGCGACAGCCTGGAAAACATGTTAATTAACTCCCCGATCGTGACCTCATTATTATTTGTAATATGATATACTAATTCGTTCCGTCCGGGCTCCTGCATAAGTAATAATATGGCTTTGGCTGCTAAGTCCACAGGAGAGAATTCCACATCAACATCAAGTTGATTTTCGGGTATAGCCTTTAATAGAATGATGGATCTGATGATACTGTAAAAGGCATTTTCATGTATGTTTTTCTGAAAATATCCATCGGAAAAACGTCCCGTCAAATTGCCCATCCTGAATATAGTCGCATCCATTCCCTGCTTGACCTCGTTAAATATGACCTTCTCAGCCTCAAATTTACTTCTCACATATACGTTCTCTTTGTAGTTTTGTCCAACAAAGAAATCGTCCTCATTGAAGTCACGGGCTTCACCTTCAAAAGCAGTCAAATAGCTTCCGGCTATTGCGAGAGTAGAAATATAGTACAGCTTCTTTTCATACTCTCGAACAAATTGTGCAATTCTTTGCGTGCCCGCTACGTTGGTGTTAGCAAATTCAGCGTAATCTCCATAGTATTTTACAATGGCCGCTGAATGAATAACCGTATCAATTGTCTCGGATAATTTCAAATAATCCTTATCCTCTAGAGAAAACTTATCTTGTCCGATATCACCCTCTATTACAAAAATTCGCTTATTAATAAATCTTGCATAATCAAAGGCAAAATAATCCTCAAGAGTTCCCTTTAGCTTGTTGACAGCATTGCTCTGATCCTTTCCCCTAATAAGACAATATACAGTTGCATTCGAGTTGTCAATAAGCTCCCTCAAAATATGTATGCCAAGGAACCCCGTTACTCCGGTTAGCAAGACATTATTCAGTTTACCAGCCTTCTTATTCTTGTTTTCCAAGCCTAATTCCTTCAAATCAAATATATCTTTATTACTGCTTGCAGCCACTTCCTCAAAAGCATCTGCGAGTATCTTATCCGACATTAGCTTCACCGTCTGGCAATTATAGAAATCAGCTGCTGTAATACCCCAATTATGCTTGTGTGCCCTGATCAGCATATCTATGATCGCTAAGGAATCAGCTCCCAGATCAAAGAGGTTGTCATTTACGCCGAAGTCACTCCTTTTAAGGCATTCTTGGCATATCTCCAGGAGTACTCTTTCTACTTCATTTGACGGTGCTTCGTATGAAGTCGTTGCCTTCTGACTCATATCAGGCTCAGGTAATGCTTTTCTGTTTATCTTTCCATTTGATAACAAGGGCAGACTGTTAAGCTGAACAAAAAAGGATGGAACCATGTAATCCGGCAACCTACTTAAAAGGAATGCCTTCAAAGCTTCATAGGATATCTGTTTTTGTGAGACATAGTATGCGCACAAGTAATTTTCTCCACTTGCCCTGGCTTTACCAACGACAACCACTTCATTGACATCCTTGTGCTCAAGCAGTCTTTTTTCTATTTCTCCCAGTTCGATTCTGAATCCTCTTATTTTTATCTGTGAATCTATTCTTCCAAGATACTCGATATCACCCTTGGGATACCATCTGGCTAAATCACCTGTGCGATAAATAATTCCGCCGGGATTAAAAGGATTGTCTACAAACTTTTCCCTTGTCAGCTCTTCATTATTTATGTACCCTCGTGCTACACCAACTCCTCCGATATAAAGCTCTCCAGCTATACCGATTGGAAGCAGATTCATGTTTTTATCCAGTATGAAAATTTTCGTATTGTCTATGGGTTTTCCTATAGGCACTGTCTTCAGCGGCTTCTTCTCAGGACGACAATCATAGTATGTCACGTCTATCGAAGCCTCAGTAGGCCCATATAAATTTGATAATAAAGTACCATTATTTTTGTTCAACAATCGGTTGAATTTCTCAACCTGCTGAACAGTTAAAGCTTCACCGCTGGCAAAGACCTGCTTCAAAGAAGAAAGCCTGTGCGTATCTTTCGTTTCATCAATGTAATCTAAAAACATATTAAGCATGGAGGGCACAAAATGGAGTGTTGTGACCACGTTCTTTTCAATTGCCTTAATAATTTCTTCAGGATCCTTCTCGCCATCTGGAATAAGAAAGCATGTCTCTGCTCCCACTATAAATCCCCAGATTAATTCCCAAACAGATACATCAAAGGTATAAGTTGTTTTTTGCAGTATAACATCCTTATCATCCAGAGGGTATTTCTTCTGCATCCAGTTCAATCTGTTAATTAAGCTGTGATGCTCTATCATTACCCCCTTGGGATTTCCTGTAGAGCCCGATGTATAAATAATGTAGGCCAGGTCGGTAGGTTTGTTGATGTTTTCAAGATTAGTATCTCCATATTTGGATTGCAGACAATCATCCAAATTTATTACTGTTCCGCCGAATTTCATTTCTTTCGCATGCTCAGACAGGGTCAGCAAAAGCTTCGATTTACTGTTTTGCAGGATATATTCCTTTCTCTCCAGAGGGTATTTGGGGTCAATAGGCAGGTATGCACCTCCAGCCTTTAGGATACCCATTATTCCAATAATCATCTCAAGCGAGCGCTGAACCATTATCGATACTGCTTCGTCAGCGGTAAGGCCTTTGTCCCGCAGCATCCTTGCTACTTGGTTGGCTTTCCTGTTTAGCTCATCATATGTAATGCTTTTTCCCTCAAATACCGCCGCTCTTTTATTCGGCGTCCTTTTGACCTGTTCTTCAAACAACTGCTGTATCGTCTTGTCCCGCGGATAGTCGCAGGCAGTGTCATTAAAGTCCTTAAGTAATTTGTGTTTTTCTAGTTCCGATATCATCTCCAATTTTGATATTGGCTTATAAGGATTATCTAAGCCATGCCACAATATGCTTAATATGTGATGATGTATGAAGTCAATTTCAGTTGGATTAAACATGCTTAAAAGATAGTCGTAATCGATGATAAATTTATCATCATTATCTCTGTCGTTAACATTTATAATAAGAGATTCTATCTGATGTCCGCTGAAATGCCACCTTGTTGTAAAGGGCTCATAACTATCATTCATAAACTTGGAGTTTTGATATGTCAAAACAATATCGAAAATATTATCCGCATTGCTTTGTTCCCTGATTTGTTTTAGTAATAGATTGTATGGGTATTTCTGATGCCTGAGAACTGATAATATCTCCCTTGAGATTGATTCTGCAAAGGTTTTCAAGTTCCAATCATCATGAATATCTACCCGAACGGGAACCGCTGTGCTTACAAACATGCCAAAGGTAGCTTTTTCTTTGGCATTTGTTCGATTTAATAAGGTCGTACCGATTGTTAGGTCCTCTTTCCCGGATACCCTGTTGATATACATTGATAGGGCGGCAAAGAACAATGCATATTCAGAAACCTTATTTTCACTGCAATATTTGCGTAATTTATCAGTTAATTTTTTAGGCAATACATGTGTTTTACGTCTGGCTTTGGAGTCAAGGCTCAATGATGTACGGGGCTTTAGCGTAGTTACCTCCTTGAAAGCAGACAGCCTCTTGGTCCAAAAATCATTATCTGATTTGAACCTCCCGGATTCAAAATAATCATTTTCTCTCAGAATGAAGTCTAAATAGGATGGCTTCTTTGATGGGTCAATCAGTTCGCCATTTTTTAGTTTGGAATAATACTCGACAATGTTGTTGCCAACTATACTCATAGACCATGCATCAGAAATCAAATGATGCATTTTTACAAAGAAACCACCGACATTGTCGCTTATTTTTATCAAATCAAAATGAAATAAGTCGCTATCTATTAGGTCGAAAGGCTCTTCTGACCTAGCCTTGTCCCAGGCAAATAGTTCTTCGCTGGATGACTGGCTAAAATCGAAAAATTGGAGCTTTTTGTATTTGTAATTCGACACATATTGATATGGCTCATTATCCTTTTGTGTAAACCTTAATCGAATAGCATCATTCTTCTCAACGAGAAGATTTACAGCCTTCTCCAATAGTAGATAATCAATATCTCCCTGTAATTTTAACGTTGCAGCAATAGTACCAATGCTTGTCCCCGGATATAGCTTCTCAGTATACCATATCCCCTTCTGAGGCTGCGTGAGAGGATAATAGTCGATATTGCATCGCATGATAGACACCCCGTTATCATTAGTAAATAGCCAAGTAAACTACATAAAAACCCTTCAGTGAACATTATATTGTTTTTTTCTATCGAACACAAGAGAAATTTGAGAATTTATGGTTTAATTTATAAATTTAGTGCTATAATACTTATTTTATAGTCACTATTGTTACTCCTGATTCTCCCTCGCCATATTTCCCAAGTCTGTACCCCTTCACATGCTTGCTGCTTTTTAAGAACTGGTGAACACCATTGCGTAACATACCGGTACCCTTCCCATGGACAATGGTCACCTCAACAAGCCCTGCTATTACGGCATCATCCAAATATTTCCCAAGAATCTGCACGGCTTCATCCACATTAGTTCCCCTTATATCAATCCGTGGAGAAATACTCATCGACTTTGAAATGCCTATCCTGCCGGCACCTGCCTTTTGTATTTCCTGCGCCTGATCGTCAACGAGCTTCAGATTTGTAATGTGTACATTTATCTTCATTATCCCGGCTTGTACCAGCACCTCTCCGT
>LSQX01238216.1_pt1 | contig 18780 bp, 16 predicted proteins | sample 654561 | NCBI WGS metagenome assembly LSQX01 (sample SAMN04489861, study PRJNA283612) | anaerobic digester metagenome | isolation source: 4 biogas reactors fed with cattle manure at either 37C or 55C with and... | place: Denmark: Kongens Lyngby | collected 2014
AGGCCCAGGAGGGCTGCTTCGATGGGAATAGTCCCTGAACCGCAGAAAGGATCAATTAGGGCTGTATCAGGATCCCAGTGGGAGAGAATGATCATAGCCGCAGCTAGGGTCTCTTTGAGGGGTGCCTCACCGATGAAGGTCCGGTAGCCCCTTTTATGCAGCCCAGGTCCGGTGGTGTCGATGGTCAAAGTGACGATGTCCTTTAATAGGGCAACTTCAATCTTGTACAAAGGCCCATCCTCTGGGAACCACTCCTTGTGATACCGCTCCTTGAGGCTTTCCACTACCGCCTTCTTCACAATGGCCTGGCAGTCTGAGATGCTGTACAGAGTAGATTTGACTGATTTGCCCACCACCGGAAACCGGGCATTGGCAGGGAGCCAATCTCCCCAGGGGAGAGCCTGGGTCTGGTCAAAGAGCTCGTCAAAGGTAGTGGCCCTAAACTCTCCCATCCTCAACTTCACCCTGTCGGCTGTCCGCAGCCAAAGGTTAGCTTTGCAGATAGCCTCTAGATCCGCGGTGAAGGAGACCTTGCCATTTTCTACTGTCAAGTCACCATATCCCAAATCCCGCAGTTCCTGAGCAACGATGGCCTCTAAGCCGAAAGTTGCTGTCGCTATCAGTCCGATTGCTTCCATGATCTCGCCTCTCATCAGTTGCTCAAAAAGGTACGGGACTAGTTTATCACAGATCGGGGTGTTTGCTCCGGTGACGAGCAAAATTTCCTATTAAGGAAAAAGGGAACGGCATATTTTCCCAGTACTGGAATACATTGTAGTGGAAGAAAAAACCATGAAAGAGGTGGGATGCTGTGTTGCGGTGGCGACAAAGGCTCTGTGTGTTGCTTGTGGTGTTGATGCTGCTGGCAGCCTCTGCGGGTGCACTGGCTGCGGGAACTGCTAAGAACGTGATCTTTTTCATTGGGGATGGAATGGGTGTGGCTCAGAGGACGCTGCTCTACTACTACTTAGGCCATCAGCCTGTGATGAATCAGATGGATGTAGTCGGCCTGTATACAACCCATATGGGCGATGACTATATCACCGATTCAGCAGCCTCCGGTACGGCTATGTCTACTGGTGTGAAGACATATGATGGCGCCATTGGAGTGGACATGGACCGGCAGCCGGTCCGCACCATACTGGAAGCAGCTAAAGAAGCGGGAAAGGCTGCCGGTTTGGTGGCAACGGTGAGAATCAGCCATGCCACTCCAGCAGCTTTCGCGGCCCACAACGAGAGCCGCAACAACTATGAAGCTATCATGGTAGATATCCTTGAAAACGAAGTCGATGTGCTCTTCGGGGGAGGCAAAGCTATCTGCTTGCCTGAGGAGTTGGGCGGTACCCGTAAAGACGGCCGCAACTTGATGAATGAGTTTGCAGCGAGAGGGTATACGATAGTCAACTCTCCAAGCGAATTGGCCCTGGCCACTGAACTTCCTGTCATCGGTTTGTTTACAGCATCAGACATGACTCCGGAAATCGACCGAGACCCGGCAAAGGAACCCAGCCTGGCCGAGATGACTCGCAAGGCAATTAACCTTTTGGCCCAAGATGAAGATGGATTCTTCTTGATGGTCGAGGGCAGCCAAGTGGACTATGCTGGACACGACAATGATGCAGTCCGGGCGGCCACCGAAGCCTTGGCTCTGGACTATGCTGTAGCAGAGGCCATGGCTTTTGCCGCCAGAAATCCCGATACTTTGATTATCGTGGCTGCGGATCATGAGACCGGTGCTCTGGCCATTGGCAAAGGATATCAGTTTGATCCCCTTGCCTTGCGGGAGATCAGAGCTTCCTATGGACAAATAGCCAGCATGGTCGAGGAATCGGGCGACCTGGTTGGTATTGTTGAAGAGTACGCCGGGATAGAATTGACCGAAGAGGAAATAGCATGGATTGAGAGCGCCGACAGTGTGGCAATAGGTATAAGAGATGTCCTAAACGACAGAGTGGGAGTCATCTGGGGCTCAGGCGATCACAGTGGTGCGATGCTGCCCCTGACTGCCCACGGAGCAGGAGCAGAGCTCTTTGGCGGTGTCTATGACAACACCGATATTCCCAAGCGGATTGCCGAGGCCATGGGTGTAGATCTCTAGCAAGACTCGCAGTCCATGGTCAGCGCATGAAAAAATCGATGCAAAGATGAGTAATCAAAGCGGCGGGAGCTCCATTCCTTAAGGAATCCCGCCGCTCTTGTGTCTAATCCCCTCTGGTGATCTACTCTACGCGATATGCCACCAATGCTATCTTCTGTCCGGTGGCCTGGGAAAGCTGCTCCTCCCAGGCGGTGAGGGATTTCACCTCCGCTTCAGATAGACTGGCTATGGGACACTGGTTCTTGCGCTCCTCTGCCATAGCATTGCCTCCCTGGGTTTTCTAGATAGTCGGAGTAAGTATTTCCTTTACGTCCCAGGTCTATACAGCAGGGAGGTTCGCTGTGATGCGGAGGTTACATCAATTGCAGATCCTCCAGCAGCATTTGCTCCGCCGCAGCCGCCGCGGCGATTTTGCCGTCTCTTAGAACGTACGCCCTATCGGCGATAGACAGTGCCGCGCTGGCATTTTGCTCGACCAAGAGCACTGCAGTACCTGACTTGTTAATCTCCAAGATCGCGCTGATGACCCGTTCCACCATGATGGGTGCAAGCCCCATGGAAGGCTCATCCATACAAATGAGCTTGGGAGAGGTAACCAGAGCCCTAGCAATAGCCAGCATCTGCTGCTCACCTCCCGACAGGGTGCCGGCCAGCTGTGAGCGCCGCTCGGCCAGGACCGGAAAGAGGGCAAAGGCATGTTCAATACCCGCCATTGCCTGGGTTTTGGGCAGGGAGTCGGCAGCTAGGTCAAGATTCTCCATGACGGTCAGTTCTGGCAGGATCCGGCGCCCTTCGGGAACAACGCCCATCCCCATTCTGACGATCTCGTAGGTAGGACGGCCGTCGATGCGCTGGTCAAGGAAATAGATCTCTCCTTGGGTTGGGCGCAGCCTGCCGGTAATGGTCTTGAGGGTCGTGCTCTTGCCGGCGGCATTCAGCCCGAGCAGCGCCACCGCCTCACCGGGATAGACACATAAATCGATGCCCTGCAGCACCTTGGCAGGCCCATACCCGGCATGGACGTTGACGAGCTTGAGTAAGGGCCGTGACGCTGCATCAAGATCCTCACAAGCGCTGAGAATAGCTGCGGCGCTTTCTCCAGCTGCGGTACCGGCCTTTGGGCTGAGGACCCCGTCCACGGCACTCAGACTGCCGGCAGCCCCGTTATCACTGGGTGTAAGAGAACTGCCAAAATACGCCTTGATGACCTCTGGATTCTTGGCAACCTCCTGAGGCTTGCCTTCCGCGATCTTCTCACCGTAGTTGAGTACCACTACCCGTTCGCAGGCAGCGGTGATGAGATCCATGTGATGCTCGATTACTACGACGGTGTATCCCTGCTGCTTGAGAAGGACGATCTCCTCGGCCAGCATAGCGATTTCCTCTCCGGTCATGCCTGCCGCTGGCTCATCCAGCAGAATGAGCTTTGCCCCGGTAGCCAGGGCCCGGGCCATTTCCACCCGCCGCTTATCAGGATAGGAAAGCTCGGCTACCTGGACAGTCTCACGTTCGGCTAAACCGCATTCCACCTGGTCTAGGACGCTTCGCACATAGCCGATGGTTTCAGCCTCTTTGCGCAGGTGCGATTTGGACCTGAAGAGGACTTCCGGCAAAAGGGCGCGGTGACGCAGATGGCACCCTGCCAAGACGTTTTCCAAGACGCTTTGGGTTTCGTAAAGCCGGATATTCTGAAATGTCCGGGCGGCGCCTAGCAGGGCCACCTCATGGGGAGCTTTACCGACAATAGACTCTCCGTACAGCCGGATATCACCGCTGATCGGCTGGATAAGGCCGGTGACCAGATTGAACAGGGTTGTCTTGCCGGCACCGTTGGGGCCGATGATCCCCAGGATCTCTCCTTGCTGCACGGTCAAGGTTACGTTGGAGAGAGCAGTGAGCCCACCAAAGGTGCAGGTAAGCCCCTCAAGTTCCAGGGCTGGGACATGGGCCGGGGCAGTACTAGAATCCAATTGGGCAGGCAGCCTATGGGCTGCCGAACCATCTTTCATATCGGAATCAGCACCATCGCCCGGGATATCCGGGGACGATTTCGCTGCCGCGACTTTCCTGGGATTAACGCCAATCAATTTCTCGCCAACTCCTACCAGGCCCTGGGGGCGGAAAATGGCCAGCAAGGTGAGGGCAAAACCGTAGATCAGCATGCGGTAAATACTGTATGCCCGGAGAGCCTCAGGCAGGACCTGCAGGAGCAGGACTCCCAGCATGATCCCAGGTACACTGCGGACACCGCCCAGGACGATCATGCAGTAAAGGGTGATGGTTTCAGTCATGGTGAAGTTCTGGGGAAAAACCGCCCTTTGCCAGGAGGCAAAGAGGGCCCCTGCTAAGCCGGCGATGGCTGCAGCGCCGACAAAGGCTGCGATCCGGTAGCCCTTTACATTAACGCCCATGCAGGCAGCGGCAGTATCATTCTCCCGCAGGGCATTCCAGGCTCTTCCGATCTTGGACCCCGCAAGCCTAGATACCCCAATGAGGACTGCGATGGCAAAAAGCCAGATCAAGACATATTGGGACTCCAGAGAGGCAAAGGTGTAGCCAAAGATGCGGGGCGGGTCGATGGCCACCAGGCCGTTGGGGCCGTTGGTGATATTGATGGGCCGGTCCATATTGTTGAGAAGGATGCGCACGATCTGACCGAAACCCAGTGTCACCATAGCCAGATAGTCGCCGTGGAGGCGAAGTGTCGGGATGCTGACTGCCAGGGCGGCAATTACCGCTGCCAGGATGCCCAGGGATGCCGCCACTAGGAAAGGAAGGTGGATCCCAAACTTAGGTGAAGCGAGCAGCGCATAGGTATAAGCTCCAATGGCGTAGAAGCCTACATACCCCAGATCCAAGAGCCCCGCTTGGCCGGCTACAATGGAAAGCCCTGCTGCCAGCATCAAATAGATGCCGACAGAGCCTCCCACCCGGATGAGATAGTAGTCCCGGGTGATAAGGGGAATCGGCAGGAGCACGGCATAGAGTAAGAAAACAAGGATCCGCACCAGCTGATGACGACCGCTGACCTGCTCCCGCAGCTGTATCAAAAGCCCCCTTAACTCAAATGCTTTGCGGCTTTGGGCAGCCTGTTCATCTAGAGTCTTGTTCTTGTTGTAATCTACAGCCATGGGCATTGCCCGCCTTTCTAGAATTCTATCAGTAAGGTGCCTATGCCCTTGATGCGCTGGGCTTTCCATACAGCCCCGAGGGGCGGAGGATGAGGGTGAGGATCAAGACAGCAAACACAATGGCGTCTTTGTAGACCGGGGGAGCGATGAGCACTCCGAAGCTTTCCGCCAGCCCCAAAAGCAGCCCCCCTGCCGCTGCACCCCGAAAACTGCCGATGCCGCCTAAGACAGCTGCTGTAAAAGCTTTCATACCGGCAGAAAAACCGATCATGTAGTCTACCTGGGTATAGTAGAGTCCAATCATTACACCGGCAAGCCCGGCCAAGGACGATCCGAGAACAAAAGTGATGGCAATCACCATCGATGTGTTGACTCCCATGTACTCCGCGGCTTCGCTGTCTTGGCTGGTCGCCCGCATGGCCCGGCCGAACCTGGTCTTTAGCACCACAGCATCCAGAAGGGCCATCGTGATCACCGAAACCACCACCATTGCCAGGCGGGTTGCCGAGATAGTAGCACCGGCAAACCGAATCACCATATCCTGGGGGATGAGCAGTTCAGTGGGGATAGTCTTGGCCCTGCCGGCGGTGAGGATCATGGCAGCATTCTGCAGGATGATGGATACGCCTAAGGCAGAGATGAGGGTGACTAAACGGGATCCGCCCCGCAGGGGCCTATAGGCAAATCGCTCTATCCCGGCACCGAGTAATGCAGTAGCCCCGATGGCCCCCAGCACCATAGCTGCTAGGACCAAAAGGGGCATGGCTACTTGCCCGCCCTTGGCAAAGAGCATCAAGACACCCCAGCCGGTAAAGGCGCCTACCATGAAAACATCTCCATGGGCGAAGTTCAACATTCTGAGGACGCCGTATACCATGGAGTAACCTAAAGCCAAGAGGGCGTATACGCTGCCGAGGGTGATCCCGTTGACGATTTGCTGCGGAATTTGGCTGATGAGCTGTTCCATTGCCTTCACCTCTTCTTAGGCGGTGCGGCCGCCACTTGCTTACCTAGCGGCCGCACCGCTTGCCCTGCACGCCGTGACTCTCCTGCCGGCAGGTGCCGGCCTGCTGCCCGCTAGTTTCCTGGTACTGTAGCAGCGTACTCTGCCACCGGCACAAATTCGCCGTCCTGTACCTGGTAGACAAAGATGCTGGCACCGACTACATCGCCTTTGGCATCGAAGCTGATGGGGAAGCCTAGAATGCCTTCATAGCCGGTGGTCTTGCTGATGGCTTCCCGCACGTTGCTTCTGTTGATTGCCATTGGGTCGGCAGCTGCTCTGCGGGCAGCATCAATGAGGATATGGGCAGCTTCGTACGACTGTCCGCCAAAGACGCTCATCGCACCGTATCTTGCCTCGAACTTCTCGATGAAGGCTTGTGCCTCCGGCACCTCCCGGATGTCTTTGCCGATGGAGGTGACATACATGCCTTCTGCCAGGCCGCCGGCACCGTCAATCAGCTGGTCCTTCTCCTTCAGCCCGTCGCCGCCCATGAAGGTAACGTCAAGGCCGAGGCCCGCAGCCTGTTTGATCAAGCTGGCTGCCTGAGCCGGGTTGGCAAGCCCTAGATACACCAAGTCAGGCTCTGCTGCCCTGACTCTAGTCAGAATGGGGGAGAAGTCCCGGTCGGCAATGTCGATTTGTCCCCTGAGAACCTGAACACCGGCGGCTTTGAGACCGGGCTCTACTTGGTCGGCTAGGCCCTGCCCGTAGGTGGTCTTATCATCGATGATGTAAATTGTCTTGGCTTGAAGCACTTCAGTGATAAACTCTGCCGACGCGGGGCCTTGGGCATCATCCCGGGGGCAAATCCGGAACATGATGTCATAGCCCATTTCTGTCAGCTGGGGGTAGGTGGCGGACTGGCTGATGATGGGAAGGCCTGCCCGCTGATAGGTGGGAAGAGCTGCTTGGGCTGTAGCACTGTTCATGGGGCCGACTACGCCGATGACGTTGCGGTCCATGGCCAGCATTTCAGCTACGATAATCGCCTTGGCCGGATCAGCAGCATCGTCTGCCTCTACGATTTCGATCATGCGTCCGTTGATGCCGCCGGCTGCATTGGCCTCTTCGACAGCCATCTTGATGGCATTCAGCCCGTCGAGCCCGATCTTGGAGACATCACCGGTATAAGGGCCTGCAGCTCCAATCTTGATGGGGGGAAGCGACTTGGCACTTAGGGCCGCTGTCCCCACAAGGAGCACCAGGAGCGCCGCTAGAATCCCGCACAACGTTACACTTACTTTGGGCCGTGAGTTTCTCAGCATGGAAATAACCTCCTCTGTTGATGCCGCTGTTGGAGGAAGTTTAGGCCTTGGCCAGGGGCTTCTTGCTGAGCGGGTACACCTTCGGTGTCGGCTGCCTTTGGCAGTATCTTCACCTAACAAAAAAGCCCGTCCCCGAAAGGGACGAGCTCTATACTCGTGGTGCCACCCTAATTGGATAGGCTGATACCTATCCCACTTTTCCAGGGTACGGCCTCTATATGTAAGCTCCCAACTGGCTGGGCCTGCCAGGTGGGGGTAATCAAGGCTACATAGGGCGATACCCCTGCCCTGTAACGGGGGCTGCCGGCTCAACCTACTGAGTTAACCGCCCATAGGGGGACCGTTCGGCCTGCGACTCCGGGGCCCACTCACCGCATCCTTCCCGCAGGGCTTTCACCATCCCCCGCTCGCTAAGGGTCGGTTCACTGCGGTGATCTTCCCCATCAACGTCTTTCCTTCCCACAGCAAATGTTAAAGTTTGATGCCATATTACACTGTAAATTCCGGGTTGTCAAGGGGTGAGAGGATGAAAAATCCGGTTGGCGGACAAAATCCTAATGGCAATTAATATCGGCGGCAGTTTGGGGCAATCTAACAAGCAGAATGAAAAGAAGGTTTGGTGGTTTCGTTGATGGGCAAATGGTGGCGAAGGCTGCGGGGCATAAAGGAACCTCCTCAGCCGCAAGATTTTGCGGGAGCCAGCCTCAGTGAGCTTTTGGATTTTATCGAAGCACAGGCGCTGGTTCCCGATTCAAGAGAAAACGAAGCAAAGCTTAAGCAGGCCTTCGGCGATAGCTCCGATCTGGCCTTTCGCCATCTAGTGTTCGGTTATGACTCCAAGGTGCCCATCGTGGTCGCTCACTTGGACGGCATGGTGGACTCAGCGACCCTCAACAATGGACTGATCCGGCCGATTGTTGAGGAAGGCCTGCGCCTAGCTGCAGAAGGCTTAGATGAGCGGCTGAGCAGGGAACAGGTTTTTGCCCTCATGCATCAGCAGATCCTGCAGCTTAGTTCAGTGCATGAAATGGCAGAACTGGACAAAGTGATAGACTATTTAGTCAGGGGCAATGCTGTTGTCTTGGTTGACGGTGTGCCTAAGGCCTTGGCCTGTGAAGTCAAGGGATGGTCTGAACGAAACGTAGAGCAGCCGACTACTGAAGTCGCCATCCGGGGGCCGCAGCATGCTTTCGTGGAAAACCGCCGGATCAACACGTCACTGCTCCGTCGGATTATCGCATCTCCATTACTATGGTTTGAGGACTTCACTGTGGGTGCGGTTACCAACACTGTTGTAACTGTTGCATATATGAAGGGCATTGTCGATGATAGCTTGGTGGAAGAGGTGAGGCAGCGGATCAATTCCATTGAGGTGGATGCCATCCTCGAGAGCGGGTACATAGAGGAGTTCATTGAAGATGCCCCCTATTCACCGTTTCCCACAATCCTCAGGACTGAGCGGCCGGATAAGGTGGCTTCTGCCCTGCTGGAGGGCAGGGTGGCCATTATTACCGACGGTACGCCATATGTCTTGATCGTGCCGGCTACCTTTGTAGCCTTCTTGACGGCTTCTGAGGACTACTATGAGCGGGCTTTTACAGGTTCATTGGTCAGAGCCATTCGGGCCCTTGCCTTCTTCCTTGCCCTCACCCTGCCGTCAACCTATGTAGCCATCACAAACTTCCATCAAGAGCTGCTCCCCACACCGCTGACATTAAGTATTGCCGCCCAGCGGGAGGGGGTGCCCTTTGTAGCCATTGTTGAGGCTCTGTTCTTGGAATTCTCTTTTGAGCTGCTGCGGGAGGCGGGGATCAGGCTGCCCAAACCCATTGGCTCTGCCATCAGCATCGTTGGGGCATTGATCTTAGGGGAAGCGGCTGTTTCCGCGGGCTTGGTATCATCGGCACTGGTTATTGTTGTGGCAGCTACAGCCATCGCTTCATTTATCAGTCCCATATACAGCATGTCCATCAGTGTTCACCTGCTGCGTTTTCCCATGATCATCCTAGCCGGTACCTTGGGGCTCTTTGGAGTGATCATGGGCTTTGCGGCCATTTTAATCCATCTTTGCAGTGTCCGATCCTTTGGGGTTCCGTACCTTACCCCGCTGGCACCGATTATGCTTTCCGAGTGGAAGGATACTATGGTCCGATTACCTCTCTGGCAGATGGATACCAGGCCCGAGGCCCTGGTCAAGAAAGAGTACATTCGCCAGAGTCCCCGGCAAAGGCCGCAGCCGCCTAGGCAGGAAGATGACAGGTAGTCTGGGCTCATAGTTGATTGATGGGAGGGTCTTTGACTTGGCTGTTCTCGAAGGTGGGAAAATCAGCGGTAAGCAGTTCTTGGCGATGACAGTCTTAAGCCGCATCTTGGCTGTGCTCATCGAGGCACCCACAATCTCAGGCACAAAAGCAGGGCACGACGTGTGGATTAGTGTCTTAGCTTCAACGTTTATGACCATCCCTTGGGCATTGATGTTGGTACATCTTGCCAAGATGTTTCCCGGCAAGACATTAATTGAATACAGCCAGATCATTCTCGGGCCTTGGCTTGGGCGGATGGTGGGATTTGTGTTCATCGTGTTCTTCCTCCAGCAGTCAGCCCACGCAGCCCGGGTGGCCGGCGATGCCTATGTGACAACCATAATGCCGGAGACTCCCCTCATCGTGTTTATTGCTATCCTTACCGCACTCTCCGCCAACTGTGCCCGATCAGGCCTAGAAGTCCTTGCCCGGGCAGCCGACATCGTCTTTCTTGTTGTGATTTTCCTCCTGGTGCTGATCTTAGTCCTTCCCATTAACAACGTTGAGCTCCTCAACCTGCTGCCGGTGGCCGGCTCCGGCTGGCGGCCCATCGTAGAGGCCACGTTGTCTTCCTTTGCCATCTTCGGTGAGCTCTTGGTTGTGGCCATGCTCTTTCCCTATTTGAATGAACCAAAGAAGGCCGGCCGGCTGGCGGTGACCACTGTCCTGGTCTCAGGATTTCTTTTCACCTGGTTTTCCATCATGGTCGCCTTAGTCTTTGGGCCCACCATGAGCAGCTTAGTCCTGCCGGCTTTTACCTTAAGTAGGACGATTGAATTTGCCTCCATCCTGGAACGGGTAGAGGTGATCCCCTTGGTTGCCTGGACATTAGGTGCCGGCGTTAAACAAACAGTATTCCTCTGGGCCAGCATGCTGGGGATTGCTCAGCTCTGTAATCTAAGAGACCTGAAGTCTTTGGCGTATCCAGTGGGGGCACTGGTGGCTGGTTTCGCAGTGTGGCTGTTCAGCACCATCTTTGATGCTTTGCAGTTTTACACTGTGACTGAGTTCGGATCGTTGGCCATACTGGTGTGTTATCTCATTCCCCTGCTTCTATATATCGGAGCTCTCATCCGCCGGGCAGTACAGCCTAGCCAGGGGAAGGAGGGTTAGCTGTGAGTCTGAGGTCAAGGCAGGCCTTTGTGGCTTTGATCCTTGTGATCCCCATACTGCTGGGAGGCTGCTGGAGCCGAAGAGAGATAGAGCAGCTGGCATTTGTCCAGGGAGTTGCTGTCGATAATGCGGCAGAACCCGGAAAAGTCCAGTTGACTGTAGAACTGGCTAGGCCCTCGGCGCTGGCCGCGACGAGCCAAGGAGGCGGTTCTTTAGAAAGTGCAGTCTGGCAGGTGTCCAGCACCGGATACACTGTCTTTGATGCCCTGCGCAACTTTGCTTCCCAGTCCTCCCGTCAGTTATTCTGGGCCCATAACCGGTGGCTGGTTATCGGAGAAGAAGTGGCCCGAGCTGGAGTGGAGGACGTACTGGATACCTTTTTTCGAGACCCCGAAATGCGGGCCTCGGTGAGGTTTGCTGTCTGTAAGGGCGGTAAGGGCTTAGAGTTCTTGCAGACTGAAGTCCCTCTTGAGAGAGTACCATCAACAGGACACGTTGGGATAGTCCTCAACGGGGTGGAGAAACTGTCTACGGTGGTTGATGTGGATCTGAGGTCTTTCTTCGGGGCTTTAGCGGCAGATGGCCTAGAGCCTGTGGCCATTAGGGCGGAGATTATTGACCAGCCCCCCGATGATGATCCCAGGGGCCGGTTAGAGCGGACTACCATACCCGCGACTCCCCGGATTACCGGAGCCGCGGTGTTTCGGGGGACAAAGCTTGTCGGATGGTTGAACAAAGCCGAGACCCGGGGGCTCAACTGGGTGAAGGGCAAGGCCCAGAGCGGAGTGATCCTAGTGGAACAGCCCAATGAGCGGGATAAGCTGATCTCAATCGAAGTGGTTAGGTCCAACAGCAAGATGCGGACTGAGGTAGTAGATGGAAAACCTGTGGTGAGTATTGAAGTTGAGGTCATGGGGGATTTCGCCGACAGGCAAGACTTCCTTGTCAATCCCGAGGGCATTGCTGCTTCCGTCCTCTCCATCGAAAGGCAGATGGCCACCGTGATCAGAAATGAGGTTGAGGCAGCCATCAACAGGGCCAAGGAGCTGGGCTCAGATATCTTTGGGTTCGGCCAGGCCTTCCATCGATTTCACCCCCAGGCATGGAAGCAGCTGAGGAAAGAGTGGAATGACAAAGGGTTCCAAGAGCTGGATGTCAAGATAGTGACCAGGGCAATGCTCCGGCGCTCCGGCCTGATAGAGCTGGATATGCCGCTGGCTAGATAGCAGGTGATGCCTCTTGATCAATGTGTCTGCGATTATTATCGTCTTTGGCGCCGTGGTGTATTACGAAGCACCGCGGCTAATCAGGCAAAAGCTCTGGCGGGAGCTGGCTGTGGTAGTGGTGGTGGCACTGATTGGAGTGACCGTGAGCGTAGCCCGGACCACAGGCGCTCTGTATAAGTGCTGGGTAGACGTGGTGGGGCTGGCGGGCAGGTATTTATCCGGCCTTGTTGGGCTGCAGATGTGAGTCTAGAAAGGTGCTGCCCAAAACCAGGCCTATCACATCACTGTCAAGTGCCGCTCGCTTTGCTGCTACTTCAAGGGATGCTTGTCCAATTCCTCTATCCGGGCTAGAGCCCACTTGGCCGCCGCTCTAACCGGTTCCGACGGGTCAGCTAGTGCCTTTTTCAATACGGGAACTGCCCTTTGGCTGCCGCTGTTGCCCAAATTGATTGCGGCGTTGCGCTGTAGGATTTTCCTCCCCCGCCAGCCGGCGGCGGTCTGGCCGAAGGTTTGCCGAAACTCCTGATTGGTGAGTTGCATTACCATCTCTAAGGATGGTGTGGTGCCGATCCGGGGATGGGGGAGAAACTCCCGGTGGTTTCCCCATTCGGGAGAGGCGTTGTGGGGGCAAACGGCCTGGCATGTATCACAGCCAAAGAGCCGGCTGCCCAGGGGTATCCGATACTCCTCCGGCAGTATCCCCCTGGCCTGGGTAATGTAGGACAGGCACCGCTTGGGGTCCACTACATAGGGCCGGACAATGGCACCGGTGGGGCAGGCTTCCATGCAGCGGCCGCACTCCCGGCAGGCCCTGGGTTCAAAGGGATCAGGAGGTAGAGAGGCTGTTGTTAACAGGGTGCCAAGAAACACCCAGGAACCGAAGGTGTCGGTGATCAGGAGCGAGTTCCACCCGAAGAAGCCCAACCCAGCCCGATAGGCCAGGGCCTTTTCTGCTAAGGGCCCGCTGTCCACCATCACACAGCACTGGGTACCTGGCAAGCTTTCCTCCAAGAACCCGGCCAATCTCTGGAGGCGGGGGATCATCACCCCATGATAATCCTCTCCCCAGGCGTAGCGGGAAAGATCCCCCCTTAAGGGACTATCCTCAGCTGGGGAACCGTTGTCAGCCCCATCCCGCCGGCCTTGCTCAGCTTGCTCGATGATTGCTGGGTCAACACTGTAAGCCATCGCTGTCATGACTATGCTCTGGACACCGGGGAGGTGGAGGGCCGGTGTCGTCCGCTCCCTGGAATTGCCTGGCATCAAGGGTATAGAGAGCCCCAGCTGAAGGCGCCTTTCAAGCTCCATTTCCACATCTGTCAGCGGTTCAGCAGAGGTAACCTTCACAAGGTCAAAGCCGAGCTCTTTGGCTTCTTGCAGGAGCTTCTCTTTCAGCGACATCGATTGGGCTTTACCCACCTGGGATCTCCTTTCTGCCTGGACTCATACTCCTAATCTCCAGTCCTATCCAGTCTTCTTCAGACTTATCCAGAGTCTCCCTAGGTATTCGTTGAGTAGTGGAGCTTGCCTTTACCTCCCCAAGCACTGGACAAGGGCTCTGCTTGTCCGGGTACTTGGGTGGGTACACCTCATAGGGGCAGGCCTTGGGATCTGCACACGCTGTCACGCCACGGGCTTGGCCCTGCATGCAGAACAAAGTAAGAAGGCGAGATATCGTCAGTAGATAACGATAAAATCTCGCCAAATGCTCAAGATGTAATGGAGGCTAATCAGCAGAACCCGAGGATAATGCTGCCTCTAGGTTCATATTTGCCTATCCTTAGACAGATCTGACTTCCTTCACTTCAGGAATCTGCTGCTTGAGGATTCTTTCAATACCATTCTTCAAGGTCATGGTGGACATGGGGCATCCGGCGCAGGCACCCTGCAGCTGGACCCTGACTACACCATCTTCAACGCTGACCAGTTTTACATCACCGCCGTCAGCTTGCAGCTGGGGGCGGATCTGTTCCAGAACCTTCTGGACCTGTTCCTGCATTTAAGGCACCTCCTTGCAGCCGCTCGTAGCGGCATGCTATGCCCTTAAAGTATACACCAGGGGTCGGGATTATACAAGGGAGATAACAGGTTTTGCCAAGGCCGCTGGGAATTCTTACATTAAGTTAAAGATTCTCCAGCTGCAAATGGGCCTGGGGTGCGGCTGACCATTTCCGGGTAACAGGATCTTGGAAAACCCTGGGAGGATCCGATTTCTTCAGATGGTGGAGCAGAGCTTGGATGCTGTTGTAGGGTTTTTTTGCCCGCTGGGGTATCCCTGTCGCCTCAAAACTTTCCACTATTTCCCTGGTGGAAAGGGGACGGGTGCTCCTTTCCAGAATCTCAATGATTGCACTGCTGATACTCTGGCGGCTGCTGGCAGGCCCAGGTGCTCCTAGGATCTTGTCCAGCTGCTCCTGGCGCTTTTTAAGGGTTTGCAGTTCCTGCTGAAGGCGGCTGAACTCCTCTTTTAGCATCAGCCTTGCTTTTTGCAGGATATCTTCCGATGTATCCACAGGACGGGCTCCTTTCATTTAAGTTCGATTTATGACATTCTATGCTGAAGCCCGCTCAAAGGTGCTCACTTCCTGCCCCAGCCCCAGCTGCTCTAGACGGCGGGCGCATAGGGGGTTAGGAGCATGGCAGAATAAGTACGAAGGAGGTTTGGGCCCATGTTTAAGACTGAAGAGATACTCGACGGAGTAAGGCTCCACATTTTGCCTACAGCTAAGTTCAAGACAGTAACCAGCAAAATCTATGTACAGACTGCCTTAGGTAATGCAACGAGCCTCACTGCCCTGCTGCCCTTGGTGATTTCCCGGGGAAGTGAAAAATACCCAACCATGCAGGAGGTTGCCGCCCAACTGGCAGATCTTTACGGAGCCCGCTTTGGCGGAGATGTAGCGAAAATCGGTGAGCTGCAGTGTATTGAGTTTTACTATGAACTCCCTGCCGGTGCCTATGTGGGGGAGCCGGGCCTGGTGGGACGGGGAATGGCTGCCCTTGCAGAACTCGTCTGCCGGCCTAAGGTGGAAGGTGATGGGTTTGAACCACAGTATGTAGACCAGGAGAAAACAAACCTCAAGAACCTGATCAGCGGCCTGATCAATAACAAACGGAGCTATGCCCTCCAGCGATTTTACGAGACTATGTTTGCTGGAGAGCCCTTTGCAGTGTACAAGTATGGGACACCGGCAGAAGTAGAGCCCATTACACCGCAAGGGTTGCTGCAGCATTTCCGGCAGGTGATGAGGGAAAACCCCATCGACATCTTTATTGTGGGAGACGTAGATGAAGGCAGCGTGAGGGAGCACTGGCGCCAGGGGCTGATGGAAAGGAATGGAGTGCGCTCCGTGCCCGCAGCTGCCCAGAGCCGAGCGCCGCAAGCTGTGCAGGAAGTGCAGGAGGAGGAAGATCTGCAGCAGGGGATTCTCTTTCTGGGCTACCGGACACCGATTACCTACAGCTCTCCGGACTATTACAAACTTCTGGTTTACAGCGGGGTCCTGGGGGGCTTTCCCCATGCGAAGCTGTTTGTTAACGTGCGGGAGAAGGCAAGCTTGGCTTATTATGTCTGGACCCATGTGGAGGGCACCAAGGGCTTCATGCTCATCAATGCAGGAATTCACCCGGACAACTACCGGCAGGCTGTGGACATCATTGTAGATCAGGTGGAGGCAGTGAATCGGGGAGAGGTATCTGCCCAGGAACTAGAGGCCACCAAGCGGGGGCTCATCAACAGTCTCCTAACCATGGAGGACGACCCCATGGCAGTCATTGACCGGGGGATGTTGGGGACGATCCACGGCATCCAAAGAGATGTTGAGGAAGCGGTGGACAGCGTCCGCCAGGTAAGTGTTGAAGACTTGGTGGAGCAGGGTCAGAAGTTGAAACTAGATACCATCTACTTTCTCCGGGGCCGAGCCGGCGGCGAAGCCGGCGGCGGACAGGGAGCAGGCCAGGAGGTGCAGCTGTGATGAAAGGAATGCTAGAGACCACAACAAAGCTCAGCCGGCGGGTTTTTGCGGGCTTGAGAGAGACTGTCTACCATGCCCAGCTCTCCAACGGCTTGCGGCTGTATATGATACCGAAGCCCGATTACAATGAAAAGTACGCTGTCTTTGCCACCCGTTACGGCTCCATTGACACTAGTTTTATCCCGCCGGGGGAGGAGCAGGCCGTGATCACTCCCCCAGGAGTTGCCCATTTTCTGGAACACAAGCTGTTTGAGGGCGAGGAAAGCAGCGTGTTTGAGGCCTTCGCCGCCCTAGGCGCATCGGTCAATGCCTATACCACCTATGGGCTGACCAGCTATCTGTTTTCCACTACCGACAACTTCTATCCGTGCCTGGAGACACTGGTGGATTTTGTGCAAAACCCCTACTTTACCCAAGAGACTGTTGCCAAGGAGCAGGGGATTATTGCCCAGGAGATCACGATGTATGAGGACAACCCCAATGCTCAAGTTTACAACAATCTCCTGCAGGCACTGTATCATCAGCACCCGGTGAGGGAGAAGATCACCGGCACCGTGGAGTCGGTGGCGGGTATCACGCCGGAAATCCTCTACCGATGCCACAAAACCTTCTATCATCCGGAAAACATGATCCTGTTTGCCATTGGAGACATTGACCCTGACGCAGTGGTGCAGCTGGTGGAGGGCCGCTTCCAAAACCAGAGCCAGACAGTCCAGGGGAACATCCGCAGGCTCTATCCCGGTGAACCTCAAGGGGTAAGCAAAGTGCGGGTTGAGGCCGAGATGGCGGTGGCGAGGCCCCTTTGCTACCTGGGCTTTAAGGATAGAGAACTCTGCAGCGGCGATGAGCTTCTCAAGCGCCAGCTGGCTGCCAGCTTGAGCCTGCAGATTCTCTTTGGGAAAACATCTGCCCTATACAACCGGCTGTATGAAAGCGGCCTCATCGATCATTCCTTTAGTGCTTACTACACAGCCGAGGAGACCTTTGCCTATTCTATCCTGGGGGGCAATACTCCGGACCCCGTCAGGCTGGAAGAAGCGATTCTAGCCGGCCTCAGAGAGGCCAGGGAAAACGGCATTACAGAAGAGGAGTTTCAGAGGCAAAAAAGAAAGTCAATAGGTGGTTTTCTGTACGCCCTCAATTCCCTGGAGTTCATCGCCAATAACTTCGTATCGACTAGATTTCGGGGCAGCTCTCTGTTTTCATATTTGGATGTCCTGCAGCAGCTGAAGGCAGAGGATGTGGAGCGCTGCCTCCAAGAACAGCTGATAGAAGAGCGTTTATCGGTATCCATTATCTGGCCCCGCTCCCAGTAGAGGAGTGAAACCACTAGGGAGGAACCGGAGGGTTTTCTCCCCAGGGTATCCCTTGGGATGATGGCCGGCAGGGGAGAATCGGTGAAGGATGTTGGAAGCTAAGAGGATGATCAGGGAGAAGGTGCTGGCAGCTAGGGACAGGTTGACCGAGGATGAGCGGCACAGGCTGAGCCTCAAGATCCGGGATCGGTTTTTTGCTCTGCCCCAGGTAGCTGCTGCCCAGCAGATCGCGCTTTTTCTGGCCTTCGGCAGTGAGGTCGATACCTGGCTGTTCTTGGACCAGGCCTTAGCCTTGGGCAAGGATGTGGCAGCGCCAGTTACCCTGCCGAAGGCCAAAGAGCTGGCCTTTTATCCCATCCGGAGCCGTGATGAGGCAAGGCAGGGCCACTGGGGGATCTATGAACCGAGGCGGGAAGGTGAGCCGATCCCGCCGGGTAGAGTGGATATTGTGGTGGTCCCCGGGGCGGTCTTTGACAAGAGAGGCTGCCGGATTGGCTACGGCGGGGGATACTATGACAGGTTCCTTGGCTGCAAGGCCCTTGGGGCCTGGAAAGTCGGCATCTGTTTTGATCTGCAGCTTTTGGATGAGGTTCCCCGGGCAGAGCATGATGTGCCGGTGGATGTGGTGCTGACTGAAACCAGGACCGTTGTAGTTGGACGGGGTTAGAATACGCAGGGATTTGGGAAACGGAAACACCAAGCTAGAGAGGAACCATCTAAAGGGGGCAGTCAAGGGGAGGGTTTTGATATTGAAGCCTCAAAGGGGATCTTCGCTGCTTAGCAGGCTTGCCCGCAATCCGGTCATCGCAGGGATCCGGGACCCTAAGACAGTTAGGCTGGCAATAGACCGGGGAATGCAGGTATTTTTTGTCTTGGGGGGAACTTTGCTGGAACTTGGCCCCATGGTGTCGCCCATCAAGGATGTGCCGGACTCCCTGGTCTTTTTACATATTGATTTGATTTCTGGGGTGGGAAAAGATGCAGCCGGTGTCGAGTATCTAGCCAAGACCCTGCCTTTAGACGGAATTGTCACTACCCGCACCCATTTGATCAGGGCGGCGAAGGATGTGGGGCTGCTGGCAGTGCAGCGGTTGTTCGCTTTGGACTCTGAAGCGGTGAAGACGGGGCTGGCTATGATGCGGTCAGCGGAACCCGATGCTGTTGAGATCCTGCCGGCTTTGGTCTTGCCCCATCTGGCAGAACGGCTGCCGGTTGATGCGATGCCCCCCATCATCGCCGGAGGCTTGGTGGAGACTTGGGCCGATGTAGACGCGGTCCTGCAGGGGCCGGCTGTGGGTGTATCCACCAGCCGGACTGAGCTGTGGGATCCATCTAGGGGACAACTGGG
>LSQX01245898.1_pt3 | contig 18780 bp, 14 predicted proteins | sample 654561 | NCBI WGS metagenome assembly LSQX01 (sample SAMN04489861, study PRJNA283612) | anaerobic digester metagenome | isolation source: 4 biogas reactors fed with cattle manure at either 37C or 55C with and... | place: Denmark: Kongens Lyngby | collected 2014
AGTACGAAGTACAGCGGTATCACTGTGATCACACCCGGCACCAGCTGGGTAAATAGGAGCATGCCCAGAAACGCGGTCTTGCCCCTAAACTGGAAGCGGCTCAGCGCGTAAGCAGCAGTACTGGTGAGAAACACCGATAGAATTACGGTCAGCACTGTGACAATAATGCTGTTTAGCATGTATCTGCCTAAGGGCAGAAATGACCAAATCTCTTGATACCGGCTCCACTCTGGAGCTGCAGGAAACCAGCTCGGCGGAGTTAGGAATAGCTCCGTTCGGGGTTTGAGGCTGGTAATAATCAACCAGTAAAAGGGAAATCCAACCCAAACCACAAGGGCAATGGTGCCCAGCATTATCATCGTACGGCCTAGCAGCGAACCCTTTAATAAGCTCTTTCTAGCCATCACTACACCTCCAATTGGAGCCTACAGCTCATCACGTTTTGCCAGCATCGTAACATATACGATGGCGATCACCGACGTAACAAGCAGCATAACACCGCCCATAGCTGCAGCATAGCCCAGCCTAAACTGTCCAAAACCCATCAGGTAGACAGCCACAGCCATGACGTTGGTAGCATTCCTGGGGCCGCCCTGGGTCATCAAATAGTTGGTATCGAAATGTCCAAAGTTCCAGATCAGAGTCAGGGTCAGTATTACACCCAACACCGGAACCAGCATGGGCAGCGTGATGTGGCGAAACTGCTGCCAGACCGACGCCCCATCGATGGTAGCTGCTTCGTACAGCTCGCCGGGGATACTCTGCAATCCTGCGAGGAGCATGACAGCTTTCATGGGGAAGCTGGTCCACAGCCTCACCGCTAACACTGACAGGAATGGCAATGTAAAGGGTCCGATGCCCCAGTCCAGGTTCCCTAAGAAGGCAATGGGGTCGGCGATGAGCCCCAATCGCATCAGCACATCATTAATGGGGCTAAAATCCCTCTGAAAGAACCACATCCACACATAGCTGACGACTACTGACGGTACCACCCAAGGAAAGAGTGAAAAAGAGCGCAAGAAACCCCGGATTCTGCTGCTCCTGTTGAGAAGCAGAGCCACTGCCAATCCGATGATGGTGCTGCCTACACCATTGAGCACAGTGTAGAGAATTGTGTTTGTCAAACTGGACCAGAATGTTGTATCTCTCATCAGCTCGGAGTAGTTCTGCCATCCAATGAAAGGCCGAGACTGGTACAAGAGCGTGTAATCATAGAAACTGAGACGGAGTCCCAAGAAAATCGGATAAAAACTTAAACCCAAAACCGCGATCAGAGCTGGTGACAGCATGATGTATGGAAACAATGCTTCCCGCTGCTTATCGGTTAAACCCAAGAAACGCTTGCTGCGCTTAGCCACTGGCTTCGCCTCCCTTGTAATGGGAGCTCTAAACTAGTTAGAGCTCCCACACTCAGACCCGTTCTAGAGTCAAAACCTACCGTACTCTATCCATCAACTCTTGAGCCCTTACTTGAGCTGTCTTCAGGATTTCATCCAACGGCTCCTGATTGTGAATGACAGCTTGCCACAGATCGTACATGACTCCTCCCGGGCCCTTAGCCATGATCTGAGAGTAGGCTGGGCTGGGATGCTGAGAAGTATGGGCATACTGCAATGTCTCGATAACACTGGCTCCCCATGCATCGCCGGTGTAGTAAGGATCCATAGCAGCTTCCATGTTCGGCGCATACTGCCTCATGGCTTGCCCTAGGCGAAGCTGAACATCAGGCCGTGCCAAGAAGCTGACCCACTTAACTGCAGCCTCAGGGTTCTTGGTCCCATGCAGAACTCCGAAGTAACCGGCACCGCTAAAGGCAGCCCGGGCCTTGTGGCCTACAGGAGGAGCTCCTACCAGGACGGGAACAAGCTGAGGTGCCGTTAGCTCCAGATCTCTCTTGAGGCTGGCGCCCACGTGATCGATCATGGCAGCTCGGTTGGCTCTGAACTCGTCACCCTCGACGTATGATGGGTCGGTGATGAACGGAGAGACTACTTCATACTTGTAGATGAGATCCCTTACGAACTGCATGGCTTCCTTAAACTCAGGAGTGTCAAACTGAGCGAGCTTGCCATCAGAACTCATGATCTCTCCACCGGCCTGCCAGACCCAAGGCAAGACCTGCTGGACGTCGATATTGTTGCGGAGAGCTAAGCCATAGCGCTGTACTCTGCCATCAGCAGTCCTCTTGGTCAGTTTCTGGGCATAGTTCAAGAGATCGTCCCAAGTCTGTGGAGCTTCAGTGAGGCCAGCCTCATCAAAGAAGTCCTGGCGGTAAGCCATAAGACGGATATCGATACGCCAGGGCACACCATAGGTATGGCCCTTGTACTTGACATCAGCCAAGGAGGACGGGAAGAAGCCGTCCAAGCCCAGCTGATCCTCATACTCATCTAGGGGCATGGGGCCGTGCTTGCCGCCGCCCATATCTGAGAAGGTGTACAGCCAGTACATATCACCGGCATCGGGAGCTTCGCCGCCGGTAGCAACCAGGGTCCACCGGTTCATTGCTTCGTCCCAGTTGACATACTCAATGTCTACGGTGATGCCTGTCTCTTTCTTAAACTCAGCAATCAGTTCATTCATGCACTTGCTCTGGATGGGCAAGTTGTCGTAGTTCTGCATCCAGAACTCGATGCGATTGGCATAGCCGGCGGTGCCGACTACAAGTACCAGCAAGAAAGACAGGGCAATTGTCATGAATCTAGAAGTTCTCATAGTCTTTCTTAACCTCCCTAGTAGTGGTCTCGTGTTCTGTCAACCAATGCTCTTGCTGTAAGATGATTCCTCCCAGCTCTCACCCCCCTCAATCTAAGCTCTTAAGCCCCAGCTGACGACGGGCCTCAGCAGCATCCATGATTCGATACCCGAGGTCAGTAACCACTTGGGCGATCTTGCGTACCAGTTCGACATTGGATGTGGCACTGCGGCCGCCGCCGAGGCTGAGACTATCTTCAAAGCCAACCCGAATCGCAAAGGCTCCCATGGAGAGAGCACCGGCTAGAAAGCTAAAATCCTCCATCTCATGATGGACTACACTCCAGCGAGCATCGCTGGGAATGAGTTCTGACAAAAACAGGCATCCCTTTGCCGTTGCCGGCATCGCCCCCGGAAAGCCAAGGGCAAAGTTGAAGGCCAGCGGCTCCTCCAGCAGGCCCTCCCTCTGAAGCTGGAGGGCGGTTTCCACCATCCCCGGCTCAAAGACCTGGAGTTCCGGCTTAATCCGCCTTGCCTTCATCTCTTGGGCCCAGTAGCGGACATCCGCGGGAGAGTTTATATAGACGCCGTCTCCGAAATTACTGGAACCCAGATTAAGAGAAGCTACCTCCACACCGTCTACCTGTAACGCAGTGCAGCGTTCGGCAGCACTGAGATCAGACATACCGCCTGTTGAACCTTGGATAATGATGTCTGATTCCCGCCTAATCATCTCAACGGTTTCCCTAAAGACCCTGGTATCCTCCACCAGTCTCCCCTGCTCGTCTCGCACATGCAGGTGCACTAGGGACGCACCGGCCTTGGCACAGGCGATGGTTTCTTCGGCGATTTCCCTGGCTGTCAAGGGATTGCCAGCCACTGGCGCTGCCCCTACTGGAGCCACATAAATCGCAATCGGCCTCACTGATATCCCCCTAACTACATGGCAGAATGAACATTTGGATTGCTGCTCCAAATCACGGGGACTTAAAACAGGCTCCAAAGGTACTCGAAGGCATCGGTGGCATCCCCTTCTCGGGAAAGCTTCACCAACTCATCCAGATCACACCGCTCTGCCAGTTCCTCGAATTTGCTCCAAACCTTGAAGGTTTGCGCGAAGCCCTTTCTCACATCAACCCGTGCCGGCATCATGTCCGCGGTCACCCAGTTGTCGTACTTGTATTTCTTCATGTAGACGATAAACTCTACGATGTCCCAGAGGTGGACACTGCCGGGGATCAAATCCCAGTCCCAAGCCCGGTTATTATCATTGATGTGGATGTAGAAGAGCCGGCCCCTTTCAGCTAACAGTGCCAGGGCTTTAGCCGGTGTCTCGCCGGCGCACAGAGCGTGGCCGATATCCAGAGTGACACCTACATTGTCTTCGCCGACCTCTTCACAAAGGAGCAGCGTAGTAGCTGCTGTGTCGAGATAACAGTATACCCGGGGCTCAGTGGGTTTGTACTCCAGAGAATACTTGATGTTTGGATTTATCCGGGCTGCTTCTTTCACGCAATCCCGCATCCGCTTCCAGTCAGTTGCATAATCGGTCTGAAAAGCATAGTCATGGCCGTCGGCTAGAGGGCACATGGTGATCAAGCCAACACCAAGCTCGTCCGCAATTCTAAAGGCCTCTTCCGTGAACTCCATAGCCTTTTTGCGGATGGCTGCCTCGGGGCTCGTGTACGAACCACTGTAGAACTCCGGTTCTCCCTTGAGATTAAGGTTGATGGTCGCGATTTGCAGGCCGTACTTGTCACAGAGTTCCTTGATCAAACCTGTATCAGGGCAATCATATGGAACCACCAGCTCGATGCCGGTGACACCCGCAATCTCCGATGCCACTTTGAACTTCTCTTCTATGGTCCGATTCTGGCCATAGACACAGAACCGGTCCCGAGTAGCTCCTAAGAATCCACTGATGACTGCATAGCGCTTTGACACGGATATCATCCCCTCTAGGTTCTTTCTGTTGGTGAGATAAGCTGCTTCAGGGCAGGCACCTGCAGGCCCAACGGGAAACCTGCAGGCCTGCCGCATCTGCTGTGCTATCTCTTAACTACAAACACGACTTCCTTTTCTGCAAAATGTCCTGCAATATCTACTGCCCTTACTCTGAGGGTGTGTTGGCCTTCCTCCAGTGATGTCATATCAAAACCGTTAGGCCCTCGGAACAGGTCTCCACCAAGGTAGTACGGCGGCTCTTCATCGATCCAGACAGGTGTGCTGCCATCATCGAGGTAGAACTCAACATGGGAAATATGGCGCCAACCCAGTGGATGGACTACTGCAGCGGAAACATAAGCGGCCTCTTCTACTACTTGACCTTCGGTGAGGTTATTGATAGCCAAGATGACTGGACCTTTGCCGCCTTCCGGTATCAAGCCGGCCCAGTAAGCAAATCTCTCAAAGATATCCAGCTCGTGTTCGTTGCCATTACGGCGATAGATCTCCCAGTTATTGGGCATGGACTGCTTAAAGTACTGGCCATAGTAACCCCAACCAGCCTGCCCCAGTACTGTCGCGTCGAACTTCTCTAGAGCCGGCGGGTAAGCCCAATTGATAAAGGTGATCCCATCCATCTCTCCCGGCCCGCCATCGGCGGTACCGGCATCTTCATTGACCATGACGGGTTTTTCATAATTTACATACCGATGAACATCAGCGATGATTTGCTTGCCCTCATCTACGCTCTTGCCATTAAGATGGATGAGCACAAAATCGGCTTTCTCTTTATTTTGCGGCAGGTCCCAGTCGGTATGATTAATCAGACTGGTGGACACAAGCAGGGGTGAACCATCGGGATAGCGGTAACTGTGGACGATATCGAACAGCTCATGAACATAGTCAGCCCGTAGAGCCTCACGCCAGATGCAGTCATTGCTGTTTTCATTGGCAATCTCAATCAAGACATTGCGGAAGTCCTTTTCCACAAGCCAAGCCGAAACACTGTGTACGGCCTGCCTAATGGCGTCATTACTCATCTTGCCCTGCTGCCCCAAATAGAACAGGCCGACAATCACTACCATGCCGAGTTCATCAGCCCGTCTAATGATCCGCTCCGCCCTGGCAGCAAAAGACGGCTTCAAAGCTCCTTCTTTAGTGAAGCCGTTGTTCTCTACCATCTGGCGGATATTAAGCCCGTAATACTCCTTGGTATAGGGAAACAGCGGACCGCCTCCCTGGAAATTGATGGTTACAGCTCTCACGCCCATGGCCCGCCATGAAGGCAGGGCAATGAGGAACCTCCGGGTATTATCATCGGGATCCCAAGTGCCAAAGAGGCCTTGATCGTAACCGACGTTGGGATTAGCCCTTGAGTCACTCCAATAACCCTTAACATACGAGCCATCGTCATCGAACAATGCGTTTACAGCCCGCACATTGAGCAAAATGCCCTTGCCAGCCACTTCCGGACGGCCGTCGGGATAGGGATCCTTTCCATTAATTAAAAAACGGCTGCCCTCAATTGAAACCCGAGTCTTCATGCTGCTGCCCTCCTGATGATTACTCTCTCTACTCTGATGGAGTCTTGCGTTCCCTGGCCTAGAGTTCTATCTGCAAGCCGGCAGGCAGCCTGCTGTGCCAGCCAGCCATTGATATCAATCAACAATCTTGGTAATTCGCACAATGTCCGGGTCGGTAAACTCATCCAACACGTCTCTGGATGTGGTGGAATAATCATCGATGACAGCACCCTCGGGCCCTGCTTGAAACCAATGGACTGTTCCCGGTGCCAGGATGATCTGGTCACCCGGCCTTAACAGCATCTCTTTGCCAACTGTGAAATGCTCTTTTCTTTCTGGGATTCTATCCCTGACCGCCGGCTCTAGGTCAGCACCGGGGATATACACATAGACAAGCCCCCACCGGACACGCATGATTTCCTCTTTGCCGGGATCGGTACCGACCTTAGGATGCCAATGCTCTGGGCAAATCTGGTTGGGAAATAGGACTATCTGTTTGGCACAAATACGATCGGTGTTGAAGTATGTAAGTGTCTGAACACCGAAGTACTCCAGCTTGCTCAAGCCAAAATCTGATACTTCTATCTGCTCCCGTTCCTCAGCCGTCATGACTACACCAGCTCTGTCGAGATACTCTAGGGCCCGCTGTTGTGCATGTCTTTGCTCGGATCTAGTAATCACCGGTTATTACCTCCGTCGTCTTGCTATGCCTCTTTGCTCAGCTCTTCTTGGATCCTCAGCTGCTCGCCCAGCCAAGTTCTTGTGCGATACAGATGATCCATTGCTGCTTCCCTAGCTCCAAGCGGGTCTCTAGCCTTAATCGCCTCCACGATCCTTTGATGTTCGGGTATCGTCTGCTCCGGTGAGCGTAGTAGGCCGGGCTGAAAACTGATTGACAACACATTCATCATGCTGTCAATCTGTTGGATGAACTCATTCCTGGAAGCAGTCAAAATGAGACCGTGGAACTTCTTATCAGCCGCGGCATATGCCTCAGTCTTCTCTGCATCCAAGGGGGGCTCAAAGGGAGCAAATAAGCCGGCCAACCGCTTGATTTCCTTGTCCGTCATTCTGTTAGCTGCCTCTTCTGCTGCTACTCCCTCGATCACTTCCCGCACTGCAAAGGCATCGGCTATCTCAGACATCGTGAACTTCCTGACGAAAAACCCTCTTCTTGGGATAGACGCTACCAGATTCTCACTCTGAAGCACATGTAGCGCCTTGAGAACCGGTGTCTTACTGACCCCCAGCTCTTCGGCTATCTGATCCTGCAGGATCTTCGCGCCAGGAGCAAGCTCCCCTTCCATGATCATCTCCCGCAGGCGTTCCTTCACCATATCTGTAACACTTTGAACCTTTATGCGTCGCACCATCTTATGGCGGCAGTCCCTTTCCAACGACCTCTCCGCGCTGCCTCCCTTCTCGCTTGGAACGGATCGGATTCTGGATTGTGGATTTCGGATTCTGGATTTGCTATCAGATTTCTCCATCGGCAAGAGATCTCCTTCTTTTCCTGGGAATCTCCTGACCTGGAGACAAATGCCTGCTATGGGTAGTAAACCACATCCTTGAGAGCCTTGAGCTAGCCAGCCGCTGATAGCAGCTAGCAGGCGGCCTCAGGCTGCGAAATCTCCGCAGCTCTTGATCGTTTTGTTTGGCTCATGACATAGGCCGCTGGCTGGCATCAGATGACTGAGGGCGGGGTTAGAGAACCCCGCCCTGGACTCTTCAATCGGCTATCACTTACATTGTTTTCGTCTTTCTGCCGCCATGGACTCTAAAGCTTCTTGGTACCAGCCCTACAGCACCTCCGGATTGACCAAATTCGGCGGCCGATTCCCTTCCAGCCCAGCAATTAGATTGGCGGCTGCCATTGTCGCCATCTTAGTTCGGGCTTCCAAGGTCGCACTGCCCAAGTGCGGCAGGAGTATAGTGTTGGGAAGCTCGGCCAAACCGGGAGCCAGCTTCGGTTCATCTTCATATACATCAAGGCCAGCGCCGGCGATGCTCCCTTCCCTAAGTGCCTCCACCAAGGCATCCTCATCCACTAAGGGGCCCCTGGCGGTGTTGATCAAGTAGGCTGTCTTCTTCATCAGACGGAGCTCCTGTGAGCCAATCATGTGCCGTGTCTCGTCTGTTAAAGGTGCGTGGATCGTCACAAAATCCGATTCCCGCAAGAGGTCATCTAGCGATACGAATTCCGCCTTATACTCCTCCGCGGCCGGCACCGGAGCCTGGTCGTAGTAGAGAATCCTCATGTCAAAGCCCCGAGCTCGCCGGGCAACGGCTTGGCCTATCCGCCCCATCCCGACAATCCCCAGTGTCTTGCCGGCGATATCAGTGCCCAGCAGGAGCATTGGATCCCAGCCCTCAAAGCGGCCTGCCCGGGTATAGGCGTCCCCTTCCACTACCCGGCGGCTGACTGCCATGAGCAAAGCCCAGGCGAGGTCAGCAGTAGCATCTGTCAAGACTCCGGGAGTGTTGGTTACCATAATGCCCCGCTGGGTAGCTGCTGCCACATCGATGTTGTTATACCCCACTGCATAGTTGCTGACCACCCTGAGATGGGGATTGGCATCCATTACCTCTGCACTAATGTCATCGGTAAGCAGGCTCAGAAGGCCATCAGCTGTCTTCACACCATCAATTAGCTCATCTCTGGTCAGCACCCGATTGTGTGGATTGACTGTGACGTCAAAGCGCTCCTCCAGCATATCTAGGCCGGGCTGGGGGATCCTGCGGGTGACGAAGACCTTGTATTTGCGATTAGTGCTGCTCATTCGTCGTTCAGCCTCCTTTACAGAGTATACTACTATAGCCTGGGTGCAAATCCTGTTTCTCACTCACATAGATACTCTGTAGGCACGATTCACATCATCTTATCCTGCGCTGATCGCAGATCATCATTGGCTGCACCATCATCAAGGCAAGTCATCAGCCGCGGCTAGAGGCTCCTCGTTCAAGATAATCAAGCCCTCGCCTACAGGAACTTATCCAAATCACCCGAAATCACCATAGTAGACACAGCGTATTGGAGGCAGTTCACTATGGTAAAGGAGAGAATCACCCTAGCTGAAGCATTTGCTCGCTTTCCAGCTCATCAACCTGAAGACGCCAAGGAGGCCATTCGCGCCCATTGGGCTAATAACCCCAAGAAAGTTGTCGTCCTGGATGATGACCCTACAGGAACCCAGACAGTTCACGGTGTACCAGTTGTAACCACGTGGTCTGTAGACATATTTACCCATCTCCTGCGGGGAAGCCAGCGTCTTTTCTACGTCCTGACCAACTCCCGGAGCCTATCGGAGAGGGATGCCGCAGCGCTGACTCGGGATCTGATCACCAGTCTAATCCAGGCATCCAAAGACACCGGGGTACCATACTCAATCATTAGCCGCTCAGATTCTACCCTTCGCGGCCACTTTCCAGCTGAAACAAATGCTGCCATTGAGCTCATGGAAGCTGCAGCAAAGACCACCTTTGATGGTCAGGTGCTGGTGCCTGCATTTTTCGAAGGCGGCCGCTACACCTTTGATAATACCCACTGGGTCGCCGATGGAGATGAGCTCATCCCCGCTGGCGAAACCGAGTTTGCCAAAGATCCAGCCTTTGGATATAGAGCCTCAGACTTGAGGATTTGGGTGGAAGAAAAGACCAGAGGGCAGATAAACCGAGATGAAGTTGTGTGCATCTCCATCGATACCCTCCGTAAAGCTGGAGCCGATGGGGTGTGTAGACAACTCCTCGAGGCACCTAAGGGAAGCACAATTGTTGGCAATGCCCTCAACTATGAGGATATGTATACACTGGCAGCCGGTTTTCTAAGAGCAGAATCGTGCGGGAGACAATATCTGTACCGCACCGCAGCATCCTTTGTCCCCGCCTATGGAGGCATCCCCCTCAAACCCCCTCTAGACGACAGGGAGCTTCATGATTCCTACGGCAAGGGCTCCACAGCTGGAGGCCTGGTAGTGGTAGGTTCCCATGTGCAAAAAACGACTGAGCAGCTGAATCAACTGCTGCAAATAGATGGGGTGTTCCCCATCGAAGTCAGAGTGGACAGACTACTGATGCCTGACAGCAGGGAGGCCGAAATCTCCCGGGTGGCCACGCAAGCCAATCGCGCCCTCACATCTGGCCATGACACCGTCGTCTATACATCCCGAGAAGTCATCAAAGGCAGCGGCAGCGCCGAGTATCTGCGTATCGGTGAGGTTGTAGCCAGCTCACTAGTTCAGATCGTCCGCGGGCTGCAAGTCCAGCCCCGCTTTTTCGTCGCCAAGGGCGGAATTACATCCAGCACTATGATCACCGAAGCCTTGGAAGCAAGGACAGCCCTAGTGCTGGGACAGATCTTAAAGGGGGTTCCCGTCTGGAAGCTGGGTGCAGAAAGCCGCATGCCGGAACTGCATTGCGTGATCTTTCCAGGTAATGTCGGTGATGAGAATGCTTTATCGCTGGCGGTTCAGCGATTGCGAGGACAGCCCCATTCCTAGATCCCAAGGTATGCGCCCCATGGTCATTATTGTTGTCACGAGCACAGTCAGATGACATTTTTTCAGGGCTGCCATAAGATAAGCCCCGGGGGGGAGGAACCTGCCGTTAGGCGACTGCCGCCGGCAGTCCCTCCAGTCTATCCCGAGGTTCTGCATATGGCTCAATATCGACTTGTTTGATCCCCTTTTAGCACCCTAAAGGCCAAAATGCGGCAGCCAGTCGCGGTTGGCTTCAAACATCTCATCAACCATATTCTCAATCTCTTCTAGGCTCAGCACCGCTGATGTCAGTGGATCCATGCAGATGGCATGGAACACTTTCCGCTTATCCCCTGTCAAGCAGCCTTCTACTGCCAGGTCTTCACAGGCCGCATTGGTGTTATTCAAGATAGCCAGGTGGTCAGGCAGCTTGCCGACCCGCAGCGGCTCCACACCCCGCCTGGAGGCAAGCATGGGGATCTCCACACAACATCCTTCCGGTAGATTATCGATCAAGCCGAAGTTCCTGGTGTTGCCGTTAAATTCAAACATGGTTCCGTCCCCGAACACCCCGTTGAAGATATAGGCGGCGTACTCTGACCCCCTGGTGAGGTTCACCGCGTCCTGTGCCAGCCATTCTTTGATCTCATCTTCCCATGTATCTTCACGCCTCAAGTATTCCTTGAGTATGTAAGCATACTCGCCGGGGTTCCAGCCGGTTCCGTGGGTACAGTAACGTTCAATCAAGTCTGGGCGCTTGCGGAACCAGGCATTGTACTCCGAGTTGTGCCCGCTGGACTCGGTAACATAATAGTCCAAGTGCAGGTACATCTCATTTCTGACGATTTCTGTGTTATAGATCTCCGGGTTCTCAGTAATTGCCTTGCGGATCAATGGATAAGCGTCTTCTCCATTCCATTTGAAGCTGAGATACCAAGCCTGGTGGTTGATACCGGCACAGAAATACGTGACCTCCTCCATAGGAGCACCGATCCAGTGGGCCAGCATTGCAGCCGTGCCTTGAACGCTGTGGCATAGGCCTGTGATTTTGATGTCTGACACTTCTTGAACCGCGCGAATCAACATCCCCATGGGGTTGGTATAGTTGAGAACCAGCGCATCGGGGCAGTATTTCTCAACATCCCGGGCTATGTCAATCATGACGGGAATAGTCCTTAGGGCTCTAAATATGCCGGCCGGACCCCTGGTATCGCCGACATTGATGTCGACACCGTATTTCTTGGGGATTTCAATGTCTTTTCGCCATACCGAGACACCACCCTGAAGGATGGTAATCAGAACACCGTCAGCATCCTTCAGTGCCTCTGCCCGATCCATAGTGGCGGTGACTTTTGCTGGATAATTCCCGGCAGCGACAATCTTTTTGACCGCTTGTTCAATGTAATCCAAGCGCTTCTTGTCGATATCCATCAAGGCAATCTCGCAGTCTTGAAACGCCGGAAACGAAAGTATGTCTCGAACTAGGCTCCTGGTAAAGCCAAAACTGCCCGCACCAATAAATGCAAACTTCATAGACTCAACCCTCCATCATTGATGTGAATACAAACCGTTCAAGATATTGCCGCTCTTCGCCCACTCCGCCTTCATGCCGCTATAACTATTCTTACTTTGACAAAATTCTCCTCCCCGTCGTCACCCCTTCACCATCTTTGTGGACTATTTTGTCAACGCATCAGATCGAGTCACAAGGGGCAGCACAGAGCACGATGGTGTCGAAAACCTGCAGGTGAAAACAAGAGTAAGGGCCTATAGCTAATCCAAAAAGAGCCGCCAGGGTGCAGCTCTCTCCAGCGGCGGCTATCAAAAAACCACATCATGCCATTGTGTCAATGATGACATGATGCGGTCTACAGGGGATTCATAGAGCTATATTCTCTTGAGAAGCCTCTCTGGTGCCCATAGCTCCAGCGCAGCCATCACCTGCCCACTCCAACTAAGTCAACCAAGCAGCAGCTGGATGAGTGATTCACTGCAGCCTTGCCCGCCAATGCAATGGCTCCCCAAAGGGCTATATCATCGTGGACGCTGGAAGCTTCTATAGGCGGGACCTTGACGCCCCTGGGAGTCAAGTGCCCTTTGACAAATTCAATGGCCGGCGGAAGCAGGAGATCTGCACTGTTCATCACCCCGCCGCCGAGTATGACTATATCGGGATCGAAGGCAGCGATAATATTCGCAAGGCCAATACCAAGGTTAAGAGCCACTTCCTCCAAGATTTCCCGGGCAAGCCCATCTCCCTGTCTAGCAGCTATAGAGACTGTCTTGGCCGTTATATTGTCAATCCCGCCGGCAAGGCCTGTCATCATGGTGTCATGCAGCTCGGCCCTTTCCCGGGCGATGCGCCCAATGGAGGTACCGGAGACCAGCGACTCGAGACAGCCCCTGCTGCCGCAGGTACAGCCAGGGCCATTGGGCGCCACTATCATATGGCCGAACTCGGCGGCCAGCCCCTGGGTACCTGCCAAAGGTACGCCATCAAAGATGGCAGCCCCGCCAATCCCAGTGCTAATGGTTAAGTACAACACCTGGCGATGGCCCCGCCCTTTGCCGTAGACAACCTCTCCCACACCGGCGGCGTTGGCATCATTCTCCATCAGCACCGGAATACCTGGGGCCAAATCCTCAATGAGAGCAGCCATAGGAACATTATCAAGCCCAGGGAAGTTGGGTGATGACAAGCCAATCCGCCTGGTCGCGTCAACGAATCCGCCGAAGGCTATGCCAATGCCCGCGACTTCCCCGGGCGCTGTCGCCAGCAGCTCCCTTGTGTTATCCAAAACCTTCTCTATTGCCTGCTCCGCACCTAACTCACGCTCGGTGGGGACTACCCGTTTTTCATGAAATCGCCGCTCATTACACCCTACAAGTCCAAATGCCAGTTTTGTATTACCTATATCAATACCCAGTAAGTAGCCCTTACCCACAGATTCTAGCCCCCCTTGATTCCGCCAAGTTCAAGGCCTAATCCATAGCGAGCTGCTGCGATTGTTGCATAGTCTCCAATGCTCTCTCCCAAGGCGGCTGGGACTACTTGACAGCGTTGGGCTGCATCCGGCAAGGCTTCTTCGGCAATGACCTGCAAAGCACCGGGGCGCAGCAGCTGTTCACAGCGGGCATAGATACTGCCAATGACAATGATGTCAGGATTTAACAAGTCAATCAGAATCGACAAGCCCCTGCCCAGGTAAAATGCCGACCGGTCCATGATCCTCTTCGCCAGGATATCTCCATCGGCAGCCGCCTGCGACACAGCTTTAGCATCTAGATCATCCAGGCACTCAGGGGAAGGACAGAAGCTAACCTGCTCTCCCCTCTGCCAGGCCTCCTTTACTTCCTCTTGAGCCATGCGGGCAATGCCGCCTCCGCTGCAGAAACCCTCAAAGGAACCAGCCTTGCCGTAGCCCACTGGGCCTGTTTCCGCCAAACGGATATGACCTACCTCGCCTGCCAAGTCGGAACTGCCCACAAATAAACGGCCGTCTAAGATCAAGCCTGCACCCAATCCTGTGCCGAAGGTCAAAAAGATCACATTCCGATATCCCCTGGCGGCTCCAAAATGCCATTCTGCCAAAGCGCAAGCGTTGGCATCATTCATAAGAAAAGCCTGTCCGCCATATCGTTTTGTCAGTAGATCTACGATGGGTACATAGTCCCAGCCCGGCAGATTCGGCGGCGACAGGATTATACCCTGTCGGCTGTCCAAGGGGCCTCCACAGGAGATTCCAAAAACCGGATCGCCGCTATGAGCCGGCTCAGCAGCAAGGAGCTCATCCACCGCCTCATAGATCCGCCCCAGAGTATAGTCCAGCCCTCTGTCTGTCTCTGTGGCGAATCTGATCTTATGTTTAATGCTGCCATCTAGGGCAGCAGAAACGACGGCACACTTGGTGCCACCGATATCGATTCCAATCATTTGCATACCTGGCGTACTCCTTTACTGTCTATCGTGCAACGTCTATCTAGAAGCTACCATATCGCAGCTTTTCCTGCAAAGCTTTGCCCTTCATCTGTTCCTCTTCGATAAACACTATGTAATGGCATCAGACTGCTGTCAAACCCGGCAAGGTGAGGGCTTCCCCTCACCCGCCAGGCCGCAATCTTGATCTCTCATCCATCAATTACGCTAGGGGCCTTTCCAGCAAGTCTAGTTCAACAACTTCCTGGCCCTTCTCGTCAGGAATCAGGAATGTCTTGATCTCAAAGGGTTTGAAATGGGTCTGCCATTCCCGATCCTGCTGCCATTTGAAGGAGCAGCCAGCTGCCAGGCCGTGGGCTTCATAGGCTCTCAAGACATAGCCCTTGCCATCCTCATGCCGCTTGATGGCAGATATAAGCACATTCGGCTGGTCTACCTCAAATCCTGAGTATGTTGTCGGCAAGTGCCCCCCATGATTTGACTCCTCCAACACCAGCATGGGCGCATTAAGCTCCAAGCCGTGTTTTGCAGGATTGGCCTGGGGCCAATCACCCTGGTGGGGAACCAGCCGATAGGTAAATTCCTGTATTCCTTGGTCTATGAAGTGGTAGAACCCTCCCGGCTCCGTCTCCCTGGGAATGTGATGTGCGAAAACCGGGCTCCGCAGGACGGTAAGCCGCATGCGGTTTCCATTCACGTCATAGCTGTACTTGGCGTCATTGATGATGCTCAGGCCGTATTTCTGATCATCGCCGGCATCGCCGGTGACATCAAACCAGTGCAGCCCGGGCTCTTCTTCTCCGTCAGCCGGCCTCTGGATGGCACCAAAGGCAATCTCATAAGTCGGCTGGGGATTGGTCACATTGACGGGGAACTCCAGCTTCAGTGCCTTGTACTGCTCCCGCCAATCTACTATGGTTCTTACATCAACATAAGGCAGCCCTGCATACACCGTGAACTCCTGGATAACCTTGGAGCAGCCGTACCGGCTGGTAACCCTCAGGATCCCCCGTACCGGCCCAGCTTCCACCAGCTCCACCTTAGAATCAACGAACCTGCCGACTTCCTGATCGAACCGGAAGACAGCGTGGCTCCAGGTATCGCTGGTATCATGGATGACTACCGGCACTGCGGCATCGCCTGAGAATACCTCCCAGCCAGTAGCCTTATCGGTCAGGCCTTGGATGTACCCTGTACGGGGATCCAGCTTGAGTTCAAGATGCTCGTTACCCAAGGTGGTGTCTGTTACAGTGACGCTGTCCGCCTGTACGCTGGGCTTGCGGGCATGCAGCCTATAGACAGTATAACCTCCCGCCGGCACATCGGCAATAAATGTGAGCGCTCTCCGCCAGCCGGGCCAGATCACAGCAGATGTCTCGATGGACTGATAGGGGATCTCCTCTCCGGCATCATTGGTCACTGCCATCTCTTCCGGCCCCCACATCAACTCCAGGACCACCGGCGCCACCTGCCTGTGGCCGTGGGGATTCCAGATGACAATGGGAGTACCTTCAGCAGAAGTGTCTATCTTGCCAGCTATCGCCTGCAGGGCCAGCTGCGCGTTTTCCTCAGCGATCTGCAGGGCTCGTCCATGCAAGTGTCTCGCATCTTCATAAGCTTCCCTGATGGAAGTACCGGCCATTATGTCATGGAAGTGATTGAACAGAACGTCCTTCCAGGCCTGGGTGAACTCTCCTTGCGGATAGGCAAACCCAGCCAGGTCGGCGGCAAACACGGCCAGCTTCTCTGCAGAGGCCAGCCCATGCTCAGCCTTCCGGTTATTCTGCTTAATCTCGGAGTGAACCGAATAGCAGCCGCTGGCATGGTGCTGAAGATCATCCCGTACAACAGGGAAATCTAATCCCCGGTCCTCGAGAGCTTCGAAGAACTGAATAGGATCGCTCAGCAGGATATCCACATCCTGGCTGGCATCAGCCGCCTTTTGGATATTCACCAGATTCTCCTTCGTTGGACCGCCGCCGTGGTTGCCTACTCCGTAGAAGCACATGAGCAGGGGTTGGTCTGCAGAGAGTTCTTCCTTGGTCTTTTCGATCTTCTGTACCAGGCCGTCACTCCAATCGGAGTTGTAGGAAATCGGGATCTGGTAGGCCAATACCCGGCTGCCGTCGGGGCTCTCCCACTGGAAGATCCGCCCGGGAAGTTCCGGCTTCTCATGGGTTCCCGGCCGCATAAATACATAGTAGTCCATTCCGGTCTTCTTGAGTATCTGAGGCAGCATGCCGGAATGGCCAAAGCTGTCGACGTTGTACCCTACCCGGATATCCACACCGAACTTCTCTTGGAAATAGCGGATACCGTACAGCGCCTGCCTGACAAAGCCCTCATTCCCAGGGATGTTGCAGTCCGGCTGCACCCACCAGCCGCCAACGATGACCCAGCGGCCTTCCTGTACCCTCTGCTTGATCTCCTCAAAAAGCTCCGGATCGCATTTTTCGACCCATTCATACATGGCAGCTTGACTGGAGGTAAACACAAAGCCTTCAGTCTCCTTCATCCGGTCGAGTGCTGAGCGGAACGTGGCCCGCATAGCTCCCAGCCCCTCCGGCCACCGCCACAGCCATACAGGGTCAAGGTGAGCATTGCCGATCATGTGGATCTGATGATTGGTACCTGCTGCATGCTTACGATTCATGGATGAACCTCCGTTTCTCTTATCTTATTATCGCGACACCTTCTCTTCAGCAAGTTTCAGAAAGGCTGCTTCCATCCATGCTATCCGCTGCCGTGGTATGTAACCGTGGTCGATTCCCTCGTCCATACAGGCAATAAATCCGCCTTCCTGCCTCGCCAGCTTCTCAACCAATGAGCGGGCCTCTGCTTCAATCTCTTCCTTGGAGCCGTGGATCAAGGTAGTCTGCATGTCCACCGGACACATGAAGCAGACTCTGCCGGCAAACTCCCGCTGGAGGTTATCGATGCCCATCAGCCGGGGCTGGTTCACATTGAGAATGTTGGCACCGATATCAATCAAGTCACCAATGATATCGAAAACGTATCCGCAGCTGTGGAAGAGAACATCTTTGCCCTTGCCCCTAATCATTTCAAACTGTTTTGCATATAGGGGCTTAAAGAGTTCCCTCCAGAGTTTAGGATCAATCATCAGCGCTTTCTGGGTGCCCCAGTCATCAGCAAATCCCACGGCATCTACATCCGGAATCTCAACGATCTGCTTGATCATCGCGGATTCCCACTCAAACACTGTGTGGATAATCTTCAGCGCCAGAGGGCGATTAACATATAAGTCCACAAAGAACTGCTCCATGCCCCTCAAGAAGGTAGCCCTATTCATGCCGGTTAGCCCAAGCCCCGCAGCGATGTATTTCTCCGGATGTTCCCGGATAGTCCGGTTGATCCCATCCAGCCTGCCGGCTGCATAGGGGTCCGGTACTTCGATGCCAGTGGTTCCGTCCCAATCAGACAGGGGATGCCCTTTCACCTGTCCGAAGGAGCTCACAATGGTATCTGACAGTGTATCCCATGTAAAGCCCCATTCATCCTGATGGGGATCCTCCGGTTCCCAGTCAGCAGCCGCTTCCACTCCACATCCAGCGATATCGCTCCGTTCAACACAAAATGCATATCGCAGCGGAAACCGGTCGGGACCGCCCAGATTGGCAGCCCGCTTAACCCTCTCCTTTGAGTTCATCCCATCACCCCGTCGGTTATTCTCATCCTTTCATGCCTGTCAAAGCAATACCTTGGATGAAGTACTTCTGTGTAAAGAAGAACAGGATAATTATAGGTAGCAGCATGACTACTGCAGCAGCCATCAACAGTGCCCATTCAGTATCGTGCACGCTCTGAAACGCTTGGAGTCCCAAGGATAGGGTGCGCATCTCCGGTGTATGCAGATAGAGAAGCGGGCCTACGAAATCGTTCCAAGTATGCATGAACTGAAAGATTGCCACTGTGGCCAGAGCCGGTTTTGACAATGGCAGCATGATCCGGGTGAATGCAGTCAGCTCGCTGCACCCATCAATGGCCGCGGCATCGAACAAGTCTCTGGGTATGGTGAGGAAAAACTGCCGCAACAAGAAGATGGAAAAAGGATGGCCGAAATAGGCGGGTACGATCAGCGGCTTCAGCGTATTGATCCAGCCAAAGGATTTGAAGAGCACAAACAGGGGGATCATCACCGCGTAAAAAGGAACCATCATGGTGCCAAGCAAGATGATGAACAAGATGT
>LSQX01294818.1_pt1 | contig 18773 bp, 17 predicted proteins | sample 654561 | NCBI WGS metagenome assembly LSQX01 (sample SAMN04489861, study PRJNA283612) | anaerobic digester metagenome | isolation source: 4 biogas reactors fed with cattle manure at either 37C or 55C with and... | place: Denmark: Kongens Lyngby | collected 2014
ATTTGCTTAACTGACTGGCATTACTAACCTAAACAGGTGAAAAAGTATTATTTTAAATGAGCTATGTTTTGGATTTTGACGACAACTTATAGCGAGTTTTAGCAATTTGAAAATCTGAGTCCCATAAAAAACCGATGCAATCTTGCATCGGTTTTTTGAAAGTCTATTTAAGCGAATAGCTTAGAATACACCTTGAGACAGCATTGCATCGGCAACTTTTACGAAACCAGCAATGTTCGCACCGTCTACATAGTTAATAGTACCATCTTCTTGAGTACCGTATTTCACGCAGTTACGGTGAATTTCTTTCATGATTGCATGTAAGCGCTCATCAACTTCTTCAAACGTCCAACCTAAACGGATTGCGTTTTGAGACATTTCAAGACCAGAAGTTGCCACACCACCCGCATTCGATGCTTTACCTGGTGCGTATAAGATTTTCGCTTCTACGAATTTCTCAACAGCTTCTAAAGTTGAAGGCATGTTCGCACCTTCAGCCACACAGATTGTGCCATTCGCAAGTAAAGTTGCTGCATCATCACCATTCAACTCATTTTGAGTTGCACATGGTAATGCGATGTCACACTTGATCCCCCAAGGACGTTGACCTTCAAGATATTCAAAACCGTGTTTAGACGCAAATTCAGAAATACGACCACGTTTTATGTTTTTAAGTTCCATTACTTCACAAAGTAATTCTGGTGTGAAACCTTCTTTTACGTACACAGTACCGTTTGAGTCAGAAAGTGAAACGACTTTCGCGCCCAAGTACATCGCTTTGTCTGCAGCGAATTGTGCTACGTTGCCTGAACCTGAAATTGCAACGACTTTATCTTTGAAGCTATCGCCACGTGTTTTGAGCATTTCCTCAGCGAAATACACAGTACCGTAACCCGTTGCTTCTGGACGCGCCAAAGAACCACCGAAAGACAAACCTTTACCTGTGAATACACATGAAGTGTCATTGCTGAGCTTCTTCATCATACCCGCCATGTAACCTACTTCACGGCCACCCACACCAATATCACCCGCAGGGATATCTGTGTTAGAACCTAAGTGACGGTATAACTCAATCATCAACGCTTGGCAGAAACGCATGATTTCGCCTTCAGACTTACCTTTAGGGTCAAAGTCTGAACCGCCTTTACCACCGCCCATTGGCAATGTAGTCAAAGCATTTTTAAAGGTTTGTTCAAAACCTAAGAATTTTAAAATAGATAAGTTCACTGAAGGGTGGAAACGCATTCCCCCTTTAAATGGACCAATTGCTGAGTTGTACTGTACACGGAATGCACGGTTTACATGAGTTTGACCTTGGTCATCTACCCATGAAACGCGGAATTGAATCGCACGCTCAGGCTCAACCAAACGCTCAAGCAAACCATGTGCTGCATATTGAGGGTTCTTTTCAATGAATGGCCAAAGGCTAGTCATTACTTCTTCTACAGCTTGTAGAAACTCTGGTTGATGTGCATCACGTGTTTTAACGTAATCTAGGAATTCGTTAAGGCTGTTGTATTTCAACGCTTAATCCTCAGCAGAAAATGGATCAAAATTGGTCAAAATTTCAATCAATGATATATTTTGGCGCAAAATATTAAATATCTTTTGTTAACAATCTACAATAGTTTTTTTCAAAAAACTTTAAAACATTTGTATTTTCATAAATTTAACTTATTTTTTAGCGTGTTAAGCCTATAAGTTAATGTAACAAATTAATTCATAGTTTTGAGCATTTTCGCCCAAAAAGCTAGCAGTAATTGTACTGAATTTGCGCACAAGCCTAAAAGCAGAAATCGTGCTAAAATCATCGACCTAGAATTTTGACCTCGTTTTATCTTCCGTTTTCTACTGCTGTTTAGGCGGTATTGGTTTGTCCATGAATTCGCAAATTGCCCTGATCCAAAATATTGATGCGCTGCTTCCACAAACCCAATGCGGTTTATGCGGGCATCGTGATGGTTGTTTACCTTATGCCAAAGCGATTGCCGAAGGTGAAGCGGCCAATAAATGCGTACCCGGTGGACAACCTGTTGCAGATGCCTTGGCAGCTTTATTACAACGCCCTGTATTGACCGCAGAAGCCAGTGTTTGGCCTGTGCAGGCAGATGGACGCCCACAACGCATGAAAGCGCTTATACGTGAAGATGAATGCATTGGCTGCACCAAATGTATTAACGCCTGCCCTGTAGATGCAATTTTAGGTTCAGGCAAACTTATGCATAGCATTTTGACCGACTTATGTACGGGTTGTGAACTCTGCATTCCACCTTGTCCAGTCGATTGCATCGATTTAGTTGAAGATACCCAACCCTTGCTGTCTGAAAACGCACGTGTGGCAGAACAGCATGATTTACGTCAGCGCTACTACGCACATATTCAACGTGAAGAACAACGTCGTTTGCACCGTAAAGGCCCTGTGGTACGTGCAGAAATTGATACAGAACTGTTTGCTCAATTTACAGCACAGGCAAATATGGCTGTACCTGTGATTGAATTACCTGTGCAAAAAACAGAGCAAATTTCCACAAACGATGCGCAAACCACCATTGAACTTGCAAAATTACGCACTCAAATTAAAAAGTTAGAAAAACAACTGAGCGTGCGTGAAGATGAGAAAAAACGTGTCATGCTTGCCAATTTACAACAACAATTACGTGAATTAGGAGCATAAATATGTCCTTAAAAAGCACGACCTTAAAAACCAAGCCCGTTAAAGAAGCGTCAAAAAAAGCGGTTACGGTCAAAGAAAAATCTTCAAAAAACATGACCAAAAAACAGATTCAGACTTTTTTTGAACGCTTGCGTGAGCAGCGCCCTAACCCAACCACTGAGCTGAATTTTTCCAATCCTTTTGAATTATTGATTGCCGTGACTTTATCGGCTCAAGCTACGGACGTCAGTGTCAATAAAGCCACTGACAAATTGTTTCCCGTTGCCAACACGCCTGAGGAAATTTATGCCTTAGGTGTAGATGGCCTAAAGGAATATATTAAAACCATTGGACTCTATAACTCCAAAGCAGAAAATGTCATTAAAACCTGTAAAATTCTGATCGAAAAACATGGCAGTATCGTGCCGAATAATCGAGCCGATTTAGAAGCCCTGCCCGGCGTGGGTCGTAAAACAGCCAATGTGGTGCTAAATACAGCTTTTGGACAACCGACTATGGCCGTAGATACGCATATTTTCCGCTTAGGTAACCGTACAGGTTTGGCTGTGGGTAAAAATGTTTTAGAAGTTGAACACCGTCTGATTAAAGTTATTCCTAAAGAATTTTTAATTGACTCGCATCATTGGCTGATTTTGCATGGCCGTTATTGTTGTATCGCCCGCAAACCTAAATGTGGGGAATGTGTGGTGTCTGATGTTTGTAATTGGCCTGATCGTTTTGCATTTGGTGCACATCGCAGTATTACAATGCACGAAATCTAGCTTGAGCAATCTCTAACTAAGCGTTTCAATAAACAGACTGTGCCAAACAACGAAGACAATGTGGATAACTGTGCAATCTATACACAATCACAGCATGAATAAATCTACTTATCTTCAGGGTCTGATGTATGAGATGACTGCTCGCTTTGTTGTTGCTTCAATTTCGGATGCAGTTGATAGTGATTGCCAGTTTTCTTCTCTGCTAAATCTTGCGCTTGCGTATTGCGCAACAATTTATAGCTCACAAAAATAAGAAAGCCTAAAACAGCAATACTTGCCAATAGCATGATAATTACAGCAGCATGTTGCAAAGCACTCTCCAAAGTAAACACAAATAAAAAGAGCCCTAATATGAATCAGGACTCTTTTAAAGTCAAAATAAGCTAGGTGTTTTCACACGATTATTTTGATTGATCTAAAATTGCAAACAAATCTGCTTGAACTTCTTCAATTGGACGAAGACCATTCAATTTGTTGTAGCTAGGTGCATTTTCGCCAGAAGCAGCACGACCTTGATAGAAGCCAACCAATTGCTCAGTTTCTGAGTGATAGGCTTTTAAACGCTTACGAATAGTTTCTTCTTGGTCATCTGGACGTTGTACTAAGTCTTCACCTGTTTCATCGTCTTTACCTTCCACTTTTGGTGGGTTGTAAACAAGGTGATAGATACGACCAGATGCAGGGTGCTGACGACGGCCAGACAAGCGCTGTACGATTTCTTCGTCTGCAACATCAATTTCAATCACGTGATCGATATTAATGCCTTCGCTTTCCAATGCTTCAGCTTGTGGAATGGTACGTGGGAAACCATCAAAGATACAACCGTTCACACAGTCAGGCTGCGCAATACGTTCTTTGACTAGACCAATGATCAGCTCATCTGAAACCAAACCGCCACCATCCATGACGCTTTTAGCTTGTAGACCTAATTCAGTACCTTCACGAATTGCAGCACGGAGCATATCACCGGTTGAAATTTGTGGGATATTGTAGCGCTTACAGATCAACTGAGCTTGTGTACCTTTACCTGCTCCAGGTGGTCCGAGTAAGATAATGCGCATAAAAAAACATCCTCATTTTAACAATGTATTTGACACTCGTTGCATGTTAGAACAGTCGCTCTTCACGCAGCCAGCATCTATTATAAGAAAGCGACAAACAAATGTATTAAACCAGCAAAAAAGCCAGTTACACCACCCAAAACAATTAAAATCCACTCATCTTCCTGAAAGGCAGGTCGTAATAGATTCTGGAATTCTTTTGGTGTCAGTTCACGAATACGATCTCTGAACATTTGATAGATTTTCTGTGCACGGCTCGCATTAAAGGCTGGGTCGCATACAGGCACCATCGTAATTTCAATCGAACGATCAATCAAGTCAGTCTTGAGTTTGGCGTACTCTTTTGGCCCTAAAGAAAGCTGTAAAGAGGTACGAACCAATGGCGTTTCCATAATTTCGTTGATGTGGCGTTTGACAATACGACGGGTTTTGTCTTTTTTACTGCCATACATCATTTCAGTCATAATGGATTTTAACGTAATCAGATCTTCTGTGACTACCGTTGCAAACACATCTGAGACTTCTTCTTGGCGTTTCATAAACGCACCCTGAATATTATAAGTCCCAATGCGTGGAATCACTGGCTTAATCCATGGAAATTGACGATTTTCAGTCAATTTGAAAAATTGCGGGTATTTTACATAGTGTGGCTCTACAGGATTAAACACCATCCAAATGGCAATCCAGTTGGTTAAAAAGCCCCAAATAGCCGCCCAGAACGGTACAGTCCAGTGCCACGGCACAATAAACCATACGATCATCTGGAAAATACCAAACACCATGCCAATTAATGCGCTGATATGCCAAATAAAGTTAATTTCTTTTTGACCAACTTTCAGGAACATGCGCACCATTAAACGGCGGTCACCTTCCATTTGACTGACCACCATTTCACGCATATCTACCAAGGATTCTACATTTAGGGTCAGTTCAGTAACCAACTCTCTAAGCACACCCGGCAATTGTTTATGCGCCTGAGCATAAATACGGCGTTTAATGGAATAAGGTAAGTTTTCCCACAACACGGCATTGCGATCTAACATGACCTCATCAATTAAGTGCTCAAGTTCAAATCCAACCTGTTCACCAATAATGCGTGCCATGTCTTCAGGGTCCATCGCATTTAAAAATTCACGCAATGACCCCAGTTTAGACAAGGTGTTGTCGGTAATAATACCTGAAATACGACCCGCCTTACGCGGTACAATCCCCTGCCATCCCACAGGAATAGGCCCAAGGTGAAAGCCCCAGAAGCTGATTGGATAGAACACCATTTTTAGTGCCATCCAGACATGCGCCCAGGTCACAAAAGCAGTCACAGGAATAATACTGAGCACGGCCCAAAAATCTGGGCGATTCAAAAAGGTTTGCCACAACTGATTGACGTACTCAAGCATGCATTTTTTCCATATTTAGTTCTAATTACAAGATTCTAAAGTATTTTCGTTCGACTATTTTGGCTATAAACCCATACTGAGAGTATAGGAAAATTGTAGTTTTGGCTCAGTTTCTGCGATGACTCGACCATGACGGTCTTCAAGTTTTTCACCTGCACCAATCCCCACACTAAAGCTACTAATCCGTTCAGGACTAAGCAGCACATAAGCTAAATCCATACCTGCACCTAAGCGAGCTTTTTCTTCACCATCCACCCATTTAGACTCTAAATGTCCTGCGTAGGCCCCAATATAATAGCCATTTTTGTCTTTTCCAGTGAGGTGATATGGGTAACGAAAACCCATTTGCCCACCGACTTCATGGTCACCATTTAAAAAAGCACCTGCTTTGAGATAAGCAACACCATAAGGGTTGACCCATTCACCATTCAGATGCAGTAATTTTTGGGTTATTCCCGCCCCGACATTCCAAGTTTTTGCGCTGTCTGGGCCAATTTTAGCTTCTGGTAAAAAAGTAGTGTTGCCAGCAAAGCTAAAACTTGAAAAGGCAAGTAATGCCACGAAAGAATAGACTTTTGTCATTATTGTCACCAGTGTCCATTTGTTTTAATTTTAAAAACAGTCCTGTTCTTGTGTTTTGACTCTAGCAGAATTGTCAGGATTCTTATATACAGCAATTTACAATTTTCATGTCTCTAAAGTCAAAATTTAAGATTGCAGTGGGTATTTATTTAGAAACGGTCAATTCAGTCAAACAAGGCTGCGCAAAATGACCAAGAGATGCGCTAGAATAGCCTCAATCCTTTTTCTCCCAGACTGCACGTAAGTTTATTCACCTATGAAACAACACTACCCGTTAAAAAATGCTCAGCAAGAGAAGCGTATTTTTCGTAATCGCATCTTTTTTTCGGTGGGTGTTGTGGTCTTTTTTCTGTTGCTGTTGGTTTCCCGTTATGCCTATTTGCAAATTAGCGGCTACGATGAGTTTTCTACTGCTTCTGACAAAAACCGTATTCGTCTGCAACCTTTAGCCCCTGCGCGCGGCTATATTTACGACCGTAATGGCGTGTTACTGGCAGATAACTACCCAGTATTCTCTGCCACTTTAAGCCGTGCAGATGTTGAAGATATTGACGATACCATTGCACGACTGACACCTGTTTTACAATTGACAGAAGAAGATATTGAGCGTTTTAAAAGCCGCATTAAAACTTCACGTAAGACCGAACGTGTTTCTATTAAACTCAATTTAAATGAATCCGATATTGCCCGCTTTAGTGAAGTGAAGTTTCAATTCCCAGGGGTCAATATTGAAACTCAAATGACGCGTTACTACCCACATGGCGAGCTATTTGCGCATGTGATTGGTTATGTCGGGCGTATTAATGATAAAGAACTGAAAGAAATTGATAAGGATGCTTATGCAGGCACCAACCTGATTGGCAAAATTGGGGTGGAAAAATCTTATGAGCATTTGCTGCACGGAGTTCCAGGCAATGAATCTGTAGAAGCCGATGCACACGGGAATGTACTGCGCAATTTAGGACGCAAAGACCCTGTGCGTGGTAATGATCTGTATTTATCTTTAGATTATGGCTTACAGGTGGTTGCCTCTGAACAACTAGCTGAACGTCGTGGTGCTATTGTGGCACTTGACCCACGCACAGGTGAAATTCTGGCCTTAGTCTCTAGCCCAAGTTTTAACCCCAATTTATTTGTCACAGGCATCAGTCATACTGACTACTCTGCCCTGCGTGATAATTTAGATCAGCCATTGTATAACCGTGCAGTACAAGGGGTTTATCCACCTGGTTCGGCCATTAAGCCCATGTTTGGCCTTGGTGGTATTCACTATGGTTATGTCGACTGGAAAACTGCCATTCAAGATTATGGCTATTTTACTTTACCGGGTGACAGCCACCGTTTCCGTGACCATAAAAAATCTGGACATGGCATTGTCGATATGCATAAAGCCCAAGTCGTGTCCTGCGATACATATTTCTATGTACTGTCCTATCGTATGGGCATTGAAAAAATGAACGATTGGATGCGTCAGTTTGGCTTTAGTGAAAAAACTGGAGTAGACCTACCAAGTGAAAGCACAGGCTTGTATCCAAACCCTGATTGGAAAATGCGTACTCGTAAAGCCAAATGGATGAAAGGTGAAACCATTTCCGTCAGCATTGGACAAGGCGCCTTCACTTCTACCCCTTTACAATTGGCGATGGCCACCGCCATCACCGCCAACAAAGGCTTTAAAGTTACACCACACGTACTACGTGAAAGCCGTGGTGCAAAACCTTTTAAAGTTCACAATGGCACCAACGGTAAAATTGACTTTAATGGTACTGAAGAAGACTGGATTAAAATGCGTGAAGCTATGGTTGATGTGATTCAATCAGGCACAGGTAAAGGAATCAAAAGTGGTTTGCAATATTCTGTTGCAGGCAAAACAGGCACAGCACAGGTTAAAAGTATTGCACAGGGTAAACGCTATAATGAAGCATTGTTGACAGATCGTCAGCTTGACCATGGCTTGTTTGTCGGCTTTGCCCCTGCGGAAAACCCGGAGATTGCCATTGCAATTATTCTTGAAAATGGCCGTGGTGGTTCTGCCGCAACAGCCTTGGCGCGTCCAATTTTGGATTACTGGTTACTCAATAAAGATAAAAAGCCTATTCGCCCTTCTGCTGCACAAGTCAGCGGTGGTTTAATGACAGCAGGTTTAAAACCGAGCGAATTGCCAAGCGGTGAAGTGACATCAACAGTTGTGCCATCTGCCAACCCAACCAATACAGCAACAACAGCCTCACCTGCTGCAACAACTCGCTCATCCACAAATCCGAGCGCTGTAGTTCAATCTCAGCCAGCTGTGTCAAATCCATCAGCAACATCAGCATCTCCAGCAACACCCGTAGAGAGTGATTAAATTATGAAAAATCAACTGCGTATTATTGGTGGAGAATGGAAACGTCGCCAATTGGCATTTGCCTCTATTGAAGGACTACGCCCGACCCCTGACCGTGTGCGAGAAACCTTATTTAACTGGCTGATGTGGGATGTGCAAAATAGTAAAGTTTTAGACCTTTGCGCGGGTTCAGGTGCTTTGGCCTTTGAAGCACTTTCACGTGGTGCAGCACAAGTGGTGATGATTGAGCCAAATCGCACGCAGGCTGAATTTCTACAACAGAATTTAGAGTTGTTACGTGTCACGAAAGCACAGGCGCAACTCAAAGTCAGTACAGCACAACAGGCCTTAAACTCACTAAAAGGTCAGTTTGATTTGGTCTTTTTAGACCCGCCGTATAGTCTAGATTTATGGGAGGAGTTGTCGCATTTAAGTGATCCGCTCATTGCAGAAAATGCTCTGATTTATGTTGAAGCAGATCGGGATTTAAACACCTTAAAACTGCCAAATAACTGGCAAAAAATAAAAGATACCAAAGCAGGTACAGTTCGCGCAGGCTTATATAGAAAGACTACGGCTTAAATTGGGGCTGAATTTATCGTTTATACGTTTCTTTCACCATGCAGATTTACTGGTATTTTTAAGCGTGTGCGTACCACTAACGAGCCTTTAACACTTAGATGAGCATCCTTATGACTTGGTTACTGTTTATCTTAGGCGCAATCATTGCTGGTTTTATTCAAGGCTTGACTGGCTTTGCATTTGCCTTGGTGGCAATGTCATTTTGGGTTTGGGTACTCGCACCACAATTGGCTGCGCCCTTGGTGGTGTTTGCCTCCGTGTGGAGCCATTTAATTTCACTGTATAATGAACAACCACATCAACTCAGCAAACAGCTGATTTTGCCTTATCTCATTGCAGGTTTTATTGGTGTCCCTTTGGGGACTTATTTGCTGAATGTACTCAATGCCGAAACCTTTAAAATAATTTTAGGCTTATTTTTAGTGTTGTGGTGCCCAATTATGCTGCTTAACCCTCAAATTCCAGCCATTCAACGCTCAGGAAAAATTGCCGATAGCACTATTGGTTTTATTGGCGGTATTTTAGGCGGTTTAGGTGGATTTTGCGGTTCGGTACCTTCTGCATGGGTCATGCTAAAAAATCTTAGCAAAGAACAACAACGCTATATTCTGCGGCACTTTAACTTTGCCATTCAGCTTTTTACACTGTTGGCTTATGCCATACAGGGTCACTTAGACACAACACAATTGCCCTACATGGCAGTAATTATCATCAGTGTGAGCCTGCCAGCAATTTTAGGTGCAAAATTATTTTATAAAATTTCTGAGAAGCAATTTAAACAAATTGTGCTGAGCTTGTTATTTGCTTCAGGCTGCTTTCTTTTACTCACCACTGTATAGATACATATACCACAAGCGCAACAATTTCTGCTTTTCAAATCCTCTTAAATATGTAATAATATAACCTTACAATAAAGGGTGCTTTAAAACGCATGAAAGTTCGTTCTTCATTAAAAAGTGCAAAGTCACGCGGTGATTGCCAAATTGTAAAACGTCGTGGCAAATTATTTGTGATCTGCAAATCTAACCCACGCTTTAAAGCAAGACAGGGCTAATGCCCTGTCTTTTCAATTGAGACATTCAATTTGAATGTTGATGTCATCGCTTACTCTGAATAGTAACGTGTATCCACACTAAAGTTTTCAGGAAATTTAGCTTCAATTTGTGCATAAAACTCCATAATTTCAGCCATATCCTTTTCATAATTACCCGTAGGAAAAACAATTTTACCTATACCTGTTTTCTTTTTTGCATAGTCCATATATGCCAAGGCAATAGGTACACCTGCATTTACAGCCACGTGATAAAATCCTGTTTTCCATTGTTCCTGACGCGCACGCGTTGCCTCTGGCGTGACCAACATGACCAATTTCGGATGGGTCTTAAATAAATCCGTCATTAACTGCACCATACTTGGACGTGCTTCACCAGGTGCTTTAGGACGACGATCTATACCAATTCCACCCATGGCACGAACAAAAGGGCCAAATGGTAATTTCATATAGCTGTCTTTAATGGTCAGACGAACATTAACACCTAAAGCCTTAAGCCCCAAACGTGCATAGAGGGCATCCCAATTACTGGTATGCGGTGCGGCAATCATGACATATTGGTCTAATTCCAACGGACAATGATTATCAATTTCCCAACCCATTAAATTTAGGCTTCGCTCAGCTAATTTTTCAAACACAACCACATACCCCAAATAAAGTGGACGAATTTTAGCAACTGCTGACCAAGTTAAAAGTAGCAATTGAATAATAAATAGACAATTACTATATAAATGTACAAAAAAACGATAAATTTGAGATGAACAACCAGTTCTTTGCAAAGTTATTCAATTTATTGACTTGTTCCCTGCAAAATTAAACTTCAGGTCACAATATAAAGGTATGATCATCAGCACCATAAAACCTAGACATTTTGAAAGATATAACAAGGTGTATGAAGTCACTGCGGCATCTAACTTGTTATAATTTGCAACAAATCTGCTGCAAAAATGTCGTGAATCTGCTTTTCAGACTAGGTATGAACGTTTAAGGTGACTGCAAGACAGCTCTGAATCTCTAGCTTGTATGCTAAATCGTTATCATCTTACATTGACCACCCTCACCCTGCTACTATCTGCCTGTGGTCAAACAGAAAAACATCAGGAAAATCAGGCAGCATTTGCACCTGAAAACCAAATTTTGCCTAAAGCTCAAGTCATCCCTAAAACTGAAACTGCTGCGTCTAGCATAGAAACGATTGAGCAATGGACGGGGGATTTTAAAGCCCTGCTACCTTGTGAGCGCTGCGAGCAACATGTGATTCATTTACGCTTGAATGAAGATCAAAGCTTTGAACTCAATGAAGTACAACTTTTTAAGCAACGAAGCCGTGAAAATAATGTGACAGGACATATTCAGGCAGTCACCCCCAAGACAATATCATCAAATCAAGAACCATCCACTAGTACAGCAGATCAATGGTTACTACAAACGCAGAATGGTCGCACTTATGCAAATATACAATTGACTGCTTATGGTTTGGAACTGCACTTACAGCAACAACAGTCACAACACGCTGCAAAAAAAGTTCTTCTACACCCTGTAGAAAATATGCAAGTTAGCAATGCCCTAAAGCATGTAGATATTCAAGCTGAACAGGTGCAAAGTGTTGCCATCAAAGAATTGAATGATCCTGTGATTGCGCACGATTATTTTTTAGCAATTCATAACCAGTCAGATCAGACGCTTAAGCTCAATGCCAGTGATTTGATTTTAGTAGATCAACAGTACCATGAATACGCAGCAGTGATTGAACCTGAATTTTTATCGCCTATTCCAGCACAGCAAAAACAATGGATTAAAGTATCGTTTCACTACCCTGCATCAATACAAGCCGATGTAATCAAAATTAAATAAGTAAAACTTTGATTCATTAAAACTCTATTCAAAAATAGCTTCATCACTTTTTAAAAGCCAGAAAAAAACCCTGCTTGCGCAGGGTTTTCTTTTAAACCAGTCAGCGATTACGCGTTGAATTGGTTCATAGTGTTTTTAGCTTCGTCTGCAGCTTTAAGTGCGTTGTCACCAGAGAAGATTTCTTTGTGATCGTCACCGATGTCAGAACCAGCCATTGCTTGGTGTTTAACGCAAGAGATACCACCACGGATTTCTTTACGTTGTACGCCAGCAACATAAGCCAACATACCTTCAGAACCGAAGTAACCTTCTGCAAGCTCATGAGTAGAAAGCGCAGCAGTGTGGTAAGTCGGAAGTGTGATCAAGTGGTGGAACACACCTGCTTCACGAGAAGCATCTGCTTGGAATGTACGAACTTTTTCATCAGCATCAGCTGCTAATTCAGTGTTGTCGTACTCAGCGCTCATTAATTTAGCACGGTCGTAAGCAGAAACGTCTTTACCTTCAGCAACCCAACGGTCGTAAGCTTGTTGACGGAAGTTTAAAGTCCAGTTGAACGATGGAGAGTTGTTATAAACAAGCTTCGCATTTGGAACAACTTCTTTCACACGGTTAACCATGTGTGCAATTTCTTCTACGTTTGGAGTCGCAGTTTCGATCCAAAGAAGGTCAGCACCGTTTTGTAAGCTAGTTACACAGTCAAGTACAACGCGGTCAATTTGAGTGCCTTCACGGAATTGGTACAAGCCAGAAGCTAAACGCTTAGGACGGTGTAATTTACCATCACGCTTGATCAGAATTTCGTCTTCTTTCGCTTCAGAGATGTCAATTTCTTGAGTGTCTAAGTAGCTGATGTATTGAGAAGCGATGTCGCCTGGCTCTTTAACCACTGGGATTTTTTGAGTCAAGTCAGCGCCTTCAGAGTCAGTACGTGCAACGATGATACCGTCGTCAAGACCCATTTCTAAGAACGCATAACGTAAAGCGTGGATTTTAGCGATGAAGTCTTCGTGTGGAACAGTTACTTTACCAGCTTGGTGACCACATTGCTTAGCGTCAGAAACTTGGTTTTCGATTTGTAGTGCACAAGCACCCGCTTCGATCATTTTCTTAGCAAGTAAGTAAGTTGCTTCTTCGTTACCGAAACCAGCGTCGATGTCAGCAATGATTGGCACAACGTGAGTTTCAAAGTTGTCGATTTGTGCAGTGATTTCAGCAGCTTTAGCAGTGTCACCAGCGTCTTGTGCTTTTTTAAGTGCACGGAACAAATCGTTTAATTCTTTTGCGTCAGCTTGACGTAAGAAAGTGTAGATTTCTTCGATCAATGCAGGAACAGAAGTTTTTTCGTGCATAGATTGGTCAGGAAGAGGACCGAATTCTGAACGAAGTGCAGCAACCATCCAACCAGAAAGGTAGATATAACGGCGCTCAGTAGTACCGAAGTATTTTTTGTTCGCAATCATTTTTTGTTGCGCAACAAAACCGTGCCAGCAACCTAAAGATTGAGTGTATTTGCTTGAATCAGCATCATAAGCAGCCATATCACGACGCATAATCGCAGCTGTATATTTAGCAATGTCTAAACCAGTTTTGAAACGGTTTTGCATTTGCATACGCGCAGCATCTTCAGGACTGATGTCTGCCCAAGTGTTGCCGAATTTTGCTTTTAATTCGCGGATTGCATCAATCGCTGTTTGGTATGTAGACATGATATTTTACCCTGTAATATTATTTAGGATTTATCAATCGAAGGCTAAATCGCGCTTATGCTTGATTGCTCAGATTTAGAGCACTTCGTTACGATGAATACAGAGTAGATTGACTGAATGAATTAATCCAATATTCTCGTGTAATTCTCGGTATTTTTTAAAAAAATGTATAGATCAAAGTCTTACTCTGACAAGCTCACAAAAAACTAAACCATTGTTTTAAATTGTATTAATTTTAAAAAACCATAAATATCTTTGCTTACAAATTCATCTTTTTGAAGATAATTTATTCATTAGACTTAAGTCTTGCGTTTCTAAAAAAATACTTGCATTGGCCATTTCTTCCATTTTTTAGATAAAATTTGATGATATTCAATTCAATACAACTGCATAGATTTCACTCAAAAGCTTTGTTTTATTATCAGTTTTGCCAATGCTTATTGGCATACACGCTTTTAAAATACTGCAATTAGAAAAGTAATGCGCTTGTACACATATTTCATTCAGAAATAGTCAGGACTTTGGCTGTTTTTATTGCCATTTTTGCTGTTTATCTCGTCGTTTTTTTCATCATAATTTCTACACAAGCCATACAGCTTATGGCATAATCCCTATAATTTATTGATTTTATTTTCGGTATTTATTTTATGAATCTGGAGCGGGTTGATCTTAATCTATTAATTTATCTTGATGTCTTACTTCGTGAAAAAAATGTAACACGTGCTGCAGAACAATTAGGGGTCACCCAACCTGCCATGAGTAATATTTTACGTCGTTTACGCAATTTATTTAATGATCCCCTGCTAATTCGTTCTTCTGAAGGTATGACCCCTACCGAACGCGCGCTAGAACTACAACCGCGTATTCGTGATGCCTTGTCTGACCTTTCCATGATTCTGGAACCCCGTACCGAATTCCGCCCTTATACCTCTAATCGTGTTTTTCGGATTATGACATCCGACTATGCCGAAGCAACACTAGTACCGCGTTTGGTTAAAGCGTTACGTTCTGAAGCACCCAATGTTGTACTCGACTTTCTAACGCCTAGTGATGTGTCATACCGTGACATGGAACAAGGCAAAGTTGATTTGGCGATTAACCGTTTTAATGAAATTCCGCAAAGTTTTCATCAGGTTTTAGTCTGGCGTGACAGCTTCTCTTGCTTACTCAATCACAAACACCCTGCTGCCAATAATCTCAATTTAAAAAGTTATTTAGATGCTCAGCATATTTGGGTCTCTAAAACTGGTATGGGCGTTGGCTTTGGCGTAAATCCTGAAAAACAGGCTGGTTTAGGTTGGATTGACCAAGCATTAGAGCGTATTGGCCAAAAACGTAAAATTTCGGTATTTACCCGTCATTATCAAATGCCTGCTTTACTTGCCTCTAATGTCGATTTAGTTGCTACCCTGCCAACCCGAATCGCACGCTTACAAGCCAAAAGCCAAAATTTACTCATTAAAGACCCCCCATTTTATATTCCAGAATTTGAATTGAAGATGGCATGGTGTCCGTTGCTACATCATCACCCTGCGCACCGCTGGTTACGTCAACTGATTTTATATGTGGCACGTCAGATGATTGAGGAAGAAAACCGTGAGTTTTTAATGAATAACTCTCAATTTTCAGCCTATTAATTAAAAATTCACTGAACTTATTATTTGTAAAAGCTTATACTCAAATGAGGAATATTTCGGTATTCCTCAGCATTTTAAAAAGATTCAAATTTGTAATAGATACAATAATATAATCCACAGGTGGATTCGTGAGCCTCTTCCAGAATATCGTTATTATCTTAATACTCATTGTCGGAGCTGGTTTTTTATCCCTGACCGAAATTGCACTGGCAGGTGCGCGTAAAGTTAAATTAAAAATTTTAGCCGAATCTGGCGATGAACGTGCCCAAAAAGTATTAGACCTACAAGAAAACTCGGCTGACTTTTTTGCGGCCTCTCAAATTGGCTTAAATGCTGTTGCAATTTTAGGTGGTATTTTAGGTGAAGGTGCATTTCGTCCTTATTTCTACAACCTAGTCATGCGCTTTTATCAAGGGCCTTGGGCAGAAACCATCAGTTTTGCGCTTTCTTTTACCTTGGTCACATCGCTGTTTATTTTATTTGCCGACCTCATGCCTAAACGCTTGGCCATGATAGCCCCTGAGAAAATTGCGGTAGCGGTTATTAACCCCATTCAGATTTTTATTCGGGTCTGTAAACCTTTGGCATGGATGATCAATGCCATTGCCAATGTGCTGTTCCGTTTATTTAAAGTCAATACCACCCGTGAAGATAACATTACTTTTGATGATATTTCTGCGGTCATGGATGCAGGTGCGCAAGCTGGTGTTTTGCAGAAGCAAGAGCATCACTTTATTGAAAACGTGTTTGAACTAGAAGAGCGTAACGTGCCTTCAAGTATGACCACACGTGAAAATGTGGTGTTTTTTACCTTAAAGGAATCAGAAGCCAGTATTCGACAAAAACTTGCAGAATATCCCTATTCCAAATTTTTGGTGTGCAGTGAAAATATTGATGACGTGATTGGTTATGTGGATGCCAAAGACATTTTGGTCAGAATTCTAAACAATCAATCTTTACTGCAACTGAATGAAAGCACTATCCGTAATGTCTTGACCATTCCAGATACCCTCACGCTTTCTGAATTACTCGATCGTTTCCGCTCTACCAAAGAAAAATTTGCGGTGGTGATTAACGAGTATGCCTTGGTTGTCGGTGTGATTACCCTGTCGGATATTATGATTACCGTAATGGGCGATTGGGTGACACCCATTGAAGAAGATCAGCAAATTATTAAACGTGACAATAACTCATGGTTGATTGATGGCAGCACCCCAATTGAAGACGTTAAACATGCACTGCAAATTGATGAAATGCCCGATGATGAAAACTATGAAACTATTGCAGGTTTTATGATGTACAAATTGCGAAAAATTCCACGACCTGCAGACTCAGTGTTATTTGATGGTTATAAATTTGAAGTGGTTGATGTCGATCATTTTAAAATTGACCAACTCTTGGTAACGCGCATTGTAGAACCTTTGGACAACGCAAATGCTGTAGCAACAGAAGAATAACTATGGGCTAAACACGATAATAAAAAAGCACTACATCTTAAATGATGTAGTGCTTTTTTATTGGGAACAATCTAAATATTAGTATTGCTTAATCAATTCATCTAATACCGCTTGATAATGAATTGCAATATCTTCAGCTAAGATTTTATAAACATTATCAAATTGCACCATCGGCCAGCCTTCTTTCCAGAATGGGAAAATATTGTGCAAATCATGGGTAACCGTTGCATCTTCACGCACAATTGCCTGTGCGATCTGTGCCAAGACTTGTGCTGTTTCAGCACCATCAATGGCTAAATAATCTATGCCACGTACTTTCAAAATACGTACACGGTCTTTTTTATAACGAATTTTTTTGGCTTGTGCATCGTTCAGTTGTAAAGCCAAACTAACCGCTTCAACAAACTTGCTTTCGAAAGACTGATTCAGTGCCACCAACGCAGCTTTATGCGCTTCCTGACGACCTGCTTTCCCACCATTACGGATAATCTCTTTTGCCTCTGTATCCAATTCATCACTTTTCATGGATTGTAAAATGTCGAGTATTTCGATATCACTTAATGATTCAGGAGATTGGTCAATCATGTACTGTCCTTAGACAAAAGAGCAAAACGCTATTTTCGCACAATTTCAGCGAAAGCTCGACAGATTCCGCTGTAATAATTTTACTGCGATAACAGTAAAGTAAAAGTACATCGAACAGATCAGCAGTAATCTTAACGCCTTACAGTCATTGCTCATCTAAAAAACCTGAGATCAACAAATATAATGGCTCAAGCCTTTGAGCAAATTCTCTTGTAAATGTGCCGGTTCAACAATTTTTAGATATGGAATCCAATACCTCACCAAAGGATATAGCTGCATTTCATGGCGGATTTGGCATGAAATGAGCAGCTCACCACACGGTTTTTCTTGAAGAATTTGTTGTTCTGGAAACAGTCGCCGCTGTTTAAAATACAAAGCAACTTCTGCATCTACCGATAAACGGATTTCCTGTTTGTCATGCCCAAACCAAATGCCCTCTTCATCTTCCAACTGCTGCAAAATTTCAGTCTGATGCTCAAAGTCTTGGGCGATATGCGTATGATCAACCTGTTCAATACGGCTTAAACGGTAGACCCTTAAAGTGTCTTGATCAACTGCAGCCAAATACCAATTGCCGTGATGATGGATTAAACGATATGGCAACACTTCTCTTAAGCTACCTTTATAGGCAAAGGCAACCGATTTCTTTTGCTGGATAGCTTGCGTCAAAACCTTAAAATGTTCTGCGTATTGAGTGGTGTCTTCATAATGATAACCTTTGGCTGAAAACACCAAGTTTGCCCGATGATCCATTAACTCCCTTAAAAACGAGATGTCCAAAGAAGGATATAAATCACTGATGCCCGACAACTGAGCAAAGTTCTGAATATCCTGTAATTTAAAACGGCCTAAATAAGATGAATCTAAATAATATCGCTTGCTGCGCTGGTCTTGCAGCAGAGGCAAATATGCATTCAAACGGTCAAAATCACGCTCGATGGTTCGGGTACTGACCTGAAACTGTTCCTTAAAATGTATTCAAACATACTCAAGGACTAATTCGCACTCTGTTAATGTCTTGTTGCCAAGCGTGTAACTAGAGCCTGAGTCGGTCAGTTCCGACTTGTAGCGGTCAGTCCGTTCTTGCAATATACGCT
>LSQX01087670.1_pt1 | contig 18772 bp, 17 predicted proteins | sample 654561 | NCBI WGS metagenome assembly LSQX01 (sample SAMN04489861, study PRJNA283612) | anaerobic digester metagenome | isolation source: 4 biogas reactors fed with cattle manure at either 37C or 55C with and... | place: Denmark: Kongens Lyngby | collected 2014
GTATATGTATAGTGTGTATGTAGTGTGATTATAAAGGAGTGTAATATGAATGGATTAAATTTTGATTTAGAAAGAATTAAGGAGTGTTTGAATACTCCTATGTTTCGTAAGATAGCATTGACTATATTAATAATAGTTATAGCTATCTTTTACTGTTTTTTGAGAGGTAGTGATGAAAAAGAACAGGAGATAACAGTAGATGAGAGCTGTGAAAATGTAATTGTAGAAGAAGTACCTAGTGAAATATATATTGATATAGACGGCGCAGTTAAAAAACCTGGTGTATACAAGGTAGAAACGGGCGCAAGATTGTTTAATATTATAGAAATGGCAGGAGGCCTATGCGAGGACGCAGATGTTACTACTATTAATAGAGCTATGGTTGTAAGCGATGGTTACAAGGTAATCATTCCAAAGGTTGGAGAAACTGTTCAAGAAACAGACATGGCTAGTAATAATGGGATGATAAACATCAACATAGCAAGTTCTGGTGATTTAGAAGAACTTCCCGGAATAGGACCAGTTACTGCAGGAATTATAATTGATTACAGAGAGGAGCATGATGGTTTTAAATCTATAGAAGAATTACTAAATATTTCAGGAATAGGCGTAGTTACATTTGACAAAGTAAAGGATTCAATAACTGTATGATATACCTAAGCGATAACGAAAACGTATACGCAATAGTATGCGAAGATAATGAAAAGTTGCCCGAAACTCTGATAAAGGAATTATTTGAGATTAAAGTATACGAGATATTAGATAAATGTGGAATTCCAAATTATTACATAGGATATGAATTTTTAAAGGATGCCATAATAATAGTTTTAGATGAAAGTGAAAGCAATTGGATAACTAAAACCGTATATCCTAAGATAGCATCAAAACACGGGACTAATATAAGCTGCGTAGACAGCAATATGAGGCATGCTATCAACATAGCGTGGGCAAGTGGAAAATTGCCTAAATACACTACTTTAGGCCTTAAACCTAGTAATTCACAGTTTATATTCCTAATATCAAATATGCTGAAATAATGTGCATAATTCCATACATATTTGTACTGTAAAAAAAACAGTATTTTTTGTTGATTTCAAAAACTGATGGTGATAGAATGAAGGCATTGATGTAACAAATTTAATGTTTATGATTGTTTAATTAATCAAAACTTACATTCTGTTTTGAATAGATATCAGAGGAGGTAATGCAAATGGGAAAGGCTCTAAAAGAAGATTGTAATAATAGCAGTCCTCAAGAGGCAACAGAAGATTTAGTAGCTTTCATAAGATGTAGTGGCGACGCTGCGGGTAAAGAGAGATTCGCCGGTCTAAAGTCTTGTGATGAAGCTAAAGAATTGGGTTTTATTGATGGTGAATGTCAATATGGTTGTCTTGGAGTTGGTTCATGTATCGAGAAGTGTGAGCAAGATGCCATGAAATTAGTTGATGGCAAAGTGATCATAGATAAAGAGAAATGTGATGGTTGTGGTGACTGTCTAGACGCATGTCCGCAAAATATAATAATTCTTGTGCCTAGAGAGGCTACAGTATTTATTCCTTGTGCAAATGAGGAAGAAGATGAAGATAAAACAAGAGCTATTTGTGGTTTCGGATGTATTGGTTGTGGGGAATGTGAAGACATATGCCCTGAAGGCGCGGTTAAAGTTATAGATAACTGTGCAGTAATAGACTACAGTAAATGTGTAGGTTGCGTGGCTTGCTCTGTAGTTTGTACTAAGAAAATTATCGTAGATGAAATTCACGATTTAACAGAAGTTAAAGATCATGTGGCATTTGTAAAATGCTCAGGTGGTGTTAAAGCTCATGCTAAATTTGAAGAATTAGGAATTACTAGTTGCAAGGAAGCTTCAGAGAAAAGATACGAATTTCCAGAATTATGCCAAGTAGGATGTGTTGGCTGCGGAGATTGTGTTGAAGTATGTCGTTTCGATGCAATTAAAGTCATAGATGGAACAGCAAAAGTAGACCCTGATAAATGTGTCGGCTGTTTTGACTGTGTTCTTGAATGTCCTAATGATATCATTATTGAAGTTCCTTACGTAGGAGCTAAGCAGGTTGCCTGCTCAAATACATTTGATGCAGACTTTAAGAAATCTGTTTGCGACTTTGGTTGCGTAGGATGTGGAGACTGTGTTCGTAACTGTCCTAACGGAGCTATCACCTTAGAAGGTTCACTGGCTATCATAAACCCTGATTTATGTGAGAATTGTGGCATCTGTTTGTACATGTGTACTAGAGATGTTATCAGAGAACAAGCAGTTCCTGAATACAATTACTTACAAAAGGCAGCGTTGGATCTTTAGAAAGGGAGTGAGGATATGAGAAAATTAAAAACAATGGACGGAAATACAGCAGCTGCACATGTTGCATATGCATTTTCCGAAGTGTCATGTATTTACCCAATAACGCCTTCTTCACCAATGGCAGAAAGCATTGATGAATGGGCTGCGGACGATAGAAGGAATCTCTTTGGCGAAAGAGTTAAAGTAGTTGAGCTTCAATCAGAAGCTGGCGCTGCAGGAGCTGTACACGGTTCACTAAATACAGGTTCCCTTACAAGCACATTTACAGCTTCACAAGGCTTACTACTTATGATACCTAATATGTATAAAATAGCAGGAGAACAGCTGCCGGCAGTATTCCATGTAGCTGCTAGAGCACTAGCCACTCATGCTTTATCAATATTTGGCGATCATTCAGATGTAATGGGAACGCGTTCAACAGGTTTTTCTATGCTTTCAGCAGGCGGGGTACAGGAAGTAATGGACTTAGCTGCTGTAGCACATTTATCATCTATTAAATCATCGATTCCTTTCGTACATTTCTTTGATGGTTTCNNGCTGTTCGTCAAACAGGGATTACGATTATGTCTTCCCATAGTGTTCAGGAAGTGGCTGACCTCGCCCCAATTGCTCATTTAATCGCGATTGATGCCGAAGCACCGGTTTTGCACTTCTTTGATGGTTTCAGAACATCTCATGAAATTCAAAATATTGAGGTATGGGATTACAAAGATTTAGACGATATGGTTGATTGGGATAAAATTAAGGCTTTTAAAAAGCACGCTAACAATCCATGCCATCCGCATAGTATGGGTTCCGCCGAGCAGCCTGAAACTTTCTTCCAGCACGTAGAAGCTAAAAACACGGTATATAACGAAGTTCCTGATATAGTTAATGAATATATGGAAAAAGTAAACGAGAAAATAGGTACTGATTACAAACCATTTAACTACTACGGTGCAAAAGATGCAACAGAAATCATAGTTGCTATGGGTTCTGTAAATGATTGCGCTGAAGAAGTTGTAGATTACCTGATGGCAAAGGGCAAGAAGGTAGGACTAATTAAAGTTAGATTATATAGACCGTTCTCTATTAAATATCTATTAAATGTTATACCAAAAACAGTTAAGAAAATTGCAGTATTAGATAGAACAAAAGAACCAGGTTCTACAGGTGAGCCTCTATACTTAGATATAGTTGATGCGCTTAGAGGAACTGAATTTAATGATGCCTTCATATGTGGTGGTCGTTATGGTCTAGGTTCTAAAGATACGCAGCCTGGAGATATAATCGCCGTATATGAGAATCTTTGGAAAGAAAATTCTAAAAAGGAATTCACTCTTTCAATTAACGATGACGTAACTCACTTATCACTTCCAAGAACTGAAAATCCTGTAGTTTCCCCTAAGGGAACTGTATCATGTAAGTTCTGGGGACTAGGTGCTGACGGTACAGTAGGTGCTAACAAAAATAGTATTAAAATAATAGGTGACCACACAGAAAAATTTGTACAGGCATATTTCCAATATGACTCAAAGAAATCTGGTGGTATAACTATTTCTCATTTAAGATTTGGTGATAAGCCAATTAAGTCAACGTATTACGTTCGTAATGCTGACTTTGTAGCTTGTCATAACCCTTCATATATGCAGCAGTTTAACATAGTTGAAGATGTTAACCCTGGTGGAGTTTTCCTACTAAACTGTATATGGGGTGATGAAGAATTAGGTAAGCATTTACCTGCAGCTGCTAAAAGGTTTATAGTTGAAAATGATATTCAGTTCTATACTTGCGATGCAGTAAAACATGCTTTAGCAATAGGACTTGGAGCAAGAAGAACAAACACTGTGCTTCAAGCTGCATTCTTTAAATTAGCAAATATAATTCCTATCGATGAAGCTGTAGGCTATCTTAAAAATGCAATAAAGAATACTTACGCTAGAAAAGGCGAGAAAATAGTAAGGATGAACTACGACGCAGTTGATGCTGGAGTTAACAGTCTACATAAGGTTGTAATTCCTGCTGATTGGGCAGATTCTGTAGATGAACCTGTAGTTACTGATGTAAAATATGATAATGCTTTCCAGGAAAAATATGTTAAAGATATAATGATTCCAACAAGTTCTATGGATGGCGACTTAATTCCTGTTTCAGCGTTCCTAGATACTGTAGACGGTTTACTTCCAGCAGGCACTGCTGCTTTTGAAAAACGCGGTATAGCAGTTGAGGTTCCTGATTGGATTCCTGATAACTGCATGCAGTGTAACTGGTGCGCTTCAGTATGTCCACATTCTGCTATAAGGCCTTTTGTGCTTACTGATAAAGAAGCGGAAGAAATGGGTGCAGATACTGTAGAATTTAGAGGTGATAAGTCTTTGAAATTTACTATGGCTGTATCAGCTTTAGATTGTACTGGTTGCGGTTCTTGCGTTGAAGTATGTCCCGCAAGAAAGAAAGCTTTAGAATTAAAACCATTTGGAGAACTAATTGAAACTCATCAACCTAAATTTGATTATGCAGTTTCACATGTTACTGAGAAGGATTTACCTTTTGATGAATCCACAGTAAAAGGTTCGCAATACAAAAAACCTCTACTTGAATTCTCAGGAGCTTGCCCTGGATGCGGAGAAACTCCATATGCTAAACTTATAACTCAGTTATTTGGTGATAGAATGTTCATAGCTAATGCTACAGGATGTTCATCAATTTGGGGATGCTCAGCACCTTCAACTCCTTATACAACAAACAAAGAAGGCAGAGGACCTGCATGGTCTAACTCGCTCTTTGAAGATAATGCGGAATTTGGTCTTGGTATGGCAGTATCTGTAAAAAATCGCAGAGAAGCTATGCAATCTGTAGTAACTAGATTAGCAAGCGATGCTAAGTACAAAAAATTAGCAAGTAGATGGATAGCAGGTATGCAAGTAATCGAAGAAGCAGAAGAAGCTGGAAACCAGCTATTAGAGCTTTGTAAAACTGATAAAGAAAACGTTGATGCAAATTATGTAGTTGAAAATGCTGATATGCTGCCAAAACCATCAATATGGATATTTGGTGGTGACGGTTGGGCTTATGACATAGGTTACGGCGGCGTAGATCACGCTTTAGCATCAGGTGAAAACATTAATATAATGGTATTTGATACTGAGGTATACTCTAATACAGGTGGACAAGCTTCAAAGGCTACTCCAATTGGTGCAGTAGCTAAATTTGCAGCTAGCGGAAAAGCCACAAATAAAAAGAACTTAGCACAGATGGCTATGACTTACGGTTATGTTTACGTAGCGCAAATCGCTATGGGAGCTAACCCAAACCAGACACTTCAAGCTATTAGAGAAGCTGAAGCATATGAAGGACCATCGCTTATCATATCTTATGCTCCATGTATTAACCACGGTGTTAAATCTGGTATGAATAGATCTATGGAAGAGATGAAAAAAGCAGTGAGAGCTGGTTACTGGAATCTTTTAAGATATAATCCTGAATCGGTTGCTGCAAAGAAAAACCCACTTAGTTTAGACAGTCAAGAACCTACAGAGTCATACAGAGATTTCATCATGGGTGAAGAAAGATATAATTCATTAATTCTTAAGTATCCTGAAAGAGCTGAAAGACTTTTCGCTGAATCAGAAGATGCTTCAAATGATAGGTATGAATCTTTAGCTAGACAAAGAAAGAGTTTTGAACCTAATTAGGAAGGAGATTAAGGATGTATAAAATTGTAAATAAAAAACAATTAAGTCATGATATGGTATGGTTCGATATCGAGGCTCCATTGATTGCAAAAAAGGCTAAACCTGGTCAATTTGTTATTCTTCGTACTGATGAATATGGTGAAAGAATTCCTCTTACTATGGCAGGTCATGATGAAGAAAAAGGCACAATAACTATAGTATTTCAAGCAGTGGGAAAATCCACTAATATTATGGCAGCTTTAGAGGTAGGCCAAGGCTTTAAGGATGTAGTAGGTCCATTAGGAAAACCAACCACAACTGAAGGATTGAAACGAGTTTGCGTTGTAGGTGGAGGTACAGGTAATGCTTTAGCATACCCTATAGCTACTGGTATGCATGCTGCTGGAATCCAAGTTGATATGGTTATGGGTTTTAAAAACAAGGATTTAGTAATTCTTGAAGAAGAATTCAAAGCAGGAGTTGACAATCTTTACATAACTACAGATGATGGTAGTTATGGCGAAAAAGGATTCACAACTGATAAGTTAAAACAATTAATTGAAGATGGTAATAAATATGATGAAGTTATAGCAGTTGGACCGCCTATTATGATGAAATTCATATGCGCAGTTACTAAGAATTACGACATTAAGACCGTAGTATCTTTAACAGCGCTTATGATTGACGGCACTGGTATGTGCGGTGGATGCAGAGTTACTGTTGATGGCGAAAATAAATATGTATGCGTTGATGGTCCTGAGTTTGATGGACAAACTGTTGATTGGGACGAAATCATAGCTAGAAATGCCTTCTATTTCAAAGAGGAAGAAGAAGCTAGGAGTCACAATTGTCACATAGCAGGAGGTGTACGTCACAATGATTAATTTTGTAGAAAATAAAAACCCTATGCCTGAAGTAGACCCTAATGTGCGTAATAAATGTTTCGTAGAGGTTACTAGTGGTTATACAGACAAGATGGCTATAAACGAAGCAATGCGCTGTTTACAGTGTAGAGACAGGCCATGTATGGATGGATGCCCTGTACTTATTAAAATTCCTGAGTTTGTTGCTCAGATAGCTAAAGGTGAATTTGAAGAAGCTTTTCAAATAATAAGTACTACAAGCTCTCTTCCTGCTATATGCGGAAGGGTATGTCCTCAAGAAAGCCAATGCGAAGGCAGATGCGTACGCGGTAAAGATGGAGAACCTGTAGCTATAGGTAGGCTTGAAAGATTTGTAGCAGACTGGCACAGAGATCATTATGGCGATATTAAAGACGAAGCGATTGCTTCTAACGGTCATAAAGTAGCTGTAGTAGGTTCAGGCCCAGCAGGACTTGCTTGTGCAGGAGACCTAATTAACGAAGGATATGACGTAACTGTATTTGAAAGTCTTCATAAAGAGGGCGGAGTACTAGCTTACGGTATACCAGAATTTCGTCTTCCTAAGAGCATAGTGCAAATGGAAGTTGATAAGTTAGCCGATAAAGGTGTTAAGTTTGTTAAAAATGCAGTAGTAGGTATGCTTGTTACTGTAGATGAACTCCTAGAAGAAGGATATGAATCGGTATTTGTAGGAACAGGAGCAGGTCTTCCTAGATTTATGGATATGCCAGGTGAGAATTTACTAGGAGTGTATTCGGCAAATGAATATTTAACTAGAATTAATCTCATGAAGGCTTATAAAAAAGAATACGATACACCGATTAAGTCTAATACAAATGTGGCTGTAATTGGCGGCGGTAACGTTGCTATGGATGCTGCAAGATGTGCTAAACGCATGGGTGCAGAAAATGTTTACATAGTATATAGACGTTCAATGGAAGAAATTCCAGCGCGTAAAGAAGAAATTGAACATGCTATTGAAGAGGGAATAATCTTCAAGCTCTTAAACAACCCAGTGCAGGTATTAGGAGACGAGAAACAGTATGTAACTGGTCTTGAATGCGTTGAGATGGAATTAGGTGAACCTGACGCTTCAGGTAGACGTCGCCCGATAGAAAAAAAGGGTTCAAACTTCGTATTAGATGTTGATGCAGTAATTGTTGCAATAGGTACTAACCTTAACAAACTTATATTAGATACAACTGATCAGCTAGAACCTAATAAAAGAGGAGGTATCTGCGCATCTGATGATGATGGAGTTACTTCAAACCCAGCTGTATTTGCAGGTGGAGACGCTGTAACAGGTGCAGCTACAGTAATACTTGCAATGGGTGCTGGTAAAAAGGCAGCAGCAGGTATGATGGAGTACATGAAGAAAGATCAATAAAGAAATAAATACATAATAAGTAAAAGATAACAAGAAAAGAGAGCAAAATCAATTGTTCTCTTTTCTTGTTATTATCTACGATTTCTAGCTACTAGTCCTTCAATACCGACGCCTTCTACAAACAATTGATTACCAGAATAGTACTTGCTAAAGTCGAATTCTACATCTTCACCATAAGCGTAAACCTTGTTTTCAAAAAAGACTTTACCTAACTCAGAATCGACTTGTTTAAATGAATTTTCTTCTAAAACTTTAATATCTTCATCACTTGCAAACCTTGCAAGAATCTTTGAAACAGGTCCTCCTCAGCCATGTGACAGGTTCACTGCAACAATGATATTAGGCAGATCTTTTTCATTCATATAGTCTTTTACATCTTGACTTAAAATTATATTCATAGTATTACCTCCTATTTTATATATACCCAGTAGGAGCATTAACTAACTTATATGTATGTGATTATGTTACATAAGATAACTTAAGCTTTCTAGCTTATTTGTTATCTTTTAGACCAAAAGCATCTAGAATTAAGAAAGAGCAATGAAGACATAGATTAATAAAAGATAAATAAAAAAAAGAGAGCAAATCCTTTGCTCTCTTTTGAGTTATTAACAGCTTCTTCCGCCAGTTCCTTTTTCAACACCAACTCCGTCAACAAACAACGTCGTGCTCCAAAAGAACTTGCTTAAGTTGAATTTTACATCTTCTCCATAAGCATAGACTTTTTTATCAAAATAGACTTTGCCCATTTCAGAATCAACTTTTTTAAATGAACCAGACTGTATAACCTTAATATCTTCTTCCGTTGCAAACCTTGCAACGACCTGTGAAACAGGGCCCCCTCAGCCTTGAGACTGAGCAACGGCAACAACGATATTAGGCATTTCTTTTTCATTCATATAATCTTTAACTTCTTGGCTTAATATTATATTCATTAAATTACCTCCTTACTCTTATTTCTTCTACTATAGCAAAATATTTCATGTTTGTATGTGACTAAGTCACATAAGATATCTTAGATTTTCCACATTATATGTTATGTTTTTAGCATCAAAGGCATCTAATATCAATAGGGCATTTTTCCTTGAAGTGTTTAGCTCGTCCCTAAAGTCTCCAAGTGGTACTCCTCCTTTTAAGGATAATTTATTAAATGCTTCAATCGCTTTATCAAAGTTCGTTTTACTTATGTATAAATTAATTCCTAGCTTTATTAGATCACCATTTTTTTCAAGATAAGAAATATACTCCTTGTTATGTTTTGATGTGCTAATAGTAAATTGCTGTTCTTCATAAAATTTTAGTATCTCGTCTAATTTGTCCTGATCTACCTTTACTTTATGGCCTGGTAAATTGATAAGATTGCCATAAGTAGCTAAAACTTGTCTGTTTAGTAAAAGAGTAATTAAAGAATCGATGTTTTTGCTTTCGTCTATTTTTAGCTTGCTTGATATCTTACTGTTAAGCTCTTTAGAAGTCATGCCAAGTCCCATTTTATTATTTACTTGATACTCATTAAATATTTCGGTAGTTTTATCACCAAGTTTTTTAGCTTTATCTTCTGAAAGTAAGTATTCGCCGAAATTTATAACTTTTTTATCATTAACAAGTTCCTTTAGAAGCTCGTCTGTACCTTCACCAAATAATTTTCTTAAAAATGCTAATTCCGTAAATATACTCTTTCCGTATTCTATTACGGATAGAAGGGCAGAGGCTTCGCTACCTGAATCTAAAAGCTTAAACGCATCGAGTGATTCTTCTCTTAGCCTTTTATGTTTTTTAGGTACAGGATTTAATATAAGGCCACCCCCAAAGGTTTCAAGAGGAGAGTAGAACCTAATAATAAAGGGGTCCTTTCTTTTAAGAGCTATTGCTTCTTCAAGCCTTAACTGGGCGTAAGCTTTTTCACCGGCTCTAATTTCGCCTGTGCCGATTAAAACAACTTTAGCCATCATTTCCCTAGACCCAACGTAAAAGTGGACTCTGTCATTGTTTTCGAGCCTCCTCTTAGTGTTTTTAAAGAGAGTAATTGAAACATCCAGCAGCATAGAGGATTCTAATGAATCAGCCTTAGCAAGAACGTCTCCTCTAGCTATATCTTTCTTTTTTAAATTGGTAAGATTAATAGCAGTTCTTTGGCCAGCTGACGCTGAGCCAACATCTTTATCGTGAACCTGTATATTTCTTACCTTAGATTTTGTCATAGAAGGGTAGAGCATAACATCATCGCCTGCATCTAAGCTGCCTTCTATCATGGTGCCAGTAACTACTGTACCAAAACCCTTGATTGAAAAGACTCTGTCTATTGGCATCCTAAAATTCTTTTTATTTGTATTTTTGTTTTCGATTGTTTTAGATATTTTTAAAATTTCATCTTTAAGATAATCAATATTATCCATAGTCTTAGAAGAAACTTTAACTATTTCGCTATCTTCTAAAAAAGTTCCAAGTAAAAGGGTGTTTACATCATCTTCTACAAGGCTTAACATTTCATCATCTACAGTATCAATTTTAGTAATAACTGGTATTCCTTTAGTTATACCTAAACTTTTAATTATATCAAAGTGCTCTATAGTTTGAGGCATTACGCCTTCGTCTGCTGCAATTACAAGAAGGACTATATCGATGCCTTGAGCACCAGCTAGCATGTTTTTTATGAATTTTTCATGACCAGGCACATCAATTATTCCTATATCAAGAAGATCATCATTTTCCATATATGTAAAACCTAGCTCGATGGTGATTCCTCTTCTTTTTTCCTCTGTTAGCCTGTCTGTATCAGTTCCAGTTAAAGCTTTTATGAGCCAGGTCTTACCGTGGTCTACATGGCCGGCTGTTCCGACTACTACGTTTTTCATTTTATAGCTCCTTTATTGCATCCTTTATAACTTCTATTTCATCATCATCAACAGTTCTTAAGACAAATATCAGTTTATCTTTATTAATTCTTGCTATGATAGGTATTCTAAAACTTCTTAGTTTTCTTTCTATTTTTTCTGGAGTTAGTTTATTATGAACTATGCTTACTCCGTATCCATCAAGATACGTAGTAGGGGCCGAGCCACCGCCGATTTGATCTTTTGTTTCTACAACCTCAGCAGAAACGCCATCAATTAAATTTAATTCTTGCTCTAGTTTTTCTGCTTTAGTTTTTATAGTTTCGGGTTTTGATGTAATCATCTTTAAAGTAGGGATCTCATCTTTAGCTTTATCCTCATCTAAGTATGTTCTAAGGGTAACTTCAAGAGAAGCGAGGGTCATCTTATCAATTCGTAATGCTCTTGCTAGGGGATGTTTCTTTAACTTATCAATGAATATTGCCTTGCCTATGATTATGCCGCACTGTGGGCCTCCTAAGAGCTTATCGCCGCTAAAGAGGGCTAAATCTATGCCGCTATTTACAGCATCAAGAACAGTAGGTTCTGATAATCCGTACTTAGATAAATCAATTAAAAGACCGCTTCCCATGTCATATATTACTGGAATGGACTTTTCTTCGCCTAGCTTTACTAGTTCATCTAAGCTGACATCTTCAGTGAAGCCGACTATCTTATAGTTACTGGTATGAACCTTCATAAGAGCTGCTGTTTTTTCATCATCTATTGCCAATTCATAGTCAGAAAGCTTGGTCTTATTAGTTGTGCCTATTTCTTTTAAGCTGCATCCGCTTTGTTTCATAATATCGGGTATTCTAAAAGAACCTCCGATTTCAACGAGCTCTCCGCGAGATACTATCATTTCTTTTCCATATCCCATAGCGGATAAAGTAAGCATTGTGGCTGCTGCATTATTATTTACGACCATTGCAGCTTCCATTCCTGTAAGTTTTTTCAGTATATATTCTACATGGGAGTGGCGAAGACCACGGCTACCTTTAGATAAGTCATATTCTAAGTTTGAATAGGACGTAGCAGAATTTAAAGCTGCTTTTGAAGCCTCATAACTTAGTTTAGATCTACCTAGATTAGTATGAATTACAGTACCAGTAGCGTTTATAACTTTTCTTATGCTAAGCTGCTTTTTCTTTTGAATTTTACTTAATATATTAGCAAGTAGCTTATCGTAATCTAAGACATAACTATCATCAGCTTTTGATATTTCATTTCTTAAATTCGCTATTTCTTCTCTTATGGAATCGAGAACTAGAGCTTTAGGTAGTTCTTTTATGTATTCAAAAAGGCATTGCTCTTGCAATACCTCGTCTATTTTAGGAATTTTCCTCATAATTTCATTATTCATTTTAACCTCCAATTAATTAAATGGCGGAAGCATGTGGGAATTGAACCCACCTAGGAAGCTCTTAACTCCCCAAACCAGTTTTGAAGACTGGAGGGCACACCAGCACCCATCTGCTTCCAAATTAATTCTTAATCTTTTATTTGTATTGACGTAACATCGCGTTTTTTTACTTGACCTATAATTTCAGCGCATTCTAAGCTCTGTTTAAGGTCGCTTATTAGTTTTAATGCTTGTTTTTCAGGCAGGGAAATAAGTAGTCCTCCTGAAGTTTCTGGATTAAAGTATACATTTAGTAGGTTTTCTGATATTTTAGTATCTAGTGAAATATCAGCTCCTACGTAGCTTTTGTTTCTAAGAGTTCCGCCAGGAATTATGTCTGGCATCGCCAGCTCAACGGCGCCACCTAAAATAGGGACTTTACTCTTAAATATTTCTAAAGTTTTTCCGCTTCCTACTGCCATTTCGTAGAGATGGCCAAGAAGGCCAAAGCCTGTTATATCTGTACAGCTGTTAACTTTATATTTACTCATAATCTCAAAAGCTGATTTATTTAGCATTGCCATATATTCTATAGCTTTATCTGTTGCTTCTTTTGGTATATGACCGCCTTTAAAAGCATTATTAATTATTCCGTTACCAATAGGTTTAGTAAGAATTAACAAATCACCTTCCTTGGCATTGTCATTTCTAAGGACCTTATCTATTTCTGTTATTCCAGTTACTGATAATCCGTATTTAGGCTCATTATCGTTTAGAGTATGGCCTCCTGCAATTACAGCTCCAGCTTCAATTACCTTTTCATATCCGCCTTCTAAGATGCTTCTTACGTATTCTAGGTTCATATCAGAAGGGAAGGCTAATATATTCATACAAAGATTAGGGCTAGCTCCCATGGCATATATGTCACTTAGAGAATTGCTCGCCGCTATCTGACCAAAAAGGTAAGGATCATCAACCATAGGAGGAAATAGATCCACCGATTGCACTAATACTTTCTTTTCGTCTATCTTATATACTGCTGCGTCATCGCTGCTTCCATAACCTACGAGTAGGTTAGTGGTATCTCCCATAGGAAGACCACATAAAATCTGTGAAAGGACACCCGGTCCTACCTTAGCCGCTCAGCCGCCGCTAGCAGTTAGTTTTGTCAGTTTAAGTTCTTTTGTCATAAAATCCTCCGCCTGTTATTACCACCATTATATACTATTCAAACAATTATTCAATAATATAGTTTAAATTCTTATGAGTTTTGTGAAATCGGTTGAAAAATGCCCCATTTTGTGTATAATATATTTGTAAAATCAGTGAGGAGAATTATGGATAAATTAAAAATTAATAGAATAAATGAACTTGCAAGAAAGAAAAAAAGTGAAGGTCTTACTCCTTATGAAACGGCTGAACAGGCTGTTTTAAGGGAGGAATACTTAAAAAGCATTAGAAAGAATTTAAAAGATCAACTTGATAATATAGAGATAGTAGACTAGCGAGGAAGTGACATAAATGGAAAAACGAAACGTATACATGGACTACTCAGCAACTACGCCGCTAAAAGGCGAAGTTCTTGATGCCATGATGCCGTATCTTAAAGAAAATTACGGAAATCCTTCCAGTATTTATTCAAAGGGAATTGAAAGCAAAGAAGCTATAAAGCAGTCTAGAACTAAAATTTCACGGCTTATAGGTTCTAAAAGTGATGAAATATATTTTACGAGCTCCGGAAGCGAAGCTGATAACTGGGCCATATTTGGAGCTTTAAAAGGTAATGGCAAGCATATAGTTACAAGTAAAATTGAGCACCCAGCAATATTAAATACCTTGTCATACTTAGAAACAAAGGGCTATGATGTAACATATCTAGATGTTAATGAATCAGGATTAGTAAATCCTGATGACTTAGAAAAAGCTATAAGAGATGATACGGCTCTTGTAACTATTATGATGGCTAATAACGAGATTGGAACTATACAGCCTATACAAAAGCTTGTTAAAATAGCTCATGATAAAAACGTCCTCTTTCACAGCGACGCAGTTCAGGCACTTGGCAATATTCCAGTTGATGTTAATAAACTAGGCGTTGATATGATGTCTTTTTCAGCTCATAAAATATATGGGCCTAAGGGAATAGGTGCTTTATACATTAAAGAAGGCATAGAAATTGAAAACTTCGTATATGGAGGCGGCCAGGAAAATGGAAAAAGAGCAGGAACAGAAAACGTTCCAGCTATTATAGGCTTTGGAAAAGCCGCAGAGCTTGCTATGAACTGTTTAAAAGAACATGTATGCCATTGCCTGGATCTTAGAAATTACTTAGCAGATGAGCTATATGCGGCTGTATTTGATTCACATGTAAACGGAACTATGCTTGATAGACTACCAGGTAATTTAAACGTTTCATTTGATTATGCAGAAGGTGAAGCAATACTACTCATGCTAGACTATATGGGGATATCTGTTTCAACTGGCTCTGCCTGCGGCTCATCTGATAGCGTACCATCACATGTTTTAACTGCAATAGGAGTACCTGAGTCAAGGATACACGGAACTATTAGATTCTCTATCGGTTGTTTTACCACTAAAGATGATGTGGATTACGTTGTAAAGGCAGTTAAAGAAGTTACTAAGAAATTAAAGGAATTATCTCCATTAAAATAGCAAAAGAGGAGTTAAATATTATGAATATGTATAATGACATAGTTATGGATCACTTTATGAACCCAAGAAATGTAGGGGAAATGAAAGAACCAGACGGTATAGGAATATATGGCAGCCCTACATGCGGCGATTTAATGCAAATCCACATTAAGATTGAAGATGACGTAATTACTGATGCCAAATTCAAAGCTTATGGATGCGGCTCTGCTATAGCGTCTTCTAGCATGGCTACTACTTTAATAATCGGGCTTAAAGTAGAAGAAGCACTGAAACTTACAAACGGTGAGATAGTAGATAAGCTAGAAGGACTTCCTGAAGCTAAGATTCACTGCTCAGTGCTAGCTGATATGGCTATTAAAAAGGCGATTTTTGATTATGCTGAATCAAATGATAAGCATTACGATGCATTAAAAGGCTTTGATCCTTATGAAATGCAAGAAGAAGAGCACGTTTGCATATGCGGTAAAGACGAGGAATCGTAATGGAATCCTTAAATGATAAGAAGGTAGTTATTGGATTAAGTGGCGGTGTCGACAGTGGAGCCGCTGCTTTGTTATTAATAAACAAAGGCTACGATGTACATGCACTTTATCTTATTGTTAAAGGCGGCGACACAGAGCATGAGGAAGCTAGGAAAATAGCAGATAAATTAGGAATTCCAATAAATATCAAAGATGTAAGCGCTGATTTTGATGAAAAAGTTATAAAATATTTTATCGATAGATATAACAAAGGCATGACGCCGTCTCCATGCATTATATGTAATAGAGAAATAAAGTTTAAATACCTTATAGATGAGGCAGATAGTATTGGTGCTAAATACATAGCTACTGGCCACTATGCTAAAATAACTGAAATAGATGGTAAAAAGTATATAGGAGTGTCTAAAAATAGAAAAAAAGATCAGTCATATATGCTTGCAAATCTAACAGATGAGCAAATTGAAAGATTAATACTTCCATTAGAGGATTTTTCTGATAAGGAAACTATAAGAAAAATTGCCGAGGATATAGGAAATGATGTTTCAAGTAAAAAGGATAGCCAAGAGCTTTGCTTTGTAAGCCCTGAAACCACTCACATCAACTACTTAAAAGGTAGAGGCGTTGATATCAATGGCGGTGAATATATTGATAAAGAAGGTAATGTAATTGGAATAAATTCCGGATACCAATGCTACACTATTGGACAAAGAAAAGGATTAAATATTGCACTTGGGCAAAGAATGTTTGTAACAAATATTGACCATGAGAAAAACAAAGTTACTCTTGGAACTAACAGCGAACTTTTTACTAATAAAGCAACTACCAGACATAATAGGATTATCGTTAACCAAGGCGACTATGACATTAAAGTCAGATTTTCAAGTGGCACGGTACACGGTAAAATAATTAATTTTGATAGAGAAAATGATCTTCTTGAAATAGAGTTTAATGAGCCTGTAAGGGCAGTTACACCTGGGCAATTTCTAGTTTTGTATAAAGATGATGTAGTTGTAGGGATAGGTGAAATATTTAATGACACGACTGCCTAATTATGTTATAATGAGTAGTGATATCACAGCGAAGGGAAAGTAATATGGACAAATTAGGTTTAAATGAGATTAGAAAACTTTTCATAGATTTTTTTGAAAAAAGAGGGCATTATGTAGCCAAAAGCGCTTCATTAATTCCTAGAAATGATAACAGTTTACTTATTATAAATTCCGGCATGGCGCCACTCAAACCATATTTTTCATGCGCAGAAACTCCGCCTGCAAAGCGAATGACAACTTGTCAAAAATGCATAAGAACAGGCGATATAGAAAACGTAGGTGTAACTTCAAGACATGCTACCTTCTTTGAAATGCTTGGTAACTTTAGTTTTGGTGACTATTTTAAAGAACAATCATTAAGATGGGGATGGGAATTTATAACAGATTATCTTCATATGCCTACGGAAAATGTATGGGCTACAGTATACGAAGAAGACGATGAAGCATATGAAATATGGAAGAAGCTTGGAATGCCCGAAGAAAAAATAGTGAGGCTTGGCAAAGAGGACAATTTCTGGGAGATTGGACTTGGTCCTTGTGGTCCTTGCTCAGAGCTATATTTTGACAGAGGAGAAAAATTCGGTTGCGGCAAAGAAGACTGTAAACCAGGTTGCGATTGCGATAGATATATAGAATTTTGGAACCACGTATTTACTCAGTACTCAAGAGAAGAAGACGGCAGCTACACTGATTTAGCTAATCCTAATATTGATACTGGTATGGGTCTTGAAAGATTAGCATGTATTATGCAAGATGTTGATTCAATATTTGATGTAGATACTATTAAATATATATTAGACGGAGTTACATGCCTTGCTAATGTAGAATATAAAGACGGCGAAGCTGAAAGCGATATGAGCATAAGAATCATAACTGACCACATAAGGTCTATGGTATTTATGATCAGCGACGGAATTCTTCCAAGCAACGAAGGCAGAGGCTACGTTTTAAGAAGAATAATTAGAAGAGCTGCAAGACACGGGAAGATGCTTGGAATTAAAGCAGGCTTTTTAACAAATTTAACCGATCTTGTAATTGAAGTTTCCGGTGAAGCATATCCAGAACTTATCGAAGAGAAAGACTTTATTAAAAAGATTATTTCAGTTGAAGAAGATAAATTTGCTCAAACTTTAGATCAAGGCATGCTCATACTTAAGACATATATAGACGAAATGAATGAGGAAAAAAACCAGAGATTAGACGGCCGTTTAGCCTTTAAACTTTATGATACGTATGGTTTTCCGCTAGAGCTTACTCAAGAGATCTTAGCGGAGCACAACAAAGCTATTGATTTAAACGGCTTTAAAGAAAACATGCAAAAGCAGCGTGAAATGGCTAGAAGTAGTCAAAAATGTTCTAGTGATGAGGCGTGGAATGACGCGAGGGATTACAGTAATATTCCTCCAACTAAATTCACAGGCTATACTGAGGCAAAATCAGAGTCTAAAATCCTTTATACTGATACTAATAGCTGCGGTAAAATGCTAATTATACTTGACAAGACGCCTTTTTACGCTACTAACGGCGGGCAGCTAAATGATATGGGTAAATTACATAACAAAGACTTTAAATGCAATATCGTTGATGTAATAAAGGAAAACGATGCTTATCTACATATAGCTGAAAATGTAGAAGGTGATTTAAAGGTAGGCGAAACTGTAGTTGCTGAAATTGATCAGGTGATTAGAAATAACACATCAAGAAACCATAGTTCTACTCATTTACTTCAAAAAGCTCTTCAGGAAATAGTGGGAGAGCATGTTCACCAAGCAGGTTCTTTAGTTGCTAATAATTATTTAAGATTCGATTTCAATCATTTTGAGGCTGTTACAAAACAGGATTTAAAAAGGGTAGAAGACAGAGTAAATGAAATGATTAACATGTTTTTACCTGTAACTCATGAGGAAATGAGCATAGAAAAAGCTAGAGAAATGGGAGCTACAGCTCTATTTGGAGAAAAATATGGCGATACAGTAAGAGTTATTAAGATGGGTGATTACAGCGCTGAGTTATGCGGAGGCACCCACGTTGAGAATACAGGTTTTATAGGCAGTTTCAAGATATTAAGTGAAGCAGGCGTAGCTTCAGGTGTAAGAAGAATAGAAG
>LSQX01237266.1_pt5 | contig 18771 bp, 17 predicted proteins | sample 654561 | NCBI WGS metagenome assembly LSQX01 (sample SAMN04489861, study PRJNA283612) | anaerobic digester metagenome | isolation source: 4 biogas reactors fed with cattle manure at either 37C or 55C with and... | place: Denmark: Kongens Lyngby | collected 2014
CTCCAAAGCGCCAAGTATCGGTCGTTCACTGCCGCCTTTCAACACTTCGAAGGTCACATTCACCCGGACCCCATCGCCTTTTTCCAGCTCCCGCTTGACACGGCGGCCGACTACTTTCGCTCCAGTCTCATCTGTGCCCCATAGACAGATGCCCAGCTTATCTCCATCCCACTGGCAGACGACGTCACCTCTCCGCAGGAGAGCAGCTGCAGCATCCACTGACTCCTCCATGGATTTTGAACCATAGACTGACACCATCATTAAAGTGACAGGCTCCGGGCTTCGATCTCGGCGGCGGCCCTCAAGGTGGCAGACGCCCTCAAAGAAGGCCCGATCGCTTACATAGGCACCTCCGGAACGGGAAGGCACAGCTTTGGCCAACTCATGGGCATCGATCCTGCCGCCGCTGTGAATCCTCTCCAACAGAGCCCTGGCTTCACGGCTGGGATCAAGCCCAAACTCCTCATGCATCATCCGGGCATAAGCAGTGTACTGGGTCGCTGCTTCCGTGTAGCGCCCGGCATCGATCAGGTAGCCGATCAATGCATGGTAGAGGTCCTCCCTGTAAGGATCCTTCCGCAGCCCCTGCCGGCAGACCAGAATAGCCTCCCCGATATCGTCAGCTTCATTGGCCAATAGCGAAGCTAACCGCAGGGTTCCATCGATATACATCTCCCGGTAGTATTCCCTCAATTCGATGGCCCAGTCCAGATATGGCTCCTCGACTAGGAAGTCTCCCCTGTACAGCTCCAAGCCGCTCCGAAAGGCATCGATGGCGGCCATGGGATCTGTTTTCTCCAGTTTCCTGCCTTCAGTGTAGAGCCGCTCAAATTCTTCACTATCTACCCAGCAGTCATCCCTGTTCTCCAAGCAGTAAAGCCCGCCGGAGCAGGTGAGCAGGTCCGATTTGGCGTACCTCTTCAGATTAGGATCAATGATCCGCCGGACGAAGTACACGCAGGTATGTAGGTTCTGCTCAGTAGATGCATCCAGATCTGTCTCTGGCCAAAGCAGCTCATTCAAAACGTCCTTGGGGACCTTTTCCCCCCGGCGGGAAGCCAGATACCGAAAAAGGTTCAGTGCTTTCTTAGACTTCCACTGGGAAACCGGCACCTCTTTGTGGTGAACTTCCAGGGCAAAGGGTCCCAACAGCCAAACCCGAAATCTGCGTTGAGGTGAGTCTGATATCATCGATCAGCCCCTCCTAAGCTTGAGTACTGCAATTCAGGCTCAATCCAACCAGAAGACTAAGCCTAAAGTATACACTGATTCCTTCGTGGGCAGCTGGGCACACTGGAGGCTGACACCAACGTCAGCGCTGCCTCGCCTCATAACCGCCAGTTCGTGCCCGATCTCGCCGCGATCATAGGTTAAGTCGTATCGGAATCTCCAGTTATTCAAATCAACAGCGGCACTGCACCGCATCCATGCTGCCTCAACGAACCGCCCTTCGTCGGCAGAATAGGCAATGGGCAGATATTCAGCTCTGATCTCCACATCGCCCCAGCGCACATGGTCGGTCAATCCGCACCGGATCAGTGTATCACCATCGGTCCTTCCATCTACATGGGCGGCAAGCCCCAACTCTTCTACCACATACCAGGCCCCGCCCATGGTGTAAGCTACGCGGGATGGAAAGGCCGCGGCCCGGACATGCAGCCTGGAGCTTTCGCCTTCCATCAATACACCGCCGCTTGTTCCGATCCTGCCGTCCATCACGCCGGCGCCGATCCAAATCTGCCCTTGGGTTGCTGCCTCTCCCCCGGTCCGGGGCTTGGCCATGAGCTCCTGCAGGCCTTTGATGCTGCCAATGGATACTACAGGCCCCTGATCTGCTAAAGCCCTGGGGCTCATGACCTCTGCAGAAGCATACAGGGCAAAATACCGCTGCGTCAACTCTTTGGTGTACTTTATATCTTGGACTATTACAGCCAGCGGACGCTGCTTCTCAGCAGAGAGCCAGCCGGTGATACGGGTATTGCCAACAGCATTTGCAGGGCTTGCATACTCTAAGTCGACTTCAGTCAGGACTCCACCGCCCTGCTCATCGTAGTACCTGGGCGTTAGGGCAATCCTGAGCCCGTATTCCAGCCCCTCTTCTCCTCCCGCTGCAGCAATGGTGTCTTCTATTACTTCTATAGAAACAGGTTGATCACCCATGGTGACCAACCAAGTCTTATACTCAAAGGCCGCTGTCGAGCTGGTATATCCGCCTGATACACCTAGGGTAAAAGAAGCGGGGAAATCTCCTACCAAGTTCAGGAGAGCATCATCGGTGATAATGGTATAACCACCTTGAACGTCCTCTCCTTTAGAGTATTCTGCACTGGCTTCGATGACTCTGCCCATCTGGGAGCGCAGCTCAACGAGGCTCAGCTCATAGATAATCACCGGTTCCTCACCGGGTGCCGGCAGCACCTCCCAGCCGGGAGCCATGAGCTGCTTTGCTGCGTCATCCACATCTGCCGCTTGAACACCTATGCTGCCGCCCATCAAGGCGGCGCCGCAGACCAACCAGATCAGCAGCAGTCCTATCTTTTTTCGCTTTCCCACCTATGTTACCTCCCCTATTGGATGACAGGGGTGACGAATATCAAGACCTCCCGATCACCCTCCCGCTTGATGTCATTTCTAAACAGCCAGCGGATAATTGGTATATCACCGAGGATCGGTACTTTGCGGGACAGATCATAGTAATCCTGCATGGTCATGCCTGCCAGCACCGCTGTCTGGCCGTTGGCCAGCCGCACTGTGGTTGACACGGAGTTCCGCTTGACCACCAAATCAGGCCTTGCTTCGCTGACAAAATGGCTGACCTCAGGGGAAAGGTTCAGGAGTATCTGGTCGTCTGGAAGAATTGTCGGAGTAACTTCCAGTATGACTCCCACTTCCACCCTCTCAATCCGAGGGCTGTCATCTTCTCCCACCGTCAGAATCTGCAGGTCGCCGATGAACAGCTCCGCGGTCTCCCGATCTGCGACCATCACCCGGGGGTCGGCATGGATTTCAGCTTCTTGCTTCTGCTCCAGCATTCTGAGTTCCGTCAGCAGTTCACCCCAAATGTTGGTCTCCAGTCTAAGAACGCTGCCATCATAGCCAATTGCCGCGTTCCAGCTGTCATTGACACTCTGCCCCTTATTTGCTGAAAACTCCAATAGGCCGTTCCCCAACTCCTTCAAGGCCGACCGGGACACCTCAGTTACCAGCACTTTGATCTCCACAGTCTTGCGGGGTGCGTCCATCTGGTTAATCAAATCCTTGATCCTCTGCAGCTCCAACGGGGGTGCTGAGATGGTAAGGAGATTACCGCCAGGTGTACCCCTTACATATGAAGTCAAAAACGTCGGAAGCTGTTCAGTGACTTCTTGGGCAGTCACATTTCTAAGCTGGACAATCTCAGTCTCTACCAAGGCACTGAAGGTAGTGTTCCGGGGATCAGGCAAGCCTACAATGTAATAGTCATCGACCTTGCGGAAGGAAAGGCCTCCGGTGAAGAGAATCATCCTAAGGGCCTTCTCCAAGGGTACATCCTGAAGGTCTGCCGTCACCTGACCGCTCACCGTTTGATCCGCGATGATGGTCACACCGGTCTGTAGAGAGATCTCGTTAAGGGCTTCTCTGAGATCTGTTTCAAACAGCATGATATTCACCAAAGGTTCATCTTCCTGAGCATGGGCGGCCGCGCCAACTATAAGCATCAGAACCAAAGTCCATAAACATAATGCCAACTGCCGTCTACACTTCCCCACTTTTCTACCCCCCACAGTTTACACAGCCTAGGTTCTTCACGCCTCCCACGGTTCTACGGTATACACGATGGTTCCTTCATAAGTCCCAGGGGCGTTCTCCCATGTCGCCAGCACCCGAAACTGCATGCCGAGAACCCGCTGCCCTGCTCCAGGGCTTATATACACAGGTTCCCTTGTGGATTCGGGAGCAAAGTTAGACCATTGGGAGCCAGCAGCCTCCTCCAGCCGAAACCACATCTGGGAGCTGGGCAGGATCGCTGTCCCTTGGGAAAAACCGTCTGCTGCCACACGCAAGGCATGCCTCACATTGCCGGCAACTTCAACCCGCACGGCCTTGATACTAGATAGGATACCGTCATCTAAACGCTCTGCACCGCCATCTCCGCTGGTATCAAAATCCTCCGCAGTAAATGCCAGATCATCGAGGACCCGTACCAAGAGAATCTGGGGAATGGCGACAGTCACCGACATCTCAGCCCTAGCTAGTATCTTCGCATCTTCAGCATAAGCCGGACAAGCGCCGATCAGGAACGCCAACAACAAATAGAGGATTATCCACTTACGCCTTCTCATAAGGCACCCCTTCTCTGTTCCCAATTTTCTCCATTGATTGGCAATGTCCTTTTTCTTAGTCTCGATCATAGAGGTTTATTCTCAAAAACAACTTAAAGCTCGGCTGTATCCTAAGAGACTCCTGCTGAAGGCGAAAACAGCTTGGGATAGGGCAAAGGGCTCAACTCCGCAATGTTACCGGTATAAGTTGATTTCTAAAAAGACAGGGAGAGCCGCCACCACTCTCCCCAATTCTATGCTGTCTATGGTTATAGTTATACTCAGCTTACCGCCTCTTGTTTTCTCTGCCGTAAAGAGCAAGCAGCATACCTTCTGCTGTGAAAGCTATCCTTACTTCTTCTGCTGCCGCTGCTGCATCCTGGCCCAGCTGTCCTTCAGGGCAACGGTCCTGTTAAAGACCAGCTCTCCAGGTTTAGAATCCACTATATCGGCACAGAAGTACCCCTGCCGCTCAAACTGATAGAAATCACCCGGCTCTGCCTTTGCCAAGCTGGGCTCAAGCTTGCAGTCCTTGAGCACTACCAGGGACTCGGGATTGACATAGCTTAGATAATCCTCAACTTCCCCGGGGTTTTCAATGGTAAAGAGGCGATCGTAAAGCCTTACCTCTGCTGGAACTGCATGGGCTGCAGAAACCCAATGGATAATCCCCCGCACCTTACGGCCATCGGGCGTGCCCCCTCCTAAGGTTGCCGGATCATAGGTGCACCACAGCTCCACCACATTGCCGTCCTCATCTTTCAACACATCTTCACACTTGATCACATAGCCGTAGCGGAGGCGCACTTCTCTCCCTGGAGCAAGCCTGCGATAGCCCTTAGGGGGGACTTCCATGAAATCCTCCTGCTCAATAAAGATCTCCCGGGAAAAAGGCAGCTTCCTGGTTCCCATACCGGGATCCTCAGGGTTATTGATGGCCTCCAGCTCCTCTACCTGGCCTTCGGGGTAGTTCTCAATTACAACCTTGAGGGGCCGCAGGACCGCCATGGCCCGGGGAGCACGCTGATTGAGATCCTCTCTGACGCAATGCTCCAGCATGGCCATATCTACAGTGCTGTTCTTCTTGGCAACTCCTACCCGCTCACAGAAATCCCGGATGGCCTCGGGAGTATAGCCCCGCCGCCGCACTCCCGCCAGGGTGGGTACCCGGGGATCATCCCAGCCGGCAACATACCCTTCCTCGATGAGCCTCAGCAGTTTGCGCTTGCTGGTGATGGTGTATGAGAGGTTCAGCCTGGCGAACTCAATCTGCTGAGGGCGGCAGGGGACACTTACATTCTCCAGCACCCAGTCGTACAAGGGCCGGTGATCCTCAAACTCCAGGGTACAGATTGAATGGGTGATGCCTTCAAGGGCATCGGAAATGGGATGGGTAAAATCATACATGGGATAGATGCACCACTCATCTCCAGTTCGATAGTGGTCCGCCCGTTTAATGCGGTACAAAACCGGATCCCTCATATTCATATTGGGAGATGTCATATCGATCTTGGCCCGCAGAACCCGGGAGCCATCGGGAAACTCTCCTGCCCGCATCCGCTGGAAAAGGTCGAGATTCTCCTCCACTGATCGGTTGCGGTAAGGGCTCTCCCGGCCCGGTTCAGTCAAAGTCCCCCGGTATTCCCTGATCTCTTCCGGTGAAAGGTCATCTACATATGCCTTGCCGTTCTTAATCAGCTCAACGGCATATCCATAGAGCTGCTCGAAATAATCCGCGGCGTGGTAGAGGCCTTCTCCCCAATCAAACCCCAGCCACTTAACATCCCGCTTAATGGCTTCTGCGTACTCCACCGACTCTTTCTCCGGATCGGTATCATCAAACCGCAGATGGCATTTGCCGCCGAACTTCTCTGCCAAGCCGAAATTCAAGCAGATGGATTTGGCGTGGCCGATGTGTAAGTAGCCGTTGGGTTCCGGCGGAAACCTGGTTACGATGTCCGTATGCTTGCCTGTCCTTAGGTCTTCCAGAATAATAGCTTCGATAAAGTTAGCTGGCTGCATAGCTTCACTCACTGACTATGACTCCCTTCCCAACAAACTAATACTCTCTTCGAGTTCACGCCTATGATTCCTCTCCCCCGCTTGCACCATTCAACAACTCTCGCTGCCGGTCCACTGATACTGCACCTCTAGTTGATTTGATATCGCTTAATAGCCATGAAACCGGTTTGCTGCCCTGGAAAACAGTAAGCGGCACACGATGAGACACCGGTGCCGCCTGTCTTGGATAACTCTCAGCTATCGAAGCTCACATCAATAAGTACATTTCCTTGCTTCATCAGTAAAGGCTGCGATCAATTCTAGATCAGCGTCAAAAAAGTGATCCGATGGAGCTATGATATAACCGCCGTTCTCTCCAGCAGCTTCAAAGCACCGCCTGACTGCCTTTCTGGTTTCCTCCGGTGTACACCCTACAAAGTAATGATACTGATCAAAACCGCCTATCATACACACCCGATGGCCAATTCGGCGTTTCGCCTCTGCCAAATCTACGTCTCCACCCATGCCAGGCGGTGTGAATGTCTCCATGGCATCCGGATTCATGTCGGCAATCATTTCCAAAATGGGCATCATGCCGCCGCATGTATGATAGACCACTCTTTGGCCAGCTTCGTGTATCAGGCTGATCAATTCACTGTCATAGGGAGCGACAAACTCCTCAAAGATCTTCGGTGAGATGACTGTTGTAGATGCATCCCCGCCTCCCAGCTCCAGCAGATCATACTCAGCCCCCTTAAGGGATCGAATGTACTCCTTTTTCCTACCTTGGAGCAGGCTCAGGAACGTATGAACCCATTTGGGATCATCATAGGTTGCCAGAATCAGGTTCTCGATGCCGAAAAGGCATGCTGCATCCTGCCAGCAGCCCGGCTGCCCGAAAACATCGAATGTGGCAATGTGCCCCCGCACGATCCCCCAATCGCCTCGTTCTTCTGCAGCCTTAGCAACTGCAGCCTTGTCGCACTTTGGATAGGTCATATACTGGAGCAGCTCAATATCTTTTTTCTCCTTGATCGGATACTCAGTCACCATGCTGGACTTGTCATCAGTCTTGACGGTCATTTGCAGGCTGCCCTTTGGTGTGACAAAAGTATACCGTTCCACCTTAAACCAGGGGTCGGGAAGCTCCTCTCGCTCGATTCGCCACTCATCACTGACGACACGGCGAGGGTCGAGAAAACCAGTAGTACTCTGTTGGTTGGGATCAAAGTACTCTCCCCGGGAAGCATCTGGTTCGTAAGCGATCACCCAAGTAATGGGATCAAAACCAAAGTGTTCAAAGAAATCATCATTGGTCTGGCCGGGCATATACTTCTCGAGGAAGTATGGCATGACATGATGAGTGGTCACCGGCAGACGATCGGGTACTCCGCCCGCAAGCGCCGTCAGCATCCTTTCCTTAGAACTCATGGCCATCACTAACCCCCCCAGCACTAAGCGGTTTGGAGAATCCTATCCCTGAAGTAGTTCCTCGTCTTGTTAATGACTATTGCCACCACAACCAATAGGCCGAAAATTACCCGCCGTAGATACGGATTCACGTTAAACATGGACAAACCAGCTTCCACCAAAGCCAAGAAGATAATTCCGGCCAAGACGTTGATGATTGACCCCCGTCCGCCCTGCTGCTCGATACCACCGATGATGGCACCGGCGAAGGCCATGAAGATGTCTCCATCAGCCATACTTGGGGGAACTGAGTGCAGGTAGCCAGTATAAAAGAGGGCAGCGAGCCCCGCAAATCCGCCAGCCAGAGAGAAGGTAAAGAAGGTGGTCCGGGCAGGGTTAAGGCCCAGCATCGCTGCGGATCTCCTGTTGCCGCCTACCGCGTAGATATGAAGCCCGAAGGGCGTGTACTTGAGGATAAATGCCACCAGCAAGATGAAGGCAAAGAAAAGCGGCACTGCAACGGACATGTCTTTCCCTATTGACATATAAAGGCTTGGGAAACCACTATATATCGGATATGAATGCAGAAGCAGCGTCCCGCCCTCATAGGCCATGAAAGCTCCCAGAGTAGCTAGAAATGGATTAAGGCCGACATATCCCACCATGTACCCGTTGATTCCGCCTCCGATAAGTCCCAGGATTACCGGGATAAAAACGGCAAGCACCGGATTGATTCCGGGAAACCATTTAGTGATGATCATGGCACTCAACATGGCAATAAAACCGGTCATCTCTGCCAGTGACAAATCCATGGCCCCCAGGAGCTGGCACAAAGACACTCCCACCACAATAAAGCCCAGGGGGATGGAGGAGTAGAGCATAAAGGAAAGCGTACTTAGCTTGAGCATTCCTTCTGGCCGCAGGATCGCGAAAATCGCATAAAATACGATGATCAATACCCAAGCGATGTTATCGATAAAAAGAAGTTGGAGCCTTTTCTTGTCCAACCTCGAGCTCATTTCCTGCCCTCTTGCTGCTGGTCCGATGGCAGCGTTCTGCGTCCTATCCGACATGTCTCCTTCCTCCTTCTCCTGCGGCATCTGCCAAGAGGTCCTCAATCTCCTGCCGGCTGATATCATCCTTATTAACATCGAGGGTCTTCATACCGTGGGAAATAAGGACTATTCTATCTACAACTGAATAGACCTGCCCCATATTGTGGGATATGAGAATCACACTGATTCCACTATCCTTCAGCTGCTCTATGAAAGATAACACTTTCTTCTGGGCCTCGACCGAAAGGGCATTGGTTGGCTCATCGAGAATCACCATTCTGGCCTTGAAGTACATGGCCCGGGCAATGGCAACCCCTTGACGCTCGCCTCCAGAGCAAAACCGAATTTCGTGGTCTAGAGAGGGAACGGAAAGGCCCATCTGCTGCAGCAAAGGTGCTACTATCTCTCTCATTGTCCGGTAGTCAAGAATCCGCAAAGGGCCAACCTTCTTGACAATCTCCCGGCCCATGAACACATTCTTGACGATGCTCAGCTGGTCAAAGACAGCCTGTTCCTGGTAAACGGCCTCAATTCCCAGGGCCCGGGAATCCTTGATGGACCTGATCTCTACCTCTTCACCATCCCAGTAAAACTTGCCGGAGGTCGCCGGGCTCACTCCGATGATGGTTTTAATCAGGGTCGACTTGCCGGCGCCGTTGTTGCCGATCAGGCCAACCACTTCCCCCTTGTGAACATCCATACTAACTCCCTTGACCGCGTGCACTTGGCCAAAACGTTTGTGTATATTCTCCAAACGGAGCAGCGGCACTGTACTCATCCTCGTATCTCCTTCCGGTCTTGGTCCTGCCCGGGGGATAACCCCCGGGCAGGTTAACACTAAATCAGAAAGGACTACTTCAGCCAGAGTTTGGCAGCATTGCCCCAGATGGTGGGATCATCTAGATTATCTGGAGTAACCAGCATACCTTGGACTTTGAACCACCGGTGGCCGTAAGCCTCTTCCACAGTGGCCGGCGCCCAAACCTGGACATCCCACGGCGCTACGCCCTCATGGACTCCGCCTGTGATCTGGAGATCGTCTGCAGTCACTACAGAGCCTACTGGCGGCAGTGCATCCTCGCCCTGCTCCAAGATGACAGTGAGGAAGTGCATGGCCAGCGGGCCGTAGAACACATTCGGCTGGACAAGGCCGCGGTCAGCGTAACCTTCTCTAATCAGCTCGATATAGTCTGGAGCTGCGCCAATACAGGCAACGAATACATGGCCTTCCTCGCCCCTGGGAACCAGCATACCGGCTCTCTCCAGGGCAGTCATCGCACCCCTGGCATTCAGGTCATTCTGAGCGACGATCGCTACTGGCCGCCCGTACTGCTGGACTGCTGCAAAGGTATTCCTCTGAGCCGTTGCGGCATCGGACTTGGTGTAGTACTCAAGCAGGGTGATCCCAGGATACTGGCTAAATACGTCCTTGTATCCCTCGGCTCTTTCCCGGTCAGCGTCATTGGCAGCATCGCCCTGGACACTGATGATTACACCCTCAGCCTTGCCGTACGTTTCCTCTAAGTAAGCGATCACTTCATAGGCAAGCTGCTGAGAAGCCTCATAGGATCCGAAGCGGACGTTGATGGCAACGGCGTCAGTATTAACGTCGGTGTTGTAAGTTACAGTCGGAACGCCCTGCTCTTTGCACCATTCTGCGATTGCAGCTGTAGCCTGGGCGTCAACTGGTGACCAGATAATGCCGTCTACTCCCAGCTCTACGAAGTACCGCAGCTGCTTAATCTGGTCTTCCACCTTGAAGTCTGCGTTCTGGGTGATCACTCTCCACCCCTGATCCTGAGCATAGAAATGAATGGCCTTGTCACAGACCTTCATCCATTCATCACCCATGTACAAGGAGTCATGCCCAAAGTAGTACTCCTTAGCCAGACTCGCCGGCGCACAGACCAAAGCAACCATCAAGCCCAGCACTAACGACACCAGTAAATGTCTCTTCATCATGGTGAGTCTTTCCCTCCCTTAAATATTCAGGAACCCGACTAAAAGCTCTCGACCAAGGCCTGCTTTCCTCACATCCCCCCTCAATAAGTGCTTAGCCTGCCCCTGCCGCTGCAGCACTGCTTGGTTTAGGCCTTCGTTCCGGATGTTTGATAGGCCGACGGCAGCTTCCACTGTCTAACAAGATTGCCTGACTACCAGCTTGCAGTTGAGGCAGACTTCTTGGAAATCCCTGTCCTTGTCGCCTATCCTTTCCAGCAGAAGCTCCGCTGCCATTTCCCCAATCTTCGCGGAAGGCTGATTAACCACTGTCAACGGAGGGTCAGTGATGCCGCACCAGTCTTCATCATCAAAACCAATGATGGCCACATCCTCAGGGATCCGCCGCCCCTTGTCCTTGATGGCCCGCACGGCACCCATAGTCAGCAAGTTGTTTCCTGTGAATACAGCTGTGACACCGAGTTCCAGCAATTCCACCATCAGATCACGGCCGGTCTCAACTCTAGAGTTGCTGACCTTGATCAACTCCTGCTCGACGGGTATTCCGTACTCCGCAAGAGCCCGCTCATAACCGGCCAGCCGTTCCTCGCTGGTTGATAGGCCGGCAATTCCTGTGATAATCCCAATCCTCTGGTGTCCCTTTTGAATCAGGAGCCTGACAGCTTCGTATGAAATCCTTTCATTATCGACAACGACGCGATCGCTGTATGTATATCCATTGGGCTTACAGTCAACAAAGACAATGGGGTAGCGATCGGCAAATTCCTGCAAGAAGGCATGATCATCAGGAGTTGCCCTCATGATCAGGCCCTCAATCGACTGGGCCTTAAGGATCTTCAGCTGCTCTTGTTCAAGCTCAAGATCATCATCGGAGTTGCATACCATGATCGAGTAGCCGTTTTGTCGCATTACCTTTTCTATACCCGAAACAACCCGCACGTAGAAGGGGTTGGTGATATCAGGCATAAGGACACCGATCAATCGGGACTTCTGGCTTCGTAAGCTGCGAGCCGCGTAGTTGGGATAGTAATCAAGGACTCGCATAGCTTCGAGGACACGTTCTCTGGTCTCTTTACGGACAAACCGGGTCCTGTTGATCACATGGGAAACGGTTGACACCGACACACCAGCCATCTTGGCAACGTCTTCCATAGTAGCCATGTCTCGCACCCCGGGCCTTTGAGTATTCCGAAAAGGTTTGCGCAATGGTTTGCTTGATTTTATGGTATTATACCGATATGGATTTGTCAACAAATTGTTTCAAGCCCCAATAATTCCATGCATTCGATCCTCTCTGCAGCCTTTCCAATTCAATCAGCAGCCTTCCCCATGGTCGGATTTTCGCTATATGTCGTACTAGATGCAAACCCGAAGATTAACTACTACAACACCTTTTGTCTGCAGTTAAGCCTCGGGTTTGATGTGCTCCTTTCCTGCCATAACCGGCAACAGGCTGTCTATGGAGACTGCTCTTCTCTGCCAGTTACTCCATCTCACCTGCTGCCTAACTGCCCGGTCTCGCTTAGTTCTTGCCATGTGGCAAACAGCTGCCGCACGTTCTCGGGCTTCGCCCCAGGCCCGAACTCACACTGAGCGATGACTCCGCCTCGCTGATATAACGCTGCCGCAACTTCTCTAACTGCGGCATCGATCTCCTCCGGTGTGCCGTGGGGCAGCAGCCACTGCCGGTCCATTTCTCCCCAGAAAGTGATTTGGCCTCGAAACTGTTTGAGGTTTTCTGGCCCCATACAGAAAATCTGGCTGTTGAGAGCATCTAGGCCCAGTTCGATCAGGTCTGGGATAATCGCCAGGATGTGGCCATCGGAATGCATAAACGCGTACTTGCCGTGGCGATGGGCAATATCGATGTAATCCTTGTACAGGGGTTTGAATATCTCCCGCCACATGCTGGGAGATATCAAGAGGTTAAATTGTGCACCCCAGTCATCCATGAACATGATGGCATCGACATCCGTCTTAGACCAGAGCTCCACTTCCTTGCAGAAATGAGTATGGATTCGCTCCAGCAGGGTAAACAACTCCGGAGGCCGCTCCATCAAGTCTATGTAGAGATTCTCCGTCTTGCGGATAAACTGCAGCCTCTCAAAGGGCCTGGGGCATGTGCCGGCAATGACGAACTTGTCAGTCCCCCGGCAAAAGGCATTCACCTGGTCTTGATCAAGGGTGAGCCTCTCCACTGGAAAGCGCACCTTCTCAAAATCCTGCCAGTCGGTGAAAACCGGCTGTTTGACTTCACCGATATACCCACTGCCGGTATTTTCAAAAATGCAGCCCCATTCATCAATATACTGGCCCGGTTTGTAAGCATCGCCCTGCACCGGAGACTGCTCACGGAAAAACTCAGGGCAGTTTACGATATCATCGGGGAACTGCCGCTGAATCTCTGCCAGTTCCTCAGGATGGTTTTCTTCTGCCCAAGGCAGCAGCCACAACTGCCGAGGGACTCTCGCAGGAGAGTCAAACTCCAAGGTCCGCTTAATCAATTCTCTTGAGTCCAACTTCTATGCCTCCCTCTCTACCTGATCTGCTGATGTCTGCAGGCCCTGCCCGGCAGGGCCTTTTACCGCTGGCCGCCGACTAGTAGTTCCCGTAGAGCTCCACTAGCTCCCGCACCCGCGCAACCCGCTCCCAGATGCCATCCGGGGGAACTTGGTCAGCTACTCCCAATACAAAACGAGGTTCCTGCCTCATCACACCCAGCACTCGCTGGACAAACGCATCGAACTCGCCATCTGTCACTTTGTCAGTAAAGTACACTCCCGGCAAGCCCCCCCACAAGATGGGCCCTGGCCCAGCAGCTGCAGCCAGCTCTTCTATCTCCAGATCGCCCACCGGTGCCGGAGTAAGAGCTTCCAGGACTCTAAAGCCAGTCTCGGCCACCGGCCGGATTAGGCCCCTGAGGGTCCCATCCATATGAATAAAGGAGAACTTGCCAGCCTCCTGAATCAGCTTCACCCATTTCCTCTCATAGGGCTGCATATACTTGGCGTAATAGCGCAGGCCAACCACTTCCGATGACAGGTTCTCCGGGATCATCAAGCATTCTGCCGGAGACTCAAGGGCAATCTGAGCGGCTTCATCGGCCTTAGCTTCCAACAGCTCCATGGTGGCAGCGAATTCTTCTGGCGCATCTAAATCCAAGTACACCAAGTTCTGAATGCCTGAGTAAAGCGCCACCATCAGCATGAAGGGACTGCGGGGCAGGTAGCAAAGTGTGACCCCATTGTCACCTATGATCTTGGCTCGCCGCTCAGCTTCAGCGTAATTTGGCTCATAGCGTGTATGCTCCAGCCAGTACCGGAAAGCCGGCAGGTCATCGGCAGTTTCCACCAGGTGCTTGGTATATGCCCATGAGCAGGATGTCGGCAAGAATCGCTGCACTTCTGTCAAAGAGCCAAACGGCGTATGTATTTCAGTAATCCGCTCTTCCTTTTCCTCTTTGACAAGGACCTCGACTCCCTCATAGACGGCGGTGAAGGGTTCATAGCCCTGTAGATAAAAACCTACTCCCAAGTCACGATTGAGCTGAAAATAACCGTCGCCGGCATATTTCTCCGGCAGCTGCTGCTTGTATACCAACGCGTTGTACCAGTAATCCAGATCTCCAAACCACGGTACTTGGTCAGGGACTTCGCCTCGAAGCAGAGCTAAAATCCGCTCTCTGTTGGTCATATAACTACATCCTCTCTACAGTTATTACACTCTATCCTTTGACTGCACCAGCTATGCCATGGGTAAAGTTCTTCTGTGTGAGGCCAAAGAAAAGCAGGATGGGGATGGTAGTAATCACTGCCCCAGCCATCAAAGGCCCCCAGTCAGTAGACCTTTCTCCAATGAAAGAATACAGTCCCACCGGCAGCGTGCGCATGGCTTCAGATGTGGTGAGAGTCACTGAAAACAGGAACTCCTGCCACACATTGATGAAGATGTAAGTTGCCGAAGCAAACAGGGCCGGCCGAGCCAATGGGAAAATAATCTTGGTGAGGGTCTGCATGCGAGAGCACCCGTCAATCAAAGCTGCCTCATCGATTTCTTGTGGGATGGTGTTAAAGAAACCTGTCAGCATCCAAATAGACAGAGGCAGCGTAGAAACAGAATACGTCCCCACCAACGATGCGTAAGTATCCAGCAAACCTACGCTAGCCCACAGCTTATACAGCGGGATGAGCAGGACCGCGGCTGGCAAGAGCTGAGTCAGGACAATTGCCCCCAAAAAGAGCTTAGAGCCCCGAAACCTGTACCGGCTAAAGGCAAAGGCAGCTAATGCCGCTAGCGCTATGTTGACTACTGTACTGCCGCAACTGACGACAACGCTGTTCATGAAAAACCGACGAAAACTGACCATCGTCATCACCATCTGATAGTAGCCCCAATACAACCGCTTAGGGAAGAACTGTACTGGAATGGCAAACATGTCGTCAAAGGGCTTAATGGAAGTGAACAGAATCCAAACAGCCGGGAAGATCAACAGCAGCGCAAGGCAAGTGGCGAAAACTGCAATTACGATATTTTTCAGCTGCTGGCGCTTCATTAGGCCACCCCCTCGTTGCGCTTCATGAGACGCAGATATAACAAGGCAAAGCCAAGAATCAGCAAGAATAGTACGATAGACGGCACTGTAGCATCATTCATTCTGAAATATGCAAAGGCCGTGTTGTAGATAAATAGCGGCAGAGTCTCAGTCATTCGCGATGGTCCGCCCCCAGTTAACACATAGATGGCATCAAAGTAATTAGAAGTCCAAATAATCCCCAGGGTAAGGGACATGACGATGATCGGCCGCAGCTGCGGCATTGAAACGTGACGAAAAACCTGGAAACTGCTGGCGCCATCGATGCGGGCGGCTTCAAACAGTTCTTCCGGGATACTCTGCAGGCCAGCAAATAACATCAAGGTGTAGAAAGGAAACCCCTTCCACGTACCCATCACCATGGCTGAAAACATGGCTGTACTTGGATCTACCAGCCACCCATGGAATCGCTCTAGTATCCCCAGCTGTACCAAGAGGCTGTTCAGAATGCCGTAATCGGCGTTATAAATCCACCGCCAGGCCAAAGCTGCCACGATCCCAGGTATCGCCCACGGAAGAATATACATCGGACGCAGAATCTTCATATACAGCCACTACTTGCCCTGCTGCCCGAGCACCATCCCCTTCCTATGCTGTCCCAAAAGACGACTACTCCAATAGAAGGATTCACCGGGTACTCTCGCGAATCACGAGTTCCGGCTTAATTGTCATATGTAACGGCTCCTTAGCCCTATCTTCATTCAGGCTGTCCAGAACCCAATTCACCGCGTGTCTTGCGATTTCGTATTTCGGCTGCTGCACACTGCTGAGGCTGATGGGCAGATACTCACCGATTGCAAGGTTATCGAAGCCGAGAACCCCTATGTCACGGGGAATCTCAAGTCCTGCCTCCAAGCATGCCCTGACGGCACCCACCGCCATCGCGTCATTAATAGCAAAGACAGCGTCCGGCCGTTCCTCTTCCTGGAGCTCCTGCCGCATCAGCTCATAACTGTACTGAACAGATCTAGCGGCTGCCTTCAAATCATCCTCAAAGTAGACTCTCATATAACGGAGGCCGTTGTCAGATAGAGCCTGCCGATAGCCCCGGACTCGTTCCTGCGCTTCAAAGCAGCCTCCTTCCAGGCCCGCTATACAAAGGATGCGCTCATAACCTCTCCCAATCAAATAGGAAACGGCCTCATAGGCACCAGAGTAGTTTTCTGTCGTAACATAACCGATCTCAACCTCAGGCAGATGCCTATCAACGAAGATGATGGGCAGCTGCTGCTTCACCAAGCTTTGGAAAAACGAAATGTTATGGGAGCTGGCCACAGGGGCAATGATCAGGCCATCGACATTCTTAGCGAGAAAACTCTCAATCAGCCTGCGTTCCTTGGCAGGCTCCCTTTCGCTGCATCCGGAAAGCAAGCAATAGCCTCGCCCAAGTGTCAAATGCTGTATTTCCCTGAGAATATCGCCTGGGTAAGACTCCGACAGAGTCTGAGTGATAAACCCCAGAACCCCAGTCCGATTGGTTCTCAGGCTCCGGGCCAAATCGTTGGGTATGTAGCCCATTTCAGCAGCCAAGGTCTTTACTTTGTCCTTGGTGCTCTGGCTGATCTGAGGACTGTCTCTTAGAGCACGGGACACTGTCGAACGGGAAACCCCAAGTTCTGCAGCAATCTTGTCCAATGTGACCCGCATATCCCACACTCCCAAAACCTATTGCAAATCATCAGCGCAATCGGTTGCGTAATGATAAGTTTCCACATTCACAACCATATTCCTGCAATGGAAACATGCAATTTTGTCTATTGTTACCGCGCGTTGACCGAGTAGTTGGATGCACAGGGTTGTAGACAGACCCAGCCTTTACGAAACCGAGGAAAAGGAGCTGAGGAAAGCCGGCGAGAAAGTTAGTAAGAACAGCATCCCCGGGATGTTTATATTTCCTGATTCTCTGCGGTATACCAATACTGCTGTCCGGGGAAAGGAGAGAAAACAATGGTAAAAAAAGGCTCCGAGCTCACTGCGGCCATCACCGGCACGGTGTTCCCCAATAAAGGTGTGGCGTATGTCGATGGAGAGAAAATCCTTGTCCACGATGCCCTGCAGGGACAAAAGGTCAGGATCAGAATCACTAGAAAGCGGCGCGGGAAAATCGAAGCCAAAATCCTGGATGTGTTGGAGAAATCCCCTCTAGAACAAGAACCCGCCTGTGCCCAGTTTGGCCTCTGCGGAGGATGTACGTACTTGAACATCGCCTATGAGAACCAGCTGGACATCAAGGCTCACCACGTCCTGAAGCTCCTGGCTGATGCTGGTATCCAAGGGTTTGAGTTCTTGGGCATCGAGCCCAGCCCCAACACCACGGCCTATCGAAACAAGATGGAGTACACCTTTGGTGACAATGCGGACGAACAGCTGACTTTAGGGCTTCACCGGAAGCGGATGAGGTATGAGATCTCGCCCGTGACAGGCTGCCAGCTGGTGGATGGAGACTTCCTTGCCATCCTGGATGCAGCATTAGACTACTTCCGCGCCCTGGAGGTGCCTTTCTATCACAAGAAAAGCCGCCAGGGAGTCCTGCGGCATCTTGTCATCCGCAAAGCCGGGACAACTGGCGAGATCCTGGTCAATCTAGTGACCACATCCCAAATGAAGCTGGATCTCGAGCAGCTGGTAACGAGGCTTCAGCAGCTGGAGCTTATGGGGCGCATCAAAGGCATCCTCCATACCATCAATGACGGCAAGGCAGATGCCATACAAGCCGATGCTCTCCACGTCCTTTGGGGTGATGATTACATCACGGAAAGGATCCTGGGGCTCACCTTCCGGGTCACCGCCTTCTCCTTTTTCCAGACCAACTCCTACGGCGCCGAAAGGCTGTTTAGCATTGTCCGGGATTTCGCCGGTCAGGGTCTTGGGGTAGTCTATGACCTTTACTGCGGCACTGGTACCATTGCCCAGATAATCAGCCCCCAGGCTGAGAAAGTCATTGGGATCGAAATTGTACCCGAGGCCATCGAGGCAGCCCGGGAGAATGCCCGGCTCAACGGTCTAGATAACTGCCGCTTCATTGCCGGCGATGTATTAGCAGAGCTGGATAGCTTAGAGGAACAGCCCGGCCTTATCATCCTCGACCCGCCCCGCAGCGGTATCCACCCTAAGGCATTGGAGAAACTGGCTGCCATCAGGCCGCCCCGTTTGGTCTACGTCTCCTGCCAGCCGGCCTCCCTGGCCCGGGATTTGCAGGCGCTCACCGCCAGCGGCTACAAGGCGGAGAAGGTGAAATGTGTCGACATGTTCCCCCATACTCCCCATGGTGAGTGCGTAGTATTGATAACAAGAGTAAAAGATTGAGTGCGCTGAAAACCCTTATATATCAATGCTTTTAGCACACATGGGTATGAAACTCATTGTGTGAAAAACATGAAAATATCGTTTCGTGGAAACAAGGCTATAAAGGCGCTTTTTGATAGTCAAGTGGGCAGGTTAGATGTCATAGCCC
>LSQX01072780.1_pt1 | contig 18767 bp, 13 predicted proteins | sample 654561 | NCBI WGS metagenome assembly LSQX01 (sample SAMN04489861, study PRJNA283612) | anaerobic digester metagenome | isolation source: 4 biogas reactors fed with cattle manure at either 37C or 55C with and... | place: Denmark: Kongens Lyngby | collected 2014
ACGTGTACGAACTGGCCAAAGAGTACAATCAATTTTATCACGATTATTCTGTTTTGTACGAGACTAATTCCGATTTGAGAGATTTTCGTATCCTTCTTTCGGATCAAACAGCCAAAGTAATCAGAATGGCCCTGTATCTTTTGGGCATCGAAGTACCCGAGCGGATGTAATCATAAAACCAGGATGCTATGAAAATCGCTTTTCACGGGGCAACCCAAACTGTTACAGGCTCCAAACACTTAATATCGCTAACGAACGGTAAAAATATTCTGTTGGATTGCGGCATGTTTCAAGGTCTGGGCAAAGAAACTGTAGAATTAAACAACGATTTCGGTTTCAATCCCTCTGAAGTCAGTTACCTGATTCTTTCGCACGCGCACATAGATCATTGCGGCCTGATCCCCAAACTGGTCAAGGATGGCTTTAGGGGACCTATCTTCGGAACCGCTGCCACCCTGGATCTTTCGGAGATTCTATTGCTCAATTCCGCTTATATACAAGAAAACGACGTTCGCTTTTTGAACAAAAAACGTTTTCTCGAAGGCCGCCAGCCTTTAGAGCCCCTTTACACCGTAGAGCATGTTAAACAGGCCCTGACTCAGTTTCAAAAAGTGCCCTACAACAGCGCTTTTGGAATAGACGACGATATAGAAATTCAGCTTTACGATGCCGGACATATCCTGGGAGCTTCCACGGTTTATCTGAGGTTAAAGGAAAACAACAAAATCACACGCATCGCTTACAGCGGAGATGTAGGCCGATACGGCGAAACCATACTCCGCTCTCCCCAGCCCTTTCCTCAGGCCGACTACATCATTATAGAATCCACCTACGGCGACCGGCTGCATCAGGATGCCGATCCGCCCGAAGATTATCTCTACGAACAAATCGTGGAAACCTGCCTGAAGAAAAAAGGCAAATTGATTATTCCGGCCTTCAGTGTAGGACGAACCCAGGATCTGCTGTTCGCCCTGAACGGGATGGAACTCGACGGTCGCCTGCCTGCCGTTAAATACTATGTTGACAGTCCTTTATCGACTGCAGCCACCAAGGTTGTCAAACAACATCCCGAATGCTTCAACCGGGCAGTACAAAAATTATTGAAAATAGACAGCGATCCTTTTGATTTTAAAGGCTTGCACTATATCCAGGATAAACGGGAATCCCAGTCGCTCAACTCAAGCACCGAACCTTGTGTGATCATATCTGCCTCCGGCATGGCCGAAGCCGGCAGAGTGAAACACCACATTGCCAACAATATCGAGAAACCGAGTACCACCATTCTAATAGTGGGCTATTGCGAAAAAGACTCTCTGGGTGCCAGGCTCATGGAACAACCCGAGGAAGTAGGCATTTTCAGCAATCGCTTCAAGGTGCGCGCCGACATCCGCAGCATAGATTCACTCTCGGCGCACGGCGATTACAACGACCTTTGCCAGTATTTATCCTGCCAGGATGCTGACGAAGTTAAACAAGTCTTCGTAGTTCACGGCGAAGAAGAATCCCAACTGGCTTTCAAACGCAGACTCATCAAAAAAGGCTTTTTGGATGTCGTTATTCCAACCCGGCATCAGGAGTTTGGACTGTAAAAATTATTCAGGTGATCTGCCGATCTATGGGAACTCAATCCATTATTGCCGTTGTCATTTTTTGCCTCACTTACGCGGGCATCATTTTTACCCGGCTGCCCGGCGTCAATGTTGACCGACCCTCTGCAGCCTTTACCGGGGCTGTGGCCATGGTACTCTTTGGGGTTCTCAGTTCGGCCGAAGCCGTTGCGGCCATCGATTTCAATACCATCTTTCTACTGCTGGGCATGATGATCATCATAGCCGGCCTGCAAATGGACGGCCTTTTTGATTTAATCAGCAGAATCACGATCAAGTATGCCCGCAACCGTATAATGCTGCTTCGGATCATCGTCTGGGTTACGGGGCTGGCCAGCGCCTTTTTGGTAAACGATGCCGTCGTGCTGATGTTTACTCCTGTCATCATTAGCATTTGCCGGAGAGCGGGACTCAGGCCGGAGCCTTATCTTATTGCCGAAATTTTGGCGGCAAACGCAGGCAGCGCCATGACCATAACGGGAAATCCACAGAATATGCTGGTGGGAATCAGTTCCCAAATCCCTTACACCGAATTCCTGCTCCGGCTGCTTCCCGTATCACTGCTTTCGATGTTGTTGATCGAGGGAACGATGCGTTTGTTTTACCGTAAAGAATTCGCCGACAAAGCAAAACTGCCGGCTGAAAACGAAACAGATACACAGCAGAAATACTGTTGGAGATCGGGTGCAATTTTTCTGCTGGTGATGGCGGGCTTTTTTGGAGGGCATTACCTTAACTTATCCATTCCGATGATCGCTCTTACCGGCGCCGCGCTCATTTTATTGGCAGGTAAAGCAAAACCTTCACAGGTTGTTCAAAAAGTCGACTGGGTGTTGTTGCTATTTTTTGCTTCTTTGTTTATTGTAGTAGAAGGAGTCCAAAAACAGCCTTGATGCAAGGCTTTTTAAAGGCCGAACTACTCACCGACGACACGGCCGGACTGGGCTGGTTGCACGGGATTTCCCTGGTGGCCTCGCAAATAGTCAGCAATGTGCCTTTTGCCGTTTTGATGCTGCCCTTGCTGCAAGCTGCCGAGAGCGATATGCTGTGGCTGGGGCTGGCTTCGGCCTCAACACTGGCGGGCAACGCCACTATTATCGGTGCCATGGCCAATCTTATTGTTATTGAATCGGCCGAAAAATACGGTGTCCGTTTGGGATTCATGCGTTTTTTCAAAGTGGGAATTGTTGTTACTCTGTTGAGTCTGGTTCTTTCGTTTGTATTGCTATACGCCGAGTATCTCTTTTTCTAAACTCAGGCCGCTCCAATAAACATCTCCTAATATCGAAGGTTTTATTTACCTTTGTTACAAATAAACACTGAGTTATGGCTCTAAAACGTTTTGGTGTTTCTCTCGACGAACAGCTACTCCAATCGTTGGATCAATTCGTTACTGAATTTGGTTTTGCTAATCGGTCACAGGCTATTCGTTTTTTGGTGGAGAAAAATATTGCCGAGAAAAAATGGAAATGCAACAACATAGTTGCCGGAACAGTGGTTTTAATGTTCGAAAACGAAAAAAAAGAAATAGTCACCCTTATTGATGACATACAAGAAGAATACCAAGATATTGTACTTTCTTCTTCTCATTATTACCTAAACAGCGACATTCACCTGGTGGTGGTTACGATCAAAGGCAAAGCCGTGAGGCTGACTGAGTTTTCCGATAAACTCATTACCATAAAGGGAATAAAACACGGAAAATTGGCCATGAGCCGCGCCGAGTAGACCATATTCTTTCTTTCCTTAACATTTTTCACGCCGGTATTTTTACTGTTACAGCTTTTTTGTCTTCCTTTGTGACACTTTTTACTTAAATCGTGCCACTTTTTATTCTTAACTTATTGCTCTATGAGGAAATTTTTGTTTTTTTCTGCTCTGTTTTTTGTGTCGTCTTTTGTGTCGCTGGCCGAGAGTAATACCAGCGTTAAAAACGACACCACTTTAGAAATCAGCCCTGTAACCATAGTATCCAACAAACCGGCAGACTTGACCAATGTAACCCGTGTCGGAATTCAAACCATAGAAAACCGCTACGAACCCTCGGTGCTATCGCTCTTGTCCGAAGAAGTTCCGGGCTTATTCACAACACAACGGGGAGTAATGGGTTACGGTGTGGCGGGGGGCGCAGCCGGCACCATCAATATCCGGGGACTGGGTGGCAATCCCACTTCGCAGGTGTTGATGCTGATCGACGGACAACCTCAATACATGGGCCTCATGGGGCATCCACTGGCAGACACTTATTTGTGTGCGATGGCCGAACAAATCACCGTCAATAGGGGGCCGGCTTCAGTACTTTACGGTTCCAACGCTCTAGGCGGCACAGTCAATATCAACACGTCTATCCCTCGTCAGGGCATTCACAGCAAGGCACAAGTGATGTACGGCAGCTACAACAGCCTGAATACCCTGATAAGCAACAGCATCCGCAAAGAGAAATTTCACTCCCATGCATCACTGAGTTACGACCGAACCGACGGACATCGCGACAACTCCGACTTTGAACGCTATGCCGGCTTTGTCAAACTGGGTTACGAACTGAATTCCAACTGGAGGATATCGTCCGACTTGAACCTTACCCGGTTCGAAGCTTCCAATCCCGGCACCACGGAAAAGCCCATGATCGACAACGATGCTTCTATTTTCAGGGGTATGCTCAATCTGAACCTGGGAAACAACTTTCGCAAGAGCTCAGGCACGGTACAGGCCTATCTCAATTTCGGCAAGCATTTTATTAACGACGGATACATAGACGGTGTCGGAGCTCCCCGGCCTTCCCGTTTTAACTCAAAAGACCGGCTGGCGGGATTATCGGCTCATCAGAATTTTAGTTTGTTCGATGGCAACAGCCTAAGTACCGGTCTGGACTTACAACAATACGGAGGCGAAGCCTGGAATACTGCGGCAGCCGACGGCAGCCGGCTGGCAGAATTGGCCGACACCGCCCTCTACAACCTGGCAGTGTACCTGACCACCCGTCAACAGTTGGGCGATCACATATCCATACACGCCGGTTTGCGAGCCGACAAAAATCAATTATTCGGCGTGGAATGGATACCCCAGGCAGGCATAGACTTTAAACTGAATACGGGAACCCAACTGAAAGCCCTGTTTGGCAAAGGTTTTCGCAATCCCACCATTAGGGAACTTTTTATGTTCGTTCCCAAAAATCCCGACTTGCAGCCGGAACGCATCCTTCATTATGAATTGGCCGTGTCTCAAACCTTGCTGGAACAAAAAATCAACATAGAACTGAATCTGTTTTATATGACAGGCGACAACAGCATACAAATGGTTTACCAGCCGGACGAAAGCCGCATGAAATACGTCAACACCGGGGAAATCGAAAACTGGGGTCTGGAATTGTCGGCCCATTATGCCCTGAACCGGCGCTTGAGCTTTAATGGAAATTACAGCTGGCTACACATGGAAAATCCCGTAACCGGCAGCCCTAAACACAAACTCTATCTGGCGGCGCTCTACCGGCAAAAATCCTGGAGTATATCAACCGGGCTGCAATACATTAACGGTCTTTACACTCAAACAGGAAACAGTCCCGAAACGCAAAATTTCGCTCTTTGGAATGTCCGGGGCAGTTACCGGCTCTTATCCTGGATGGAAATCTTTCTTAAGGGCGAGAACCTGCTCAATCAATCGTACGAGATCAACAAGGACTTTCCCATGCCCGGTATCACGGTGTTCGGGGGCTTTAGACTGAATTTTTGATTCCGGAATTTCGGCTCTGAAAATTACAAAACAGTTATTCAATCAAACAGAAAGCAAGGTGTCTTAGAAGCAGTTAGGTACTTCTAAGACACTGGCTACCATTGAAATTTTATTCGGCTGACCCTATTGAGAGCATCCCTGGTCGTCAGTATATACACTCCTCTTTTTATAGAATACAAAGAAGCCTCCCTGACGTTCTGTTGAGTCTTGATCAATTGCCCGTCCAGCGAATGAATCCAATAACCGGTGGGAGCTGCAAAACTCAACACTCCGTTTTGAAGGGAAATACTCCCCGTAAAATCCGGATAGAACAGGGCATCGGGCTCTTGGGGAGCCACGGGATTCAATAAGCTGTCGAGCAAGGCCACCGTGACTGTATCGCTTTGTCCGGCCGGCAAGCCCAACTGCCCCTGAGCTCCCAGGGCTCTCACCGTATAGTTTTTTGCTCCGCTTCGGTAAACCATGTCGGCATACAGCGTGGTATCGCTGAAACCTATCAAGTCGGAATTCAGATAGACGGCATAAGCCGCTGCATTTTCTACCTCAGACCAACTGAGCAGATTGTTGCTCACCCGGAAGTTTTGAACCGCGGCAGGAGTTATGATCAAAGGTAAGGGTTTGTAAGCAGTTTGCATATTAAAGATTTTGTTCAAACCCAGGTGATCGTAATAATCCTTGTCGCTCAACTGCATGCTCCAGTCTGCCCGTCCCGAAACATCGGCCTCGGCCGTGCCCTCTGCATTCAGGTTACGGTATTCGGCAAAAGAGCTGCTCAGGTGGTTGTCTCCGCTCCATGTGGACCAGCCGGCCGGATTAATGTGGTCGCCAAGGCGGCATTGCAGATACACGGCTCCGCTGTTTTCCTGCCAGGGCCGGCCCAGATACACGGAACCGGCAGGCACTCCCTCTTCAGCCTGGAGTTGACAATCTTTGAAAATAAAGCCGTAATACAGGTTTTTCCCGGTAGAAAGTCTCGCCGAATGGATAATATCTTCGGGAGCGGTAATATAATATCCTCCCTTCAGGCTCTTGATGACGCACTGATAATAATAAGCGGTACCACCTGCACAAATAAAGTCGGTGCCGCCTTCAATCAGGCAATTATAATAAAAGGAACGTCTGCCCTTTTTGAGGTATTGGGTATCTTGAAAACCTTTAAACCGGCAATTTTTGAACGTCTGGCGATCGCCCACATGGTAAATGGCTACCGCCTGGGCAGAAGTATAGGTGTTTTGCACCGTTACGTTCTCCATATAGAAATCGGGAGCATTGACGGTCATGGTCGCCGACTGCGGTGTTCCGGCTATTGTCGGTGTGCTGTTGCCGTAATAATAAATTTCTTTGCCGTTGTAATCGTTCCAGCTTATGATTACGCTGTCGCGATGCTCGCCCACGATACTGATTACTTTGTTCAGGGAAACGGAATGCGAACCGATGTACACTTTTTCCTCGTAAAGGCCTTTTTTTACGTAAATCAAACGGCGTTCATCCCCTTCGGGCAAGGCATCAATGGCGGCAGACAGAGTCTCGAAGTCACCGGAACCATCTTTGGCCACAATAATATCGTAATAACGGTAGTCGTTGGTATCGAAAGGAATCTGTTCGCCCACCAGACCATTTATATATGCTTCCAATACAGTATAACCACTGCTGAGTTTAAGGTTGCGATCCTCAGGATTGAGCGGATCCAATCCGTGTTCCAGTTCCCAAAGATCGTCCATGCCGTCCTGATCCATGTCGACGATGGTATCGTAGGTATGGTATTCCGGGTAACCGCCCACGTCCGAAGGCCGGTCGATGATGCCTTTGCCGGCTCCCATGGTTTGCCCTCCGTAATAAGCGATTCCTTTGCGTGCCTCATCCACAATCCGGCTGTCTACCGTATCGCGAGGAAAGGCCCCTGCCCCGGCCAGCACACTTTGGTAAGCCTGCTGGGCTGTTTCCGTAGTCACGGCATAGGGTACGTCGAAGGGGGTAGCCGAAATAATGGATGATTTGGCAATCCCTTTAGCTATATATTCATCGGCATTCAGGCCGTTGTAGTTGTTCGTATTGCGGTTGCTGTTGGCCGAACCTTCCATATAATTGCCGTTCATATACCACAGCGGTATTTGCCAAGTTTGCTGATTGCCGTTGAAGGAGGCCCGAACAAAATTGGAAGATCTATTACCGGGACGGGCAGGGCCCGGTTTATAATAATTATTGATCATATTCACATAATGGGAGCGACCCTCCACCATATCTCCGCCATAACAAGAATTTTCGCCTCCCCAGTTGTAATTGACGTTGTTCACATAATCGATCAACACCCGGATATCGTTGCTGCGGGCACCGTTGAAACGCGGACTTCGACTGTTGTTATGAGCCAATAAGTTATGATGGTAGGTAGCAGTTTGTCCGCCCCATTGGGCACCGTATCCGCGATTGCCCTTGCCATGCCCTGAGTTGTACAAGCCCTCGTGCACCAGGCACCATTGAACAGTTGTATAGGTATTGTCGTAAATGGTCATATTTTCTTCGCCCGACCAGCCGAATGTGCAATGATCCAGGATCCAGTTACTGGCGTTTTCTATACCTATGGAGCCCCCTTCGATAAAGGCGGTGCTGTCGGTGCCTTCGAATTCTTTAAGGCCGATACGGAATCGCAAATGCCTGATGATCAGGTTTTGGGAGCCCCCGAAATTACATTTAGCTCCGCGTATACAGATGCCGTCGCCCGGAGCCGTTTGTCCGGCAATGGTGGTACCGGCTGTTCGTTTGGCCCTGAGTTGGGTGACCAGGTTAATCACTCCGGAAGTTTTGAAAACAATGGTCAGGGGCTCATTGGGATATTGTCTGAGCGCCCAGCGAAAACTACCCGGAATGCTACCCTGAGCGTCGTCCAGCAAATTGGTGACGGCCACCACCTTGCCTCCTCTGCCCCCGGTGGCATACATGCCATAGCCTTCGGCCGTGGGAAAAGCAGGAGGCCCGGCTGCAAACAAGGGAGTACTCAAAAACCAACCAACCAAGACAATAAAACAGACAGGAACAAAAACTTTTTTCATAATACAAACTATAAGAACGGCCCATTTGCTCTACCCTTGCTCTCAGGGACGGGAGCAGAATTTCAGATAAATCAAAAAAGAACCGGCATTGATAATGACATAAATAACCCACAAAGGAAATAAAAAAACAACTATTCATCCCAACTATTGGGGAATTTCAACGAATCCCCGAGCTTATAGAACCCCACTTGCCGGATAAACGCACAACATACATATTTTGAGGCAGAAAATCCAAAAGAATTTGCACTAAGACAAGTTCTTCCATTCCATTGTTCAACAGAATTCCCCCCTCGATTTCCTGTGTAAACACCCTGACACCCTGAATATTAAACACCTCTAGACAGCTTCCGGGAGGAGCCTGCACATACAGTTGCCGGACGGTACTCAGGTAGTGCAGTGCGGGTTTGTCGGTACCCAGATCGGGTATTGCGGTATGCAAATCCTCCAAACCGGAAATTTCGGTAGAAATTTCGCCCAACCAACCCAATTGATCTTGTACGGCAGTATGGATGCGGACAAAATGTATTTCATCCAGATAAAACGGCTGCCCCTGCTCGTCCACTGCCCAATCGATATCAAAATCTGACCCGGAGTGGTTGTTGGGCCAATTATCCGCGTAACCCCAGGCGTAAGGAGGAGAAATCCAGGAAGTGCCCCCTCCGCTCGCCTTTGAAACCAGCCGGCTGCCGCTGAAAACCAAACTGTCTTCGCTTACCCATAAAGGATAATAGGAGGCCTGCGAATGATAAACATCATTCCTGAGCACATAGCCACTATCTCCCAAATTATCTTTCCACAAAACGTTCCCATTTGCCGGCGAAGGCCGGTAATAAGTACAGGTGTAATTTTTAATGGTGGAATCGGAATAATACCCCGAACCGGCCAATTCATACCAGGGGTCGTCGGGTAAAGCGTTTCCGTTTAAATCTTTGCTAACGCACACTATACCGGGTTCGGCGCTGTTGTTGTGCGCGTTGCCATACACTTTAAAATCGACGGTATCGGTTTTATTCTGGACGGCATGATCAAAACCCAGCACAATATAACCGCCCCAACTGCCCAAACAAACGATACCGCTTTCTTTGCGTCCAACCAGCACCTTAGTTACCTTTTTCAAAATATCCTCGTATGTTTCTCCGGCTTCATAAGCAGGATAAGCCTTATTTATAAATTGACCGGGAGCCGGACAATACTCAAAAACCCGGTGAGCATAAGGCGAAAGAGCCTGTACGCACAAAGTACTGCACAACAGCCAGACAAACAGAAATCGTTTTGTATTAAAATCGTACATCTAAATACAACTTTCGGCATCAATGCCAGGCATGGCCAAAATCAGCCAAACAACAAAGCCAGACGGTACACGACAAAGGCCAGACACCAGGCAAGCAAAATGGTATAAATCACGGCAAAAACAGCCCATTTCCAACTGCCGGTTTCGGATCGTATAGCCGCCAACGTGGCCACACAGGGGAAATAAATAAGCACAAAGACCATCAAACTTAAAGCTACGGCGGCATTGATTACCGGGCTGCCGTCGGCATAACTTGCCGTCTGCAGGCGCTCGGACAAAACAGCGGCTTCCTCGTTGGGATCGCCCGCATAGAGCACACCCAAAGTGCTGATGATAATTTCTTTGGCAGCGACACCTGTCAACAGCGAAACACTTATTTTCCAGTCGAATCCCAGGGGACGAAACACCGGCTCCATCCATATTCCCATACGACCTATATAGGATTGTTCCTGTTGTTCCATTCTTTGCCGTTCCAAGCTGCTCAATCCTTCCCATTGCGCTTTTTCGGCGGCTCCTGCGGTCTGACTGCCCTCCGGGTTCAGTGCTTGTATCTGCGGCTGCTCCGTTTGCGCCTGCTCCGTTTGCTCCAGCGCTGTTGTTTGCTCCAGCGATACGAGCTGCTCATTACCAGACAAATCAAGACGAGGAAAATAGCCCAGGAACCAAATCAAAATGGAAGCCACCAGTATAACTGTCCCCATTTTTTTAAGATACTGATGTGCTTTTTCCCACATATGAAGCAAGATAGCCTTGAAACCGGGTAGGCGATAAGGCGGCAATTCCATGGCAAAAGGCATCTCTTCTTCGGGAAAGAAAGCTTTTTTAAACACTTTGGCCATCACTATAGCCAGCAAAATTCCCAACATATATAAGCCAAAAAGCACGAGGCCGGCGTAGTTGGGGAAAAAAACTCCGGCAAAAAGTAAATATACCGGCAAACGTGCACTGCAAGACATCAGGGGAATCACCAGAATGGTGATCATTCTGCTGTTGCGGTTTTCTATGGATCGGGTGGCCATAATGGCCGGCACACTGCAACCGAAACCCATAATCAAGGGAATAAAGGACCGGCCGTGCAGACCTATTTTATGCATCAATTTATCCATTATAAAGACGGCCCTGGCCATATAGCCGGAATCTTCCATAAAGGAGATAAAAAAGTACAAGATCAGAATATTGGGCAAAAACACGATGACACCTCCCACGCCGCCAATCACTCCATCAATAAGTAAATCCCTCAATGGCCCGGGATCCATCCACTTGCCTATGGCCGAGCCCAGCCACCCCACTCCCGATTCTATCCATTCCATAGGATATTTGCCCAAGACAAAGGTAGCCTGAAACATCAGGAACAAAAAGAGCAAAAAAATAGGATAACCCCAATAACGATGAGTAAATACCGCATCCAGGGAATGAGTCTTGGGTAATTGTTGCTTCTTATCGGCGGGGGTCATTACTTCTTTGAGAGCTCCGTGTATTACGGCGTATTTTGCGTTAGTAATTGCCGATTCGGCATCTTCATCGAGGTATTGCTGTATTTTTTTGTAAGACAAGGATCTCAGCTCAAATATCTTAGCGGCATTGGGCAACTGCCTGACCAGTTCTTCCACCAGGGCATCGCCTTCCAGGAGCTTAATGGACAAAAAGCGCATTGAATAACGATTGCACAAGTCTTCGTTCAAAGCCAGCGCCGCCTTGATCTTTTCAATACTTTTTTCGATAACGGGACCGTGGTATATATGAATATGGCGTACCACTTCGCCTATGCGGTACTCGTGTTCGTGTTTGTGTTCCCTGTGGTGATTCCTGAAATGAAACCGGCCGTGCAAATAACGACGTTTTCTTCTGCAATTCCTAAAGCCCTGCCCGAAAGTTTTGTAATGCTCATCCTCTTCCAATTCTTCGAGCGTATCGTGCGACAAGTCGTGCCGGTGGTGATAATCGTGCAGCTCTCTGAGACTATCGCGATCCAAACCCTCGGAAGCAAAAAGATCAGCGCCTTCGTATACCTTGATTACGATCCGAAACAAACGATCCAAACCCTGATTGTTACGAGCTACGATAGGCACGAACGGAACTCCCAGCAAGCGGCCCAGTTGCATGTAATCCAGCTTCGCTCCGCTCTGCTGCAATTCATCGTACATATTCAGCGCTACCACCATACGCACATTCATGTCAATGAGCTGTGTGGTCAGAAAAAGATTGCGCTCCAGATTGCCTGCATCCACCACATTGATCACTACATCAGGAAACTCCTGATCGAGGTGTTTGCGCACATACACCTCCTCGGGGGTGTAAGCCGACAATGAATAAGTGCCGGGCAAATCGACCAAACTGAAACTATAATCCTCGAAATCCATAAATCCCGTAGAGGCCGAAACCGTCACTCCACCGTAGTTTCCCACATGTTTACGTTCGCCCGAAACTTGATTGAATAATGTCGTTTTACCGGAATTGGGATTCCCCACCAAGGCTACACGAATGTGCTTACGTTTTTTCAAGGCTACGACTCTCAGGTCGTCTTCTTCGATGGTAGCACGAAACTTTTCCTGACGATCCGACTGCAACACTTCTTCCCGGCCTACGACTTCGATCATAGCTGCTTCGCTTCGACGCAAAGAAATATGATAACCCATAATCTTGTAGTCGACGGGGTCGTTCAGCGGAGCATTCATAACACACTCCACCACCTTGCCCCTGACAAAGCCCAGCTCAACTATGCGCCGGCGAAAACCACCGTGCCCATAGACCTTGACAATAACCGCTTTTTCTCCGGTTTTCAGTTCGGACAGTCTCATATCACCCTCATTCTGACGAAAAAAAGCCGCCTAAAAATCTATAGACAGCTTCCTTTTCACCGCAAAGTCGTTTCGATGCCTCGACCAGGCAGGAATCGCTTTATTTGTCGAGATGGATGGCCTCGGTCGGACAAACGTCCGCGCAAGCCCCACACTCTGTACACAACTCCGGATCTATTTTATAGATATCACCTTCGGAGATAGCGTCAACAGGACATTCGTCTATGCAAGTCCCGCATGCGATGCAATCGTCATTAATTACGTAAGCCATAGTTTGATTAAGTTTTTAAACAAATTCGAGGCAAAAGTAATTCTTTTTTGAGCAGTATACCAAACTATTTGGCAATAATTGACGAGATTTATCGTTTTATCCCCCGAATGTCCTTTGTTTGAACCCGTGCTCAAGATGGTAAAAAAAGTTTATCCAATCGTACTGCTTTTCCTACTGCTGGCTTCTCCCGGGCTGATTATCGCCGGGAGTCCGGTCCGCTACCTACCTTACGAAGATCTTAAACTCTACCATTTTGGATTTTTTATCGGCATGCACACTCAGGACCTGCACATAGACCATTCAGGCATGCCCGACGACAACGGAGCCGTCTGGTACGGCAGCGTTCCTTCCTATGCTCCGGGGTTCAGTGTGGGCGTGTTGGGAGATTACCGCATAGCCGATTTCCTGAGTTTGCGGCTAAGCCCCGCCATACATTTCGGAACCAAAGACCTGGCTTTGGTATCGGACCAACCCGGCTCCGAAATTATTACCACCTCCATTCGTTCCAACTACATAATGGTTCCTCTGAGCATTCGTTACCGGGGAGCTCGCAGCGATAATTTCCGCCCTTACCTGATGAGCGGACTCAGCCTGGGACTGGATGCCGGCCGGCGAAAACGCCAGGAGGTCTTGCTCAAAGCCATAAACTATTACTGGGAATTCGGTTTCGGTTGCGACCTGTATCTGCCCTATTTTCGGCTGGTTCCCGAAATCAAGTTTTGCCTGGGACTGGGCGATGTGTTTGAACATAAACGCTCCGATCAGGGCAGCGACGCTTACGAACGATTCACCAATGCTTTCGACCGGATGACTTCCCGGCTGATAGTATTATCGTTCCAGTTTGAATAGCCTCACAACATACCCAGGTAGCTGTCGATAATCTCCATCAGTCTTTCACCGTACTTTTCAAGGGTTTTGGGGCCTATGCCCCGAATTTTTTTCAATTCCCTGGTATTCACCGGAGGCTGGCGGCAAATACCCAACAAGGCTGCCTGTGAGAGTACGGTGTATGCCGGACGCCCCAGTTCGCGGGCTTCTTGTCGCCTCCAGGCTGTCAGTTGCCCGTAAAGGATGGGATGAGTTATATCGCTGCCGACAGTAACGACGGACTCTGTATAGGCTTCGTCGGAGTAGCTATTCCGAGAGGCATCCATTTCATCGTTGTCACCGTAGTAATGGACCTCAGCACGCTCTTTTTTGGGTTTTTTCTCCTTTTTACTTCCGCCCTTCTTTTTAGGTTCTTCGGATTGGAGCAAAAGTTTGGCTCTGAGGTTAAGATAATCTCCTACCGAAAAGGCTCTCAGCGAAAACTCCCTCATCAGGCCCGCCTTGAAATCGAATTCTTGCTCCAGGCGGTTAAAGGCGTTTTCGAGCAATTGCCTGCTCTCTTTATTGTCCATCTCAGGCAAGTTTTCCGCTAACACAGTTCCGATTATGCCCTGCAGTTTTTCGGAGAAATAAAGACCGGCTTTTTGGACACGCTCTTGCAATTGGGGCTCTTGTTCCGGCTCGGCACATGCCTCGGATATTCGACTGATTTGGTTTCCAAAAGCAAGGCCAACGCCGGTTATTTCGTTAACACAGGCAGAACAAGCCTTGCCTACATCTGCCGCGTAGGACGGGTATAAAGCTTCCAAATGATCGCGACATTGCCGGTTAAATAAACGCAGGGCCAGCAAAAGCTCCTGAAAATCGAATAAATCGAGCAAACTATCAACGAAATACCTCCGCTTGGCTTGGAGCAAGTGTTGCGGGTCGGCCGGATGGTTCAGAATCTCTCTGTTGAAAGCGCTCACCACAGCATCGTCCTTGAGCGCCCAAGGGTTCAGGGGGCGATTGAGCACTATTCCCTCGAGGGTTTTGCATCGGCTCAAGGCCACATAGACCTGGCCATGGGCAAATGCAGAAGCAGCATCTATAATTGCCTTTTCAAAAGTCAAGCCCTGGCTTTTGTGTATGGTGATGGCCCAGGCCAGTTTGAGCGGGTATTGTTCAAAAACGCCTTCGACTGTTTCTTCGATATCTTTAGTTTCGGGATCCAGCGTGTATCTAGTGTTGAACCATTGCTCACGCTGAACCACGACTTCCCGGGCATCGCCTTCGCATTGCACACATATATAATCCTCGCACAGATCGGTAACCCGGCCTATTTTCCCGTTGAAATACAACCTTTCGGGAGAGGAATCGTTTTTGACAAACATCACCTGAGCTCCCTTTTTGAGCAGCAATTCCTGATTGGTGGGAAAAGATGATTCGGGGAACAAACCCTGCAACCTGGCCTTGTAGCAAAATTCGGGCTGGGCAATGGCTGCCAGTTTGGCTTCGTTGATCGATTGGGCCTGATAATTGTGCGTGGTCAGAGTGATGTAACCCTCGTTATCGTCGGGATTGAAACCACTTATGTGTCTGCTGTTGAGAGCTTTCAAACCGGCTTCGTCGAGCTTGTTTTCGCGCACTTTATTGAGCAGATTCAGGAAAAAGGCATCCGATTGCCTGAATACTTCGGTAAGGGCTATGGTGGTGTAAGACATTTTCGACAAGGCCTGACTACTGAAAAAATAGGGAGAATCGTACACCGTACGTAAAAGAGCCCATTCGTCGTCTTTGACCACCGGGGCCAACTGCTGCACATCGCCTATCATCAGCAGTTGCAAACCGCCAAAAGGCCGGCTGTCTCTGCGGTAACGGCAAAGGTTGTCGCTGACGGCATCCAGCAGGTCGGCACGTACCATACTTATTTCGTCGATAATCAAGAGGTCGAGGCTGCGGATAAGATTGATTTTATCCTTGCGCAACTTATGAATTTGTCGTCTGCCCTCGCCCGATTTTTCCAGCTTAGGCCCGGGAACATAGGGACCAAAAGGCAATTGAAAAAAGGAATGGATGGTCATACCGCCCGCATTGATGGCGGCTACTCCCGTAGGAGCCAACACCACTGTGCGTTTATTGACTTCTTTTTTGATCCGTTGCAAAAAAGTGGTTTTTCCGGTACCGGCTTTACCGGTCAAAAAAACAGATTCGCCGGTATGGCAAACATAATCATAAGCCAGCTCCAGGCCGGCATTGCTCTTGATTATCTCCTCTTGTGCATGCAACGATCTGACCGGCTCCGGATTCATTTCTTCTTTAAATAATATTGCCTATCTTCGGCTGAATAATGTTCAATGGCGTAACGTAAGGTGGTGCGGGGCAGCCGGACAGCATATTCTTCCAAAAAGGCAGTCAACACACTGCGGTCGCGCTTGCCGATTTCACGAAGCATCCAGCCGTTGGCCTTCCGGATCAGGTCGTGCGGATGTTGCATTTGCTTTTTGACCAGAGCCAGGGTGTCGTCAAACTGATTACAATGAATCAGGGTAATGGTACTGACCACGGCAGCTCTCTGCTCCCAAAGCACCGTGCTCTCGCTGAGACGGTACAACACGGGGCGATCGTGATTGAGCAGCCAATGACCGAGTATCTTCGGAGCGCTCAGGTCCACCAGGTCCCAATTATTAGCCCGGTATAAACGGCTTAAATAATAATCAACTATTTCAGCTCGCTTTGGGGGCTGTTTGCGATATTGTTCCACCAGAATAAAGAATCCGCACTGGCGTACTTCGTGCAGGTCGTCCTGAATCAGGATTTCAATTTCGTCTCTGCCTATATCCAAAACCTGCCGGGCCACAGAACGTACCTGAGGCACCGTCACCCCGCAAAAAAGATCACCCTCGCCGTATTGACCGGGGCCGGTTTTGAAAAAGCGGCTCAACACGGCGGCTTTTTCGCTTCGGGCATAACTCAAAAGGGTTGCTTTTACCCCGGCAGCAGTATTCAGGGAGTTGTTTTGCATACTTCGTCGAATAGAGCTTCAATGTTGGCCGGGGGAATATCTTGCAGTATGGCTTCGTGACTGGGAGAGAAAATCAGACCGGTCGGGAAAAGAGCTTTGAGTTCTCTCACCTTGGCCCGCACATCATCGGGATTGCCGTGCACCAACAAGTACTGAGCATCAACCCCTCCGCAAAAGCTGGCAGAGGGAAAATCCTTTTTGAGCCTGTCCGGTTCCATATGAGCAGCCAGAGCCTGTATGGGATGAATGATATCGGCCCCTGCTTCCATCAGGTCGGGAATCACATCGTGGATGGAACCGCAGGAATGATGCATCACTTCCAACCCGAAACGTTTGGCTTGCTGTACCAGCTTTCGGGTACCGGGCAAAACAAACTCCCTGACGGCTTCGGGCGAAATCATCAGGCCGTTCTGACTGCCCAGGTCGTTGCCAATCAAAACGGCATGCAGTTTGCCCCTGGTAGCTTGGTAAAAAATTTCGTTGGCCTTAAGGTAGAAATCCACAATTCTGTTCGTAACGGCCATAAACAATTCCGGAGCCAGCATCATATTCATCAGGGCCGTTTCCATGCCAAAAGCGGCACAGGCATCCTGAAAATGAGCCGACCAAACCACACCCATAATAGCATATCCCTCAGGAACTTCGTCCACCACTTTGCGACAAAGCACCGGATCGATGTATTTTTCGGGGTCGGGCCAGTCGAATTTATCCACATCGGCCGGATCGCTGTAATCTTCGAAAAAGCCGGGAGCCGTCAGGGTGCGTTCGTCGGGCAGGCCGTGCTTTTTCTTGGCAAAATCGAAAGCAGCATAGATAGCGTTACTGGTGGGCGAATGGTAAGGCATCTCTACAGGAAAAATATCGTCGTTTATTTTAGCCTTGAGAGCCACCATATTGTCCACACCAAAATGGCGGTACAGGGCAGGTAATGCCGCTTTGTCGGGTATGCCCAACCAGGAAGCAGGATAATCTACCTTTTGATGTCTTATAGTTGCATAAAAGCGTTCAATGTGATTCATAGTATATTAGAAAAAAGTTACATATTGGCCAAGCGGATAGCGGTAGCCACAAAAATGGCGGCCGTTTCGGTGCGCAAACGAATGTTGCCCAGGGAAATGGGTTGGAAGCCCACCGATTTGGCCATCTCTACCTCCTCACGGCTAAAGTCGCCTTCGGGCCCTATCATTACCAGAACAGGCTTGCCGGGCCGGTAAATTTCTTTGATAAAGGGTTTTTCTTCTTCGGGCCAGCAATGGGCTATAAATTTCTGTCCCTCAAAATCCCGGCTCAGCAATTGTTTAAAATCTACCATGTCGCGGATTTCAGGCAGGAGAGATCGTTCGGACTGCTTCATGGCAGCCACGGCAATTTTAGAGATGCGGTCGGTCTTGAGGTGTTTGCGCTCGGAATGGAAACTGCATACAAAGCTCAGGCTGTCGATGCCCAGTTCGGTCAGCTTCTCGGCCAACCATCCCATACGATCGGCGTTCTTGGTGGGAGCTACGGCCAGATGCAAGCCTATGGAATCGGAGGCCTGGGGTAACACTTCCAATATTTCCACTTCGCATTGCTTCGCATCTGCCTTACTGATGCGGGCGCGATAAAAATGCCCCTTACCGTCGGCCAAACGAATTTCTTCGCCTTCCTTCAGGCGTAAAACCCTGACACAATGGGCCGACTCCTCGGGAGGAAGACAAGTCCGGTCTGCAATATCGGGAGCATAAAATACCGGCATAAGGTCAGGATTTGGCTTCTTTGCGTTTTTTTAATTCATCCCTTATCAGGGAAGCCTGCTCGTATTCTTCATGCTCAACAGCCTTTTGGAGCGCTGCCTGCAATTCTTCGTCGCTAGCGTCTTCCCAGGTTTCCTCATCGCGTATCTTTTTGATACGCATTTGATGCCGGCCCCTCTGTTCTGTTTCTTCGAAAACCATGCCCCGCTTGCGCAACATACTTTCGGTTGTATAAATAGGAGCGCCTACCCGCAAAGCGAGGGCCACAGCATCGGAAGTCCTGGAACCCAGGGTGATTTGCTCTCCCCTGTGTTCAAAATAGAGCTCCGCGTAAAACACATCTTCCACGCAATCCGAAATAAACACTTCTTTGAGTTCCAAGCCGAAGGCATGACACATAGAAGCCATCAAATCGTGGGTAAGCGGACGCGGGGGCGTTTTTTTCTCCAACGAAAACGA
>LSQX01018068.1_pt1 | contig 18765 bp, 13 predicted proteins | sample 654561 | NCBI WGS metagenome assembly LSQX01 (sample SAMN04489861, study PRJNA283612) | anaerobic digester metagenome | isolation source: 4 biogas reactors fed with cattle manure at either 37C or 55C with and... | place: Denmark: Kongens Lyngby | collected 2014
CAATACAGTTGAAAATACTTCAATTAGATTTTTTGATTATGACTCGAATTATGTCATTAAAGCAGCAATAAGACTTTCAGAACATGTAATGAAAAATGATTTTCAAAGTGGTTATAATATTGAAACTAAAGAACTAAGTAAAGCAAGCCATTTGGGAGTTGATTTTTTATATTTTGACATTAAGATTAGAAGTAAAGCAACTAAAGACATAATATTATTTTTTTTTGAAAATCATGAAGATGGAATATGGAAATTGTCTGAATACGATTTTTGCACTAATTATTACGAACAAATACCAGACATTAATGAGCCGTGTAGAAAAGATTAAAAGATGCTTTAATTCAAAAGCAGGGCAGCCATTTCCACTGTCCTGCATTTCACTTGCAGCCAGAAGTATTTTTCTGATTGCAGGAAAAATATTATGTGTTCTTTGAAAGAAACAAAAGATCTGCCACAGTTCAAACTGTGGCCGATCTGAAACATTGCCTCTATTGGCAATATTTCATAATACTAAAAATATTTTATTCTCAAATCCTTCTATAATATTTTAAATTAATAGAATAAAAATGCAAACTATTACAATTCCAATTGAGGAGTATGGTGCTCTAAAAAATGAACTAAGAATCTTAAAAGAGCAGGAGTTGCTTCATAAGGTTAATAGTTTAATAGACTTACTTTTCGAAAGCAAATACGGCTTGTATCTCGGTGATTTTACTGATGACCTTACGCAGGCAAACATTAATTCAGTAGAAGAGTGGAAAATATCAGGAGACGCTTGGAATGAAGTTTAAACAGAAGGAGATTGTTCTTGTCCCTTTTCCTTATTCAGATTTATCTTCAATTAAAAATAGACCTGTTCTGATATTATCTAACGATAACTTCAATTATTCACATAGCGATTTGCTTGTTGCTGTTATAACAAGCAAAATGTTTATTGATGATTATTCGGTTGAAATTGATAATGATTCGCTTGAATATGGAATATTACCAGAAAAATCTGTAATAAAAACATCAAAGTTGTTTACTGTTAGCAAAGACTTAATAATAAAAAAATTCAGTATTTTAAAAGATAAAAAGTTTGAAGAAGTGATAAAAAAAGTATCAGATTTGCTAACGCAAAGAAAAGAATAACATAAACCGCATCAAATTCATCGCGAAGGAAAAGAAGGAGAAGGGGGATAAGCTGCAAGCAGCAGTGTCGTATTATTGGGTTATCGAAGAGGCATTGCAATCTTTAATGCATTCCAAAATTCAAGATGAAGAAAATTGGCGGATGGCTCGGAGTTATCGGAGAAACCTCTTTCACCTAATCTCCGATAGAAAGTATTATTATGGTAGAGGCGGCGGCGGAAGAACGGGAACGAATGGGAGCAGGAATGGAGTACATAAAGATGCAACTAATGTAAACAATAATGATCCTGTAATTAAAAATTATGCTTATTATAAAAACCCAGAAACCAAAGAATATATTAAAAAGACAAATGTTTCAAATACAGATGATTACTATGATTCTGAAGGAAATAAATGGATTTACTATGGTAATAGCCAACCACCTGATTTTGACGGATATCTAACTTTAGATGAAGCAAATGATTGGTACAGAAATGGAGATGGTAAGGATTTATATGTTGATTTATCAAAAATTTCTTTTGGTAATATTACAGCTAATGATTTTGAAGATGGAATTGGTTCTTCAAAAAGCATTTCTATTTTAAATAATACCGATTTTACTCTAAAATCAATAAATGATGGTTTAGTATATGGTAGTTTAACTTTAACATTGATTACAAAAAGTTTAGTTTCATGTTCTTATGATGAATATGATTTCAGGATGCATTCTGGAAATTCTATTAAAACATGGGCTAGAAATATACAAACAAAAATAGCACAATATTTTGCTGGTAGTGGAAAATCTTTTTTTATTCATTTTTATGGTATTGGGAAATTAAAATAATTGGAGTTTAAAATGAGAAATTTTTTAGTTTTAGTATTGTTGTTTGTTTCATCAATATCTTGCCAAACTGATGAAAATATACATATTATTGGAAATTATTATTATCTTGATGAAGGTGAAACTCAAAAAGTTATTTATAATAATAAGCACATGAAAAATGCACCATATGTTCCTTGTACAGTAAGAGGTTATGCTTATAATGAAAATTTTATTGTTGCATGCCAAAAACCATTTCCTATTTGTATATTAGATAATGTATCAACTGATTCATTATTTACCTGGCAACTAAATAATAAGAAATATGTAGATTCCTGTAAACAATATACATTTTCATTGAATTTTTGGATAATTGATATAAAGAAAGACAGTTTTTATGGGCCTTTAAATTTAAACGAATATCTGCAAAAACGAATTGATTTAAAAATACCTGATGAATTAAAAATGAGTTTGGATTTATAATTATTTTCTTTATTGAAAAAACCACCAGATCTGCCACAGTTTGAAGTGTGGCTGATCTATGAAAAATCAAGAAATTTTGTCGGCGTGACTGGATTTGAACCAGCGACCCCTACTACCCCAAAGTAGTGCGCTTCCGGGCTGCGCCACACGCCGCTCAATACAAAATTAGCAATATATTTGATAATTACAAAATAGTTTTGGTTTTTTCCAAGTTTTTGATTAAATAGCTTTTCTTTTAGTTACAATAACTATTTATGTTCAAAAATACGTTTTTTGCTCTTGTCATTTTTACGCTTTTTCTTTTTTCTTGCTCTCAGGAAAAAGAAGATAGCTCGGAAATAAAAACTCATAAATTCAAACAGAACCCACATTTGATTGAAGAGGAAAGCAGTTTTCGAGAACTTGGCTTTTCGTTTGGCATTCCTAAAACATTCGCGGAATTAGATTCTTTTTTGTTCGAAAAATATTCACCACTATTGCTTGATTTAACATTTGACCCAAAGCTGAAAATTGAGCCGCTGAAGGCGTTTTTCTCCGATTCTATAAGCACATTGCTTTTCATTTCAAAAGTCAATTTACCCGATTCCTTAAACAGCAAGCAGCAAATTAATTTCCTTAACAGCGTTGTAGAAAAGCATTTCGATTCATTCCAGTTTAGCAAAACAGAATTCAGGCAAGATAGCATTTTAATTAACCAATGGATTATCAGGTCAAATTCTTTTGTTTATTTGAAATTTTTATTTCCTTCTAAGGGAAAGCATTTCAATTCCATTGATTTTATTGTGGATAAAAATAGTTTTAATGAAATTTCAAGCGACTTTATTGAGGCTGCAATTTCTTCAATAAAAAGGAAAAAATAACTTGTATTTCTTGCTATTTCTATTTATTTTAAATATTTTATATTTAGAAAAGTGTAAGCAGAAAAAAAATTAATTCCGATTAAAAAAAATTCTCATAACTAATTGAATATTCACAAGATATGCAAAACAATTTTGAATTAGAGCAAAGCGTAGGTAAAAACCGCAGCCAAAGGACTGTAGCCACTGTTTTAACAGTGCTGCTTATAGTATTGATTTTTTATTTATTGCAGCAGCTTGTTTCTGTTCTTATGCCTCTTGTCCTTGCCTTTCTTTTTTCGAGCTTGTTTCAGCCAATAATTAGCTTTTTAAAAAGGAAAAAGTTTCCAAATTGGCTTATTGTCCCGATTATTGTTATTCTTACAATAAGCATAATTGCTGTTATATCTTTGGTGATAGTTCAATCGGTCTCGCAAATTATAGAGCAAAAAGATCTGTTCTTAAGTTTGCTAAATGAAAAAATTGATATGTCTTTAAAATGGCTTAACTCTATTTCTTATAAGTATTTTAAATTTAAAATTAACGATAAAGTGATTCTTGCGCTTTTTGACAAAGAGTTTATTACAAAGACGGCGAGCAAGTTAGCGATTTCGTTTGGCTCTTTTTTAACTTCTTTTTTTATGTTTATCCTGTATTATATTATTTTGCTTTCAAGTATGTTCAACTATAAGAATTTTTTAAGTTGGGTGGGCGGCGAAAATTCGAGACTCCTGCATAATTTTGAGCAAATACAAAAGGCAATCGTTTCTTATATCACAATAAAAACTCTTTTAAATTTGACAACAGGCACATTTGCCACTTTAATATTTTATAGTTTTGATTTGCAATTCCCAATTTTTTGGGGATTTATAACTTTCCTTCTGCTTTATATTCCTTCAATCGGCTCAATTATATCTCCAATTCCGCCGATGCTGATGGGAATAATTCAATTTGATAGTTTTAACACAATTCTAATGATGATTCTTGCAATGATGCTTGCTCTTTCGATTATGGGAAATGTGGTGGAGCCTATTGTGATGGGTCATAAGCTCCGCTTGAATACTCTCACTATTATTTTTGGTATAGTATTTTGGAGTTATATTTGGGGAATTGCTGGTATGCTGCTTTGCGTTCCTCTGCTTGTTATATTTAAGCTGATTTTGGAGCAAATACCGGGCTTGGAGTTTATATCGCGTTTAATGGGAACTGCGCCAAAGAAATGAGCCTGTCTGCTTTTTTAAGCATTGTTCAAAATAATTTAAAGGAAGAAAATCAATCAAATCAAGATTTAGGCAAATTCTTCTTTTTTTTTTAATAATCAGCTCAAAGCTCTTCCATTTTGAAAAAAGAAACGAGAAAATATTCTAAACAAAATATATTTTTTTTTAAGAATATTATTATTGTAACTTTTTTAATCTTAAATTTGTCTTAAATTTTAAAGTTATTATAAATGTGATGTTCGGCAGAAAAAAACATATTGACAAGGAAATCGACATTGAAAGCACTATAGAAGAGCTTCAAAAGGGGAGTGCCGAAGCGTTTCATATTTTATATCATAAATACAGCCAACAAATATTTAGATTCTGCCTGCGTATGCTTGGAGATTCGAAATTAGCTGAAGATGCTTTTCAAGAAACTTTTATTAAACTTTTTGAGCATAAAAAAGATTTTCGAGGAGATAATTTCAGCGCTTGGCTCTACGCAATAGCGAGAAACACATGCTTGAATATGATACGGGCAAGGAAGAATTTCGAGCAATGTGATGTTTTAAAAAATATTCCGACTAAAGAAAAAAATAGCGATTTTTTTGCAAAGGAATTAATACAAAAGGCTATAATGGATTTGCCGCTTGCACTCCGAGAAGCAATTATTTTAAGGGAGTATCAGGAATGCTCTTATCAAGAAATTGCTGATATTGTCGGAATTAAGCTATCACTTGCAAAAGTAAGGGTGCACAGAGCAAGGTTAATTTTAAGGAAATCCTTAGAACCAATAGCGAAAGAAGTATATGAACATTGAAGAACTAATTTCTAAATACCTTGATGGAAATTTAACAAACGATGAAGACGCTTGGCTCCGCAGCTATGTTAATTCAAACATAAAAGCAAAAAACAGCTTTGAGCAATCGGTCCTTCTTTTCTCGCTCATGAAAAAAGATGCTCAAAGTATAAGAGTTCCAAAAAAACTCTTATCCAACACCGAAGATATTATAATGATGAAATATATAAGCAGCGAGCCTCGTAGTATTAATCAAATTCCAAGGAAAAGAAGCTTTAAGCAAGCATATAGCTTGATTGCAGCCTCGCTTGCCTTCCTTTTCTTGAATTTATTTTTTATTTCTGATTTTGAGTATAAAGCAGAGCAAAAGCAAGTTGAAATTGCCTCTGACAAAATGCAGGGTGTAATAAAAAACGAGCTTCCTTTAAGCAAAGAAACAGCGCAAAAGCAAGTAAAGAAAACTGTTGTAGAAAATATTAGCCAAAATAGTAGCGATGGATCGCTCCCTATTGTAGAAATAGTTAAAAGTATAGAAATATCTAAAAATATAGATACAGTTAAACATGACAATAGTAACTTTGAAACTTTTGCTGCTCAAACTATGGAGCAAAGCATCGATTCAAATGAAGGCGATGGAGGAGCAGCCGCCCTTCAAAGTGTAAAAACTTCTATTGACAGATTAGAAAACAGAAGTATTAATAATAATATCAATCAGCAGAAAGAAGAATATGCTTTTTCCATTTTGCAATCCTTTGAAAATGAGCTTTTAATTGAAAGCAGTCAAAATGATTTGCATTTTCAAAAGCTAAGTTCTATTGGACAATATCAATTAAATGTGCCAAGCAACTCTGAAATTTATCAAGAAAGCTTTTTTTCTAATAATCCAATAAATATAAATTCTTTTTTTGGGACTGATATCGTTCGCAGTGGAATTAGTAAGGAGCAAAAAGCTTTAGTTTCAAACTTTTCGCAGAGCGTGGCTTATTCCATTGCGGAGAATCATAGCATTGGTGCGGAGTTTGGCTATTCAAATTATTCTTATGTAGAAAGTTTTGTTGCCAAGGATGCGCCAGCTCAAAAAAAAGGAAGCTCATCAACTATTTTTGCTTTGAATGACTTAAAACCCATTCCTAATGAATTTAGCGCTGCCGACATGTCTTTTGATAGAAACAAGCAAATTTATTGGGCTGCTGCTTTTTATGAGTTGCTAATGCTTAATAGCAGTAGATTTTCATTTAAAAGTCGCATCGGAGCTGGAATAGCAGAAGAGGGGCCCCTTGGCTATGGGAGAGTTTTTTCTTGCTATCAGTTGTTTAATGGCTTTAATATAACGATTGGAACTGAAGGAAAGATCTTTTATTCACGATTCCCAGAGATTACGAGACCATCGAAGGAAATGAAAGCAACATTCTCAATAATCTATGGTTTTCAAATTAATTTGTAGATTTATTAATAAAAAATGAATTTTCTTTGATAAGAAAAAAAAAAATTCTTATATTTGAAAGATTGTAAAAATATTTTTTTAAATGGAGGTATTAATGAAACTATTCCAACAATTTTTAATAGCAATTTTTTTGGTTTCTATATTGTCTTTTAGCTGTGTGCAAGCTAATGAGCTAACAAAAAAGTTAAACCAAACTGAATGCTATGAGTGCAAGTATAAACCAATTTTAAGCGAAACGTATAATTTTATAAATAAGAATAAAGGCGATTGGACACAACAAGTTGATGGCAATTTTGTCATTTTTGATTCTTTGTCAAATGCCTTTTCTTATTTTTCTGATGACCAGCAACCTTATGTCTATGACAGGCAAACAGGGACACTGATTACAATAATCCGCGGCTATTTTAATACAGGATATCCAAAGCATGCTAACTATACTGGAATGTTCAACAGTAATAACCTTTTAGTTCGAACTTCCACAGACTGGGGACGCACTTGGCAAGCATCGGATTTGGTATACAATTCAAATTCCCCAACTTTTAGAGATAAATGGGCAAGGTATCCCAGCGTTTATCCCCTTTATTTTGAAGAAGATGAAATTATGGGATTTGCTTTCACAGCACCGATAACCGTCCCAAATGCAAGCGGGAGCTGGGAAGATGGCTTTATGACTGGCTTATATTACAATGGAACAACGGTTGGTGAGATAGTAAAATCTGGCATTGTTGATGGCGAAACACTTCACTGGTATGGCTCAGCTTCAAAATTAGTAACATTCCCAGAAAATGATGGCTTGGGATTAGTTTTAGGGCTTTTAACAACTAGGCAAGAGGGTGGTCATAATAATTTTGGACTTAGAAAATCAGCAGACTTTGATGTCTGGAATACCGTTCGTCCTTCGCAATGGAGCTCAAATAAATTTGTTCCAGCCACTCCAGACGATGGAAGAACGTCCTCAATAATTGACTTGAAAAAGGATCTTAATGGAAAATTGTATATGTCCGCTTATGGACCTTTTGCGGGTAATGATGTAACAAATAGAACTTCAATCGGCGTCTCCACTTCTGACGATATGGGCGAAACTTGGTCTGATTTTAACATACTGCCCTTTACATTAGTAAGAGAATATGCCCAGTCTTATGGAGCAAACCCGGACAGCGTTGCCTTTGGTCCTAACAATGATTTTACTCTTCTCGATAATGGCGATTTTTCATTTGCTATGTATTTAAGAGAATATAATCAATCACGCGAATATGATTCTTTAAACCTTATCCATATAGTTGAGGTATATTGGGAAAATGGAGCTTGGGGAGTTAGGAAAGTTGCTGATCTATCAGGTCTTTATGTGCCTTACTTCGATGAAGATAATCCCAATCAAGCTTCATTGTCGAACAATCAATTAAGAAATGAAATTCAGATTACAAGAACCGTCGATGGTAGCACATTGATTGTGAAGTGGGTAGATTTGCTTGGCGTTACACATAATTGGGAAGAAGGCACATTTACTTGGGAAACAAGCGATATTTTCTATTCCGGACGCACGGTAGGAACTGGAACTTGGACCCAAGCAAAGAATTTAACAAACACACCAGAAGTGGATAGAATTACTTGGATTCCAGACTTTATTCCAGATGATTTAACACTTCCTATTATAAAAGTGAGGACAATGTCTATTGAAGGCGAAACGGAGAACGAAGCAAGATGGATGCAAATGCACACCCAGGGCGCCGATTTCGAGCAACACGTTACAATAGGACATTATAATGCCGTTCTTTCTGTTGATGAAATGAATAGCTCAAATGTTGCAAAAGTTGATATAAGCGGAGTTTATCCAAACCCAGCAAGCGACAAAGCAAACATTGACTTTACTTTAACTAATAGTGGAAATGTAAGTATTGATATTTATAATATTTATGGTGAGCACATTGCAAATGTATATGATAGCTTTATTAATGAAGGCTTTAACTCCATAAATATTAATACAAGTAATTTTGCTGCTGGCGTTTATTTCATTACTTTACGCAACGCTGGCGAAAGCGTTACAAAGCAAATAAATATTATTAGATAATAAAATCCCCCCTTGTCCCCCGCTGGCGGGGGCAGGGGGTGGATCTTGTCATTCTGAACGCAGTGAAGACTCCAGAGAAAAAAGATATTCCATATTTTAAAGATATCGGATATCTGATACAATGAATAAAAAAACCATAGAAATAAGAGGGTGGTATTTCTTATCTCTATGGTAAGTCATAAGATATGATAAAATGAATTTATAAGCAAAACAGTTTTACTTCTCTTTTTCTTTGAAAGTAGAAGTATGCTGTTTATTTTTATAAACGAATAATTTTTAATAATGTTTCAAATAGAAATTGAATAATATTTCAAATAACAATAATTCTTAATATCAACAATCGGAGTTATTATGATTCGTAAAACAATGTTACTACTATTGATAGTCCTTTTGGCTGCACCTCTGACGACAAACGCAGCAATACATGGGACTTTAAGAGGGAAGGTAACAAATAAGAAAAGCGGGGATGCAATCCCTGGGGCGACAGTTCAAATTTTGGGGACTAAGCTTGGTGGCTTCACCAAAGCCGATGGCCGCATTACTTTAGTAAACGTAGACCCTGGGACTTATTCTGTCCGCATTAGCTATGTCGGATATGCACCACTTGAATTAGCAAATGTGCGTATCAACGTTGATGAGGTAACCGACTTTACAGCCCAGCTGGTTGAAGAAGGGACAATGACCGAAGAAGTTGTCGTTATAGACAGACGAATGGTCGACAATACTGGAATAGGTAAAAAACAGAAATTTGAGTCAAAAGACTTAGAGTCGATTGCTCGCGAGAGCATTCAATCTATTGTAGGAATGAGTGCAGGCGTTTTCACCTCCTCAGGTGGCTTCAACGTTCGCGGCGCCAGATCGTCAGAAACACAGATCCGTGTCGATGGCCTTGATGTCGGAAACCAATTTACTGGTGGATTTGGAATAAGTGGCTCAGGCTATTATCCAATGGTTAGCTCTTTTGCAACTGAGGAAGTTCAAGTTCTTACTGGTGGCTTTTCTGCTGAGTATGGCGATGCTACCGGTGGTATTGTGAATACAGTTGTAAAAACTGGCTCAACAGATTTTTATGAAGGATATGTTCGTTGGAGAACAGATTTAGACGCACTTTGGGGATCCCAATCTTCTGGAATTCAAATTATCCGCGAGGGCGAAGGACAAAACTTAAAGGCGATTAACGTTGGAAAAGGTAAAAAGTTACAAGGACCGGGCGAGCATACTTTTGAATTTGGAACAGGCGGACCTTTGCCATTCCTTAATAAATCTACATTCTATATTACTGGAAAATACTTCTACGAAAAATTTAGAAGCAATAATTATGAAGTCTATGACCCGATCGGCAATAACTTAGGGCAGATGCCAAACACTCAATCCTGGGTGAAGAGCTTAACGGGAAGATTGAAATTTTCAGTTACTAATGATATAGATTTTATTCTTGGTGGTAATTATGGCTTAACTAATCTTGAAACAGGTGCATGGTCTTGGCTATATGCTACCACACCAGGCACGACAGCTGCATCAGCAAGTATTCCAGAAAACGTTGCAAAGCAAGTAGTTGCAAATCAATTTGTGAACAATATGATGGTTCGTATAAATCATCGTTTAACACAGAGCAGCTATTATGAATTTACTATTTCGAAAACAGAAAATAGTGACGAACTCTCTAAAAGAGTTGGCTTTGAAGATCCAGATTTCTTCAGTGGCTTCGACCTTTATTATCCTCAAGACGACTATATCGTCAGCGGGAGTGATTTAGTAAAAGGCAAAGACAAAACTATTGACTTTTTCCAATTGCTTACAGCAGTAAGAAAAACTTCTGATGGCTATATGAATTATGATATGCCGATAGTTAACCCATTGACTGGCTATGTCGAGGGAAATGCAAACGCATATTCGACAGATAATCCTTATGGATTGCCTTATTTCTTCTATTTAACTGGAAACACAAGAAGTTTCCAATTTAGAAAAGGTTTCTATTGGCAATTAGACGGTGCTTATACATTAAGCTTAGATGGCGGAGAAAATGGTTTTAGCCATTTAATCAGAACAGGCTTTGAAGCACGTTTCTATAATCTTAGCCGTCACGAAAACAACCTGCCTTGGGACGGAAACCCATTCTATGACGTATATTCAAGCGATTGGGGAGGAAACATTTACGCTTTTGATAACCAAAACGTTTATGAAAAAACAAGCAAGCCAAATAAACCGATGAGGGCATCGCTTTATTTCCAAGACCAAATTACATATAAAGGTATTATTATAAGCCCAGGTTTGAGATTTGATTTCTTCGATCCAAACTCAACTTATAGACTTTATAACTATAAGTTTATCTCTATTAATGACCCGGATTCACTGTTTGGAAATACATCGGTTAAATTCCAAGTAAGCCCAAGAGTTAACGTTGCTTATCCTTTAACAGACCGCTCAAACATTTCAGTCTCTTATGGTCTTTACTTCAAGATGCCAGAAATGAATTACTTATATGACGCTTATAATACAGAAAGAATTAGAGGAAACGCGATTCTTGGAAATCCAGATATGGAAGCACAAAGAACTAACGCTTACGAAATTAATTACAACAATCAATTAACAGATGTTTTTGCATTAAACATTTCTGCTTATTATAGAGATATTTACAATCAGTTGGGTATGACATACATTCATACAATTCCAGATCCATATCAAGAGTATTCCATTGCTGAGTATGGAAATGCAAAAGGTGTGGAATTTGAGTTAAGAAAGCGTCCATTACCAACAGACCACTTTGGATTAACTCTTAATTACACTTTGGCATCAGTAATTGGAACCGCATCCTCAGCGAGCACTCACTATCAGCCCAATATTGAGCCTTATACAGAGTTGCCAGCATACCCGCTTTCTGAGTATCCAATGTCAAATGACATTACACACAGATTAAATGTTATGATGACCTTTGCTTGGGGTCCGAAACAAGGACCTTCAATTGGTGGAATTTACCCTTTGCAAAATGCTTTCATTAACCTTACCGGGTTCTTCCAATCAGGCTCGCCATACACTAAATTAGACCTTGCAGGCAGAGCAGTCGGAGAAATTAACTCTGAAAGAGGACCTTCCTATTGGAGAGGTGATTTGCGTTTGCAAAAAGCATTCTTGCTTAAAGATTACTTCGGCGACGGAGCAGGGAACACCTCTATCGAATTTTTCTTTGACATAAACAACGTGTTTAATAGAACTGCTATTGCCGGCTTTTACACAAGAACAGGCGATCCTGATGACGATGGCGATAGCTTCTCAAGAACATTAAGCTATTTCAGCAGCACCGCTTATTACAAAGAAGCTGACTATGGAAAAGCAGAAACCTTTTCTATTGACCAATATGACTATGTTGGCAATAGATTGTATAGTGAAAATGCTGACCACGATAAAAATGGTATAGTTACTCAAGCAGAAAAATATCAGAGCTATGTCGATTACTTAGAAACGTCAAAATCGTTTAGAGGTAATTATCAAGCTCCAAGGACTGTGTATTTTGGCTTAATGTTTAGATTCTAATTGTTTTAATGATATTTAAAGAAATCAAGAGGTTAAAATGACAAATAAAAGAATATTAAATTTTCTTGCTATAGTTTCCATATTATTTTTGTCCGCTTCCATTCTTTTTGCTGAAACAAAAAATCAGCCAGAAAAGAAAAAGAACTCAAATAAAGCAGATGAAATACAAAGGGCTTATAATTATGGTGTGTTAGGAACTGACTTGCAAAGAAACACAGTTAGCAATATCCAGTTCTATACAACTAATTATGGTATTTTTGGAAACAACGTTGCGCAAGGTATTGGTGGTGGCTATTGGCCCCGCGGCTCGCAGAATCAATATATTTTTGGAACAGGCATTTGGTTTGCCGCTAAAAAGATGAGGCCCGACCGTCCTGAAATGAAAAATTATGTTACAGTTACATACAATCCGAATAACGGAAATTCTTGGATGGTTCCGGGAAGGATTGAAGACGGCGATGCCGCTATTGATGAAACTGCTTCATATCAAAAATATAGAACTTATTTCTCAACGGATTTCCGTCCTTCAGACGGCGCCCCATTAAACAGTTCCGAAGGACCAAATTGGCCAATCTGGGACGATAGCGAAACTGATACTTTGCTTCATAATCGCTATTTTGGGCATTATATTTTCGATGAAAAGAACAGAAATACTTCAGTTTATCCAAAAGGACCTGCTTTTATTTCTGGCGAAGACATTTTTTGTGTTTTCAAAGACACAGATCTGAGCCGTTATGATGGCGGTGAAAAAAGAAGAAGAGACGAAGGTTATCCCCTTTATTTGCAATATGAGCACACAATCTATTCATGGGGATTTGGGGATTACCGCGATTTTATTTTTATGCGTTACGATATGATTAACTTTAGCAAAGACACTTTAAAAGAGTGCTGGATGGCTCCTGTTATGGATATTGACATTGCTATTAGCACTAACTCATCACAGGGTGCAAGAAATGATAAAGTTAGATATTATGACGAAGAAGAAGACTTGAACCTCGCAGTTGCTTGGACAATGGATAATTATGGTGAAAAGGGAAGAGGCTTTGGCTATGTTGGATTAGACTTCCTTGAAAGCCCGTCTACATTTATTTGCGAGGAGAGGGTTGATACTGTTATAAATGGTAATCAAACTCAACTTTGCGCAATGTGCGTTGAGTATGAAGAAACTGATTCAAGTGAAATTTGCACAAAAAAAGTATATTTTGAACCAGAACTCGAAGGTTATATTCGTAAAGACAAAAGAGCTTACGATAACCGCTATCAGCTTGGACTTAAAACTTTCCGTAATTGGCCCATTGACGAAGATAAATCCGAGGACGACCAACGATACTTATACATGTCATCTGAGGTTAGAGACGGTGAATCAGAGCAGGGTGATATTCGTGTTTTAATGGCAACAGGTCCCTTTAATATGCTTCCACAAGACACTGTAAGGGTTATTGTTGGACTTATTATGGCTCGTCCCGCTGTAAAAGCCGAAGCTGACGGAACAACAGCCGATATGGCTGAGCTTGTTCGCAAAGACAAGTTTGCTCAAATGGTTTATGACAATAACTTTAGAGCGCCAAGACCTCCAGACAAAAGCATTGTGTCTTGGACACCTTTAAACAATGCTATTAAAGTTACTTGGGCTAACAACGCTGAGCTTAGCAATGACGCATTAGAAAGAGGCTTAGACTTTTTAGGCTATCGTCTCTATCGCGCAAGAAGAAGCAATCTTGATACTTTTAGCCTTGACCACGTTAGCTCTTCTGTTCAATATCCATCTGGAAAAGGACCATTTGGTTGGAGAGAAATTGCATCTTGGGAAATGCCTACACCATTCCACAAGTCAATACATATCGCTGGCACCGAAAATAATCCAGCACTTCCTTTAATTGACTCATTAGTAGTTGTGGGCCCTGTTTATGATTATTCAACAAACCCACCAACCCTTGATAAATTTGCTATCAAATTGATGAAAGTGGGTAAGGGAGTATTGTTTGCTCAGCCAATTTCTCACTTGAAAGAAATTTCAGGCGCCTGTATTCCGGTAATTATGTCCGTAGATACAGCTTTGGCTGCAAAGCCTTGGGGAGAATATTTCGCTACTTTGGTGAATGAAAACGATTTTCCAATTTTCCACGATCCATTTTCAAACAATCCTACACGCAACGAATTAATTGACAGCGTTTTGCTTGGAACAATCCACTTAGACAAAGCTTTATTGAGCTACAATCCATTGCTTTGGAAAAAGCAAACTATAAACGTTTCTTACGCAGACACAAGCTCAATACCAGAGCAAAGTGGAGATACTATTAATTTGAAGGATACTTTTAGGGATATAGTTGTAAATGGAGTTAGACAGGCTACAATGGATAGGATGGTTCCAATGAATCCTGTTGACGCAATGAAAGACACAAGCCATATAAATGCTGTGCTTGATTCTGTTTATCAGTATATCAAGCTTAAAAAGTTTGAAAAATTTGATTTTCCAGACTTTGAAAACACAGCAATAGTAAGAGAAAGAATTATTCCGGACTATATGGCTCAATTAACAGACAACTATACATATATTGATATTGGCGATGACAACCAGAACTTCAGAGTTGAGTATAACGAGGACCCGAGCAAAACTGAAAAAATAATCAATAATGTTGATTATTATTACAAGCTTCTTGCCTACGACGAGGGCGATTATACTCAGCCAACAGAATTAAAGCTCAATGACGGTTCCGAAGGTAGTGTGAACGTAGTTCAATCGCAGGCGAAAGCTGCTCCGATAGGAAATAAATCTTTGTTTGAGATTACGCACATAGACCAAGATAAAATTGGTGGTTTGTATAATTTCAATATGTTCGCTATCGACCAAGACAGAGTAAATCAACTTTTTGGCGATGGTAGAGAATTGGAATTAGAATTCCAGCCATTCTGGAATCTTATTGCCCTTCAGTTTACTTCCTCAAAAGTTAAAAGATTTGGAATGTATCACCAAAGAATGACATTGAGAGATTTAAAAGACAATGAAATTCTTTTTGATGGAATAACATACTTTGAGGCAACACCTTGCACCTATCTTTATAGGGGAGGATTTACAGAAGACGGATTTTCATGGGTGCTTGCAGATTCAGTGATTGAAGACCCATACTCCGGCAAAGAAATTCGCTTTGGACTTAAAGACAATGAGGACAAAGAAATTCGCTTTGGCAAATTCACTTCTGGCAACTTTACTCAAGAAGGATTCTGCTATTCAAGATATTTCAAACAATCAGCTCTCGGAACACTTGGCTTTAGCTTCGATTTCTCAGTTCAGCAGTGGGGAGGTAGATTCCGCCCTGATACCGCAAGAACAGGTGCAGGCAAACCGGCAGACGTTACGACAATGGTAACCGCAATTGTTGACGAGGAGGAAAGAAATATCGACAGAGTTCTTGCAACGCAAAAAGTAGACGAAGACATTGTAAGAAATGAATATTATAACGGTGGCAGAATTGTGCCTTATGACGTTGATGGTAGCTATAATAACGGACCCGGCGAATATGTTGTAACATTCGAAGAGGGCGGCTATGAGGATATGGAACTTGTTTTCAGTAAAGGAAGTGAAAAGACAAATACTTTCAGAGTTCCTTATTTGAATATAACGGTTTCTAATAAAATTAGCTTTGTTCCGCCAGCAGGTCCATCGATTATCGAATATCCAGGTGTTATGGAGCATTTAGTTCTTCCAGATTCTTTCCCCGGTAATCCATATAGATTCCCAGAAGCAGTTAAGTATTATCCAGACCCAAGAAACCTTATGAGAGATAATAATTCCTTTATTGGGAAATATAATATGTATTCTTTTGCTTGGGCAAATGGAAGGAACAAATCAAATTCAATTCCTAACTTAAATAGACAACAGGCTTGGCAAACAAATAAACCCGAGCATATTAAATTGCAAAAGCCATCAAACGTAGGAACGCAAGGACGTTATTACTTGTCCGCAGTTTCAAATGATGGAGTAGACACAGTCGATTTTGTTAATATGATGCAAATAGCTGGTATTAACTTTGCTTTTGACTATGCAAATAAAGGAAGGCGCTATCCTGGCGATTGGACTTGGGCAGCAAAAGATCCATTGTCCCACGTTTTTGGAAAAGACTTTAAAGCAGGCGACCAAGTTACATTATACTCAGCTGGCGGTGCTTTAGGCTTCCCACTTCCTGGCGCAAAGGTTAGATTTAAAGTGTCTGATTCAAAACCAGTTTCATACACCGACCAAATGCTTGACCAAATTAGAATTGTTCCTAATCCTTATATGGTTTCGCATCAAGGACAGAAATCACCTTACGATGCTAAAATCTATTTCACTAAATTGCCTAAGAGATGTTCAATTAGCATCTACACTATTATGGGCGATTTAGTTAAGACAATAGAACACGATGAAACTTCTGCATATCAAGACCAAGAATCAATAGAAATATGGAACTTGCTCTCAAAGAACTTGCAAAGGGTTCAAAGTCAAACATTAGTTGCTATTATTACAACACCAGATGGAGCCAAAACAATAAAGAATTTCTCAGTTGTTGTTGGTGGCTTCCGTTTAATTGAAGATTTATAATTATTGAGAAACCGGAGAAAATTTTATGAAATATAAAATGAATTTGCTTATAGTTTTAACTATATTTGCATCGTTAGTATATCAGGCACAAGCGGTAGATAATATGACCTCTGGCTCCTCAGCTGGTGAGTTTTCGAAAGTAGGTGTCGCCGGTGCTCAGTTTGTAAAAATCCCTGTCGGCGCTCGTGCTAATGGGATGGGCGCTTACGCCGCAGTTGCTAACGATTTGACTTCTATTTATTGGAACCCGGCTGGACTTGCCGAGGTTAAGTATATGGCTGGAAACTTTTCATATTCCAGCTGGTTTTCTGACTTTCAGCAAAGCTTTGCTGCTATGTCCTTGCCAATTGGTGATTATTTTACCTCTGCTTTATCGTTTAATACTTTCGGTTGCGATAAAATCGAAAGGACAACCTTGGAAAGACCAGAGGGAACAGGAACTTATTATAGCGTAAACGATTTTGCAATCGGCTTATCGCTTGCTGGTTATCTTACCGAGCAGTTCTCTTTTGGTGTTACAGGTAAGTATTTATACAACTCCATTGCCGACTTAGACGCTTCGGGTTTTGCATTCGATATCGGAACTAAATATGAAACCGGTATTCAGGGCATCAAACTTGCTTTCTCGATTCATAATCTTGGAACAAGAATGACCTACTCTGGGCAAGACCTTAATTCAACTAAAAAAATCGTAAACGAGTTGTATATGCAGCCCCTCGATGTCCAATATTTGACATCTTCTTATAACGTCCCGCTTATTTTCCGTGCTGGCATTGCTTCTGACGTCTATACAGACGAAGACCATAACGTTACTGCTGCATTCGATTTCCTTACGCTTTCTGAATCGCCAGAGCAATTTGTTCTTGGTGCAGAATGGACTTGGAAGAGAATTCTTTCTGTTCGTGGTGGTTATCGTTTTGGGCATGACCAATTTGGCTTATGCGGTGGCATTGGACTTAGCTATATTGCGGGTGGCGTAGGCGGTCAAATTGATTATTCGATTACACCAACTCAAGACATTGGGATTGTAAATAGAATATCGCTCAACCTCGACTTAAGATAATAGATAATTAATCTATTTAGTATAAAAAACTGCCGGAAGAAATTCTGGCAGTTTTTTTTTATTTTTTAAACTTAGAAAGGAGGAGGAATGAGATCTTTGTCCCCCGCTGGCGAGAGATAGTGTAGCGCTGTCATTCTGAGCGTTAGCGAAGAATCCAGAAAGCGTTTCAATACAGCAATTACTCTGGATTCCTCGCTGCGCTCGGAATGACAACGTAAAAAATCCCCCCCGACCCCCTTTTTCAAAGGGGGAGGAAGTACGGATCAGTTATTCTGAGCGCAGCGAAGAATCCAGAAAAACTGTCGTTCATTGAGCGTAGTCGAAATGATCGTTGTTTTATTTTATAACAAAAAATAATATTAGCAAAGGATTTGAGATTTATATATGAAAAAAATATTGTTTATATTAACTATTTTATGTTTGCTTGCTTCTGGCTTTGCCGAACCTAAAATAAATCAATATATAAAAGCGGAAAAACCGAACAAAGACGATATTGTTGTAGTTGCTTTTCAATATCCTGTTGGCTGCATAAAATGTGTTTTGCAAATTGAGGATATAATAAAAGTTTTAAACAAGAATTTTTATCAAAAAGTAAAAGTTTTTGCCTTGGTTCTTTGTGATAGGGAAATTGAGCTGAAATCGTTTATTAAAAATAATAATTGGAAATATCCAGCTTATAAAGTAAAGTTCAAAGAATTAAAAGATTACGGAGCAAACGAGAATTCAATGATGAAAATTTACAATGCAAAGTCAGAACTTTTACTTGATTTATACTACAACGATGATGAAACAAACCTAAAATTAAAAGCATTTATTGATTTATATTGAGCTGT
>LSQX01221103.1_pt1 | contig 18765 bp, 20 predicted proteins | sample 654561 | NCBI WGS metagenome assembly LSQX01 (sample SAMN04489861, study PRJNA283612) | anaerobic digester metagenome | isolation source: 4 biogas reactors fed with cattle manure at either 37C or 55C with and... | place: Denmark: Kongens Lyngby | collected 2014
ATCCGCACGTCGGATAGGGTTGTGCTACCTTTTGTAGCTTGCGTGGTATGTTATTTTTGGCGGACGGGCAATGCCCGCCCCTACACAAACATAGACCTTAGATATTAGTGGGTAATGGCGTGTTTTGCGTTTATTCGAGTTTTCATTCTTGATTCTGCCTTCTGTCTTTTGCATTTTGCATTACGCCGCAGGCGTTACGCCTGCGGCGTACCTCATCCCCAAAATCCGTACTCGAAAAACTTGCATCATAAAACGAACATATGTTATAATTATTATATCAAAATTCGTGAGGTTATTATGTGCAAATTCGATGAACAAGAGCTGCTCAATGAAACAGCAAAGCGCTTATACAGGCTTCCACAGCTTCTTTTTCGAATAAAATATTCAAGGGCAGAGCTGAAAGAATTGAAAAGCGCCGATTTCGATATGTCCAAATTAAGAAAGAATGCAAACTCCTTTGTTTCCTTAATCAAAAGCGGAATGCGCCTGTCGCCTATGGATGCCCATTACGCTCAAATCGAGCTTTTAGAGGAAAGGATTCGCATAGACACGCATGAGGTAAGCATATTATCCCGAGCATTGAAAAGCATAAAACACGACAAGTATTACGGAGCGATTTACTATAAGTTTTTTAAGAACTGCCCTGATGACGAAATAGCAAAAAAGCTAACATGCAATCCCTCAACCCTGCGCAGAAACAGAGCAAGGCTTTTAATACAGCTTATCAATGTGCTTTACGGCGTGCCTATGGATATTCACAAAAAGCGTAAAGGCTCAAAATAATCCCCCAACAAAAAATAGTTTGGTAAAATCTCAAGTTTGATATAGAATAGTGGTAATAACCAAAACGGAGGAGCTTTCATGAGCATAAAAATCGATAAGCTAATCACAGGGCCTGTTGATTGCAACACATATTTTGTATATGAAGAGGGCAAAAAAGACTGTTTTATTGTTGACCCTGCCGACTTTGAACTGATAAATCGCCACTTAGAAAAGCAGGGTTTGAATGTTACCGATATTCTACTAACTCATGGGCATTACGACCATATTTTGGCAGTTGCAGAGTTAAAAAGCAGGCATAATGCAAGGGTTTATATTCACGAAGCGGACGAAGATTGCCTATACAAAAACAAGGTTAATCTTTCAATCTTTTGCGGAGCAGAGGTTGAGCCTTCCAATGCAGATGTTCAGCTAAAAGACGGCGATAAATTTGTTGCTGCAGGAATAGAAATAGAAACGCTGCACACCCCGGGTCATACTATGGGTTGCGCTTGCTACATACTTCCCAAGCACAAAATAATTTTTTCGGGAGATACATTGTTCCGCCTAAGCGTTGGCAGAACCGACCTTTACGGCGCAAGCAATGAACAGCTTGAGGATTCCCTGCTAAACAAGCTATACGCTTTGGAGGGCGACTTTCGAGTTATGCCAGGGCATGAGCGAGAAACTACGCTGGATTTTGAGCGCAAAAACAATCCCTACACAAAGCATTTGAAATGAATTTACAGCTAATAACAAACTTAACAGGCTTTGAAAATGATTTATGCGACGTAATTCGTTTGTTTTTTGAAGCGTTTGAGCTGGTGAGTGAAAACCCAGACTACGAAATCAAACTTGAATATTCGGAAAATTCAGAATCAGAGAATATGCAAGCTTGTGTTGAAATTCTTATAAACGGCGAGCAGGTTTCACATTATCAGCATAGCATGGCGGCTAATTTTCCTTCCACACTTGAAAAAAAGCGTTATATGAAGCGTGTTGCAAAGATTTCGCTTTTTCGAGCACTAAAAAGCCTTTTGCCCGATACCTTTACGCCTTGGGGTTCATTGACTGGCATCCGACCGACACACCTGTTGCGTGAGCTTGAGGAAGAAACCAACGCAGAGCAAGCCAAGGAAATGTTCCTACAACACTTTGATGTAGAAATTGCAAAATACGAGTATGCAAAGCAGATTATTGACATTCAAAAGCCTATTATTCAAAGCATAAAGCCAAACGATATTGATATTTACATAGGTATTCCCTACTGTAAAACAAAGTGCTTGTACTGCTCGTTTCCGTCAGCCGTTCGTACGAAAAGAACGGATATGGGAGAATACATAAACGCTTTGAAGTCAGATATAAGCCAAGGTGCTACGCTTTTGAAAAGCATTGGCTACTCGATTCGCTCAATCTATATTGGCGGTGGAACGCCTACGGTGCTTGATGAAAACGAGCTATATGACCTACTTTCTCACACGCTAAGTTGCTATGACACTTATGGCTTGGAATTCACCGTAGAAGCAGGCAGACCCGATACTATAACGCCTGAAAAACTCAAGATTCTAAAAAACGCTGGGGTTACAAGGCTGTCAATAAATCCGCAAACCATGAACGAAAGCACGCTAAAAACCATTGGGAGAAGTCATAGCGCAAAAGATATTATCACCGCTTACGAACAGGCGAAAGCACTTGGATTCGATATAAATATGGACATAATCGCTTGCTTGCCCTATGAAAGCGAAGCAGATTTTGCACACACCCTAAACGAGATTTCAAAGTTTGATATTGAAAACCTAACGGTGCATACCTTGGCTATAAAGCGAGCGTCAACTCTAAAGGAAGCTATAAACGATTGGAAAAGCTCCATGCCCGACAGCGAAACCGCAAATAATATGCTAAACATGGCACATAAAACCGCACAGATAATGCAAATGCAACCCTATTATATGTATAGGCAAAAGTATATGCGTGGCAATCTCGAAAACATCGGTTTTGCGAAAGCAGGAAAGGAATGCATTTACAATATAGATATGATGGAGGAAATGACATCGATTATGGCGCATGGGGCAGGGGCAATGACAAAGCGAATCTATAAGGGCAGTAGCTTGAGGGTGGAGAGATTACCTAATCCAAAGGATATAAAAACGTATATCAACAAGCAACAAGCGCTTTTTGAGGGGAAAGAGAAATTATTTAGGTGCAGGCAGTAAAGGCTATCAAGAATATTTACGGTGTAAGTATGATTTTTTCAGTAAAGGAGATTATTATGGTTGACATTTGGAAGTATCAAGATGCAAAACGCTTAATTATTACCGATATTGACGGCGTGAAATTCATTGGAACGCTCGGTGATTTATTTAGCGTTGAAGATGAAGCGGATGAGTACGGCTTTGACGAGGACAACCTAACGCTTTGGGTAAACGGTCAACCTATTTCATTTAAGCAAAGTGAGATTACGAAAGTTGAAGTCTTAGAATAACGAACCAGACAATCAAAACACTAAGGACTTTGAAATATCACTAAGTATTTGAAAAGGAGCAATGAAATGAAACCAAAGGCATTTATCGACTACGAACTGTTATTACAAGAGTACTGTAACCAACAGAACCTCAACTTTTATGCTCTTATGGGACTAAGTAAAGGGTATTCAAATGATTTCATAGTATTCTATTGCCCTTTGGAGGGCGATGCAGGGAAGCGAGGCTTGCTGGACGAAACACCATGCAAGGTCGCCTTGCGGATAAGAAAAACTGCCGACGGCATTGTTTTTGAACAAACAGAGCATACGGCTAAATACTTAAAGAATTAGCACAACGCATAAATGTGGAGGATAATATGTTCGTTGAACTTACTCAAAATGAAATTAAAATATTGCTACAAGCAGCTACTGAATCTAACTATGCTGATGAGATAAGCGTTAAATGTCCCCGCTGTGGAAGCAAGATTATTATTATCGAATATGAGAAGTCGTATGTCGTTCGTTGTGAAAAAGAGGGTTGCATAGAAATGACCTCACGAGGTATTTAGCAAGCCATATTTTGTTCATTTTGGAATAAGTATAAGCAATAAAGGAGGTTGAATGGAATGAGGCAAAAATCGCTTTGCTTATTAGGAAAACTACTGCCGACGGCATTGTTTTGAACAAACAGAGCATACGGCTAAATACTTAAAGGATTAGCAAACGCATAAATGTGGAGGATATATGGCTACCAATCTCACAGAGAGTGAAATAGAATTGTTAGAGCAAACAGAAACGGAGTTGCTTATCGAGGCAAATAACGAATTGTTTTTGCGGTTAAAAACACAAGTTTAGTGGTAATGGGCGGGCGTACACAAGAGTGCCGCCCCTACGATATAGCCATTCTTGTTGTAAAAATCGAAATGATTGTGTGGGCAACCCTCAGTCCACATCCGCCGTGCGGATTTCAATGGCTTTCGCAAAAGCCTATTTCACCCATTCCGCAGGAATGGATTTCACCTTGCAAAGAAAGATAAAAGCGGCTTGTGCCGCTTTTCACTTACCACCCAGGAATAGGACGTGGCTCTGCATAGCCATATTGCTCATACAAGTAGGTGTGTTCGTTTACAAAGTAAACAGCTTTTCATAGTTTAAGTCAATCTACATAGCCATACTGCTCATACAAGTAGGTGTGTTCATTTAGCAAAGTAAACAGCTTTTCATAGTTTTCTTTCGAGAACTCCAAGAAAGCGTCCTCTTGTATGAACTCATTCTTTCCATCATTATTATCGCCCATTCTCTGCTCGTTTGAAGTCAAGTTGATATACACCAAATAATCACTTTCGCCGCTTTCAGCGATTTTGGCTGTTGCTATCAAATCTCTGAGCTCGTCAAGCCATTCCATGTCTGTATTAAATTTTTCGGAAGGAGCCTCTTTCATGTACTCCTTCATATAGGTGTCAATCGAAAACTCACCCGTTATAGTTGCATTTTCGGCAGATGGGAAGATTTCGGGCATCGCCTTGTATAGCGAAATCACCATGCGCATATATCCGTATTCCAAATCGGTATTTTCTACTACGGAGTCCTTAGCGGTTTTAATTGCCTTATCAACCTGCCCCAACAACCCCTCAAGCGTCTTGCTTTGACCGCTTAGCTTAATGAACTCGTTGAAGGTTTTGGGAGTTAAATCACGCGTGAAGTAGTAAGCATTTGTGAACCTTGTAGTTACATCAACCCTTCCGATAACCCTAAAGCTAAGCTCTGAGTTTGCTTCCCTTAGCGACAATGCCTGCGCATCGCTTAGTGAGTCTAACTCCTGCTTATATATATCCCATAATGCGTTCACCTGCTGAACAGAGAATGCTCCATACGATAAATACAGGTTATCTATCTCTGAATCCTTGGGCATTGAAAACAACGCTTCTATGTATTTTTCGTTCTTAGCAATAAGGTTCGAAAACTCGTTATAATCGTTTTGCAGGAAGTAAACCGTTCTTGTAAGCGTTCCGCCGTTTTTGAGATGGAATTTAATATCAACTCGCTCATAAGCAGGTCCTATTGCATAGAAATCCTCGTTTTTCTTGAACTCCTTAATCGTATTGTTCAAAGCATTAGCCGAAAGCTCGATTATTCGTTCGTCCTCAAATGCCACAGTTGAAGCCTTGTATTCGCCATAGCCGATTTCATAGAAGCCGCCCCTATACATCTGATTCAAAGAAACAGACTTGACATCGCCAATATCTACTGTTACATTTCCCTTTGCCTTGGCGGTTGCATACATTCCGCCTGTGATTAGCGCCGCAATAAGCACAACTGCCAAGAACATGGGTGCAGACTTCAACATTTTTTTGCCACTTTTCGTTGTAATAAGCTCGAACAAGAAATACGCAAACAGCGAAATAGTAACAAGAACCAAGTATACCTCTGTATTTCCCTCATCTAATATTGCCAATAAGCCTACAACAATCATTGCAGGAAGCGCAATAGCTACCCGATATACCGTTTGCATGAACTTAGATAGTGCAGAGCTGCCAGCTGTTTCGGATTTTCTTACATTGTACGCATACAAGCTAACACCAAAGTACGCAAGTGTTACAACGACCGTATATATCCATGAGCTGTATGAATACACGATTTCAGATGAAGTTTTGCTTAAAACTCCCGTTAAGTGGAAGCCTAGCCCTGACAAAAACATACCAACAGGAATGTTGTATGCGGCATCTAAAAGGCCCAATTCGGAAGCTGGTACGATTTTTGCCAAAGACATAATACCTGCTGTGCTTAAAGCCATAATAAAGCGAGGCAAGAACAGTATAAGCCCGAACAGTATTAGGTTTGAAAAGCGTGTGCCTGTAATCGTCATCGCTAATGTTGCAATAGAGCACATCATAAATGTTCCCAATAGCAAGGTAATAATTAGCGGTATCAGGAAGCTATAATAGAAGGTCATTCCTGTTATAATGCAGCCCAATACAGTCAACGCAAGGTTTGAAAATATTGTTATCGCAACCCAAGTCATTGTTGCAAGAATTGTGCTAACAAAAACGCAGGTGCGTGTGTGCGGAATCGAATGGAAAAAGTCGCTCGAAGACCGCTTATTCAAAAATGCAAACGCACCAAAGGGCAGTATCAAACCGCCAAGATACATAAATGTTGTAAGTATGGGCGAAACGGATAAAACATCTTCAAAAGGTGCGTATGTAGCATATTGTGCAGGCTGGGTTTCCTTCATAGTCTGCCAAGAGGAATACTGAACAACAATAGTAATAAGGCTTGCTACCAAACAAATGGATACAAAAATCAATGCCCACATACGCTGTTGCTTCAGCATCTCGTTATATAGTTTTCCAGAAAAAATACTCTTTTTCATAATCTCCTCCTTATATGAGTACGTCTTTGAACTCGTAGCCTAAAGCGTCCATCTCATATACGAACACCTCTTCAAGCGACAAAGTAAGAATCTCGAACAGAACAGGATTAAAAGCTCTTAGCTTTTCCTCTGTTTCCTTGCGGTCGCCACGCACAATAATACTCGCAACGCTTCCGTGCTTTGAATACTCTAAAATCTCTATTCCTTCGAACTTTGATTTGTCGAACTCCTCGCCAAACGCAATTTGCACCTTGAATAATGCGGTTTTTAGATTTTCTACTTCGCTTTCGAAAATTATTCCGCCCTTGTGCAGTAGCGCCAACTGGTCGCAGGTGTCCTCTAACTCACGTAATGAATGGCTCGTAAGCACTACCGTTGCGTTTCGCTCGTAAACATCGGCATACAGCGCCTTTTTAACCAAGTTACGCATAACGGGGTCAAGTCCGTCAAAGGTTTCGTCTAAAAAGATATAGTCGCACATACAGGATAGCGCCAATATGGTAGCCGCCTGCCTGCGCATACCCTTTGAAAAAGTGTTTACATTCTTTTTGGGGTCAAGTCCGAAAATTCCTACAAGCTGATTATACCTATCATAACTGAATTTCGGATAGATTGCGGCATACAGCTTCGCCATTCTGTTCATACTGCTTTGGGGCAAGAAAAACAAATCGTCTGGTATGAACACCATCTTTTCTTTCGCTTCGGGATTATCGAATACATTTAGCCCATTGATTAGAATTTCACCGCCATTAGCTTGGTAAATGCCCATAATCAAGCGCAACAATGTGGATTTACCAGCACCGTTCGAGCCAACAAGACCGTAAATACATCCACCCGGTATTTCGCAGCTCAAATTATCGAGTGCGACAAAATCATCGAATTTCTTTGTTACATCTTTACAGATTATCATGTTTCCTCCTTCTCTAATAAACTGCTCTTACAGTTTCAATTACTTCTTCAAGGCTAACCTTGAAAAGCCTTAACTCCTCGGCTATGGCTTTTAACTCCTGCAAAAGCTCGCCTTTTTTGCCAAACACCTTATTTTGTGCATCGTCTGAAATAAACCTACCGCTTCCTGGAACAGAATAGCATAGCCCCTTGCGTTCTAACTCGGCATAAGCCTTTTGTAGCGTGTTGGGGTTGATGGATAACTGCTGCGAAAGCATACGCACCGACGGCAACACATCATTAGCTTTCAATTCTGCGCTTGCGATTAGCTGCTCAAAAGCATTCACTATTTGCTCGTATATGGGCGTTCGTGAGTATTTGTCAATTTCAATCAATACGCTTCCTCCTCTCATAACCGTATGCCATGTAATAACTATATTACTATGGTTAGTACGCTTATTATATAACCTATGTTTTGGGTTGTCAACTAAAAAATGAAAAAATACTTTAATTAAATTTCGGGAGCGGCAAAACCGAGCGAAAAAATATTATAAACTGAAAATTAATGTCCCTTTTGTCAAAAACAAACTAATTCTATCGAAAAGCATCAAAAAATCTTAAGCCGACCACCCGAACATTTTTCGCATCGTTCGGGCGACCGACAAGAAAGTTTGTCGAATGTATTAAATTGGGCTATTTATCTGCATTTTGCATTACGCCGAAGGCGTTTATTCTACATTATATCGCGTGATAAATCACACGATATAAAAGCCCGCTTTCCGCATAATCTTAACCAGCTTCTCCACCTCAGTAGCTTGTGCATCGCAAGGCAAATATAATGAAACTATAACTTCCTTTTCATCACAGTTCAAAACCGTATCTTTAACGCTTTGAGCCGACAGCCTACCTGCCGAAGTTGAGTAATAATCCTTTGTGCAATCCTCAACCGAATAAATATCAAAGTCGTATTCATCAAATTGCGAAAAGTCAAACTTCTTAGCGTCAGAGCGTGCTAATTTTCCCTCAATAAATATATGCTCTATGTCTATTCCAACATCGCAAACATTGATAATAGACAGTACAGGAATAGGATATAGCTCGGTTAGCATCTCGTCATGCCTTCTTATCATGTGGTGCGTATAATAGCCCCACTTGATATTGTAGCCGACTTCGATTAGTGCATTGTAAAGCTCGTCCTTCTTTTTTATTATTGGTTCATAGACCATATTCAGCATTTCCGCTTGCGGCATGGAATCATTACACATAACTTTCTCCCTTTTTGTTTTTTTGCTATACTTATTATAGCCTATTTGGCTAAAATACTCAAATTACAGCAACTAATATCAAATACGCCTATAAAGAAAGTTATATTATTTGTTTGATGGAGGTGAAAGGGTTTTGTACGAATGGCAACAGCAGGTGCAAAGAATTGCAGATTGCATAGACGACAGCATAATAAATAATGACGATGAAAGCCTTACGCTTAGCGCAATAGCCAAGGAAAGCGGCTATTCAGAATTTTACATGACGAGGAAGTTCAAGCAGCTTTCGGGCGTTTCGTTTAGAGATTATTTGCGTAAAAGGCGCTTAGCTTTTGCTTTAATCGAGGTTAGAGACACAAAAAAGAGCTTGATAGAAATCGCAATATCGCATGGGTTTTCTTCGCATGAGGCATTTTGCAGGTCATTCAAGGCGTGCTATGGCATAACTCCAAGCGCTTACAGAGCTAACCCTACACAATTTGTTGTGTTGCGTACAAAGCTAAAAACATTCACCGTTACTTTTTAGGATTAGGAGAAATCGGCATGGTAAAATCAACAAGAGAGATTAAAATCTACTTCGTTTCTATTCCTGCGCACAAGTTCTTGCACATCAAGAACTATGAAAGCGATGGTTATTTTGACTTTTGGGAAAAGCAAGACAAGGTAGAGGGTGCAGACTGCTGCACTATTTGTAACCTATTAGACGGGATAAAGGGAAAATTAGATGGCGATGATACCGTAATGGGCGAGTACAGCGGTCAAATAATGGCATACATAAATGAGGACGAGAAAACTCCCGAAGCCTACGGAGTGCGTTTGCCAAGCAATTATGCAGGTGAAATTCCACAAAAAATGCTTATGCTAAATGTACCAGAGGCGGAATATTTAGTTTTTGAGCATGGCGCATTCGATTATGAGCAGGAATGCGAAACGGTGGGTGATAAACTAAGCGATGCTATAAAGGCATTTGATTTTTCGGATACAGGTTACGAGCCTGATAACTCAGTGGGTCGTATAGAATATTTTTTTTTCGACCCAAGTCGCTTTGAAAAGCGAGTATTGCCTGTAAAACGCAAATAGTTTGCTGATGAATAAACGCTGCATTTGTAGCACAAATACTCGTAATTAGCAGCAATATGATTTCTGAAAACAGGCGCTTATACCGTTTGGTTTTTTCGACAGCGGGCGCACACGCAGGTGTGCCCCTACAACCGTGCATCAGTTTTAGTTAGTTTCGGTGGTGGCGGCACTCCGTTAATTAAACCAAAAAAATCCGTATGCAGCAAATAGTTTGCTAAACGCATAGTAATTCTATATAATGTCAAATATAATGACGGCTTATGCCTATATGGAGTTCACTATGCGCTTATTTATTGCAATCGAAATACCCAAACAGATGAAAAGCGAGATTTTACGCTTACAAACTGCCTTGCGCCAAAGTGCAAGCTCTGGCAGGTTCGTTCCTGTTGATAATATGCACATAACGCTTAGCTTTTTAGGTGAGACGAATGACGCATACTCCGCAATCTCCGCCATGAAAAAAGCAACCGAGGGAATTTACAGCTTTCCCTTGCACTTAGGTGGCTATAATTTTTTCGAGCGTGAGGGTTCAAAAACCTCTTACGTAGAAGTATTTGGCGATATGAAGGAATTGCGAAACCTGCACTCTGCGCTTTCTGCCGCCCTGCGTGATTACGGCTTCAAAACAGACTATAAGCAGTTCACGCCGCATATTACATTGGGGCGAAACGTAATACATGATGATAAATGCACAACCGAATTGCAAAACCTAAATCCCACGCTAAACGCATCTATGAATGTTTCCGCAATAATTCTTTTTGAAAGCATACGAAAGGCAAACGGCATGGAATACATACCGCTACACAAGGAGCAAATATGAAAAAGAGAATTGAATTTGTAGTAGGCAGGGCGAAATCGGGCAAAAGCAACTATATTTACGACAGAATAGTTGCACACGAGCAAGCGTGCGAGCCTGTTTTGTTGATAGCTCCGGGAAGATTCACATTCGAAACCGAGAAAACCTTAGCAGAGAGATTAGACGGCGGCGCATTTTACACCAAGGTACTCGCACTTTCAAGGCTTTCCGAAAAGGTACTAAGCGAGGTTGGCATAAAGCAGGTGTTTTTATCCGAACAGGGACGGCTTATGGTGATTCGAAAAGCACTAATAGGGCTTGATTTAGGAATTTTTAGCACTTGTGCGCACAAAACAGGCTTTGCAAAAACCTGCGATGAAATCATTCAAGGCTTCATAAACAACCAAACTGAGCCCTTTGAGGTTCAAGCAGTTGCAGAGAAAATACAAGACCCCCTTTTGAAACGAAAGCTAAGCGATTTTGCAAGCATCTATTCCAAAACCTCTGATTTGCTGGGCGAGAAAAATATTGTCCCCATAGAAAATCAAAAAGCCTTTATCGATAACATCAAAAACTCTTCTCTTTGTAAGGCGCACGTATATATAGATGGCTTTGAAAGCACTGGCGAGCTGATGTTTAGGGCAATAGAAGAAATTGTTCATAGCTGTGCTTCATTAACCGTTAGCTTTAGCTTGGATTTATCAGATAATATTCGTGATAGCCAGTTGTTTTCACCCGATTTGGTGGCTTATTCTCGCTTAAAAAGTTATATAACCGATGCGGGCTACGATGTAAAGATTATATCCCCAACACGTGAAAACAGATACGACAATTTAGAGCTTGCAGTTTTAGAAAAAGAGCTGTTTGCTTTCCCCTATAAGCAATTTGCAGGTGAAGTGAATAATATTTCACTTTTGGCGGCAAACAATGTAGATTCGGAAGTTAATGCCGTTGCAGGCGCAATTCAAAAGGCGGTGCGTGATGAGGGCATAAGATACAACGAGATTGCAGTTATCGCCTCCGATGAATCGGTTTATGGGGTTAAGGTGCGTAGTGAGTTTGAAAAAAACTCAATTCCTATTTTTTGCGATGTTCAATACAGCCTTTACTCTATGGACGTTTCGAATTTAACCATGTCTGCCCTGCGCGCGGTAAGCGGCAGTTACGACAAGCACGAGCTTATTTCGATAATGAAAACAGGTCTTTGCGGAATTTCACGCTTTGAAGCCGAAGTTTTCGAAAATTACTTGATAGAATACGGCGTTTTCGGTTCATCGTTAAAAGAACCCTTGAAAAAAGGCAGCCCCGAGTTGATTCAATTTCTTGAACCCATACGGATTAAGCTAATCGAGCCTTTGATTAAGCTGCAAAATGCAATGTCGAGGGGCGATATTGCCAAAAAAACTAGAAGCATATATGGGTATTTACAGGATTTAGATGTTCAAAAAAAGCTAACTAAAAAAGTGGATGCCTTGCAAAAGGAAAACAACTTTGTGCAAGCGGAGAAATGCTCTCAAGCGTGGAATTTAATTATGGGGATATTCGACCAGCTATACGCAGTTATGGGCGATTTGAGCATAAGCAACTCCCACTATATTTCTATTATCGAGGAGGGCATGAGGGCACAGGTTGTTAGCTCTATTCCTTCAAATATCGATGTGGTGCTGTTTGGCAGTATGAAGCGCACGATTCCTAAAAACATAAAGCGACTGTTTATTTTGGGCGCATACGAGGGTACTTTTCCAAAAACAATTAAGGACGACAGCGTTATCGATGATGCGGAATTGTCTGCTTTGAAGGATTATGGGCTTAAGGTTTGGAGCAGTACAGCAAGCATGACCGCAGACGAGCGTTTAGAGCTTTACACACTGCTTACATTGCCAACTCATAGACTGTACCTTAGCTTTCCTGCGTTGGTTGCAAACAAAAGCAAGCTGCCCTCTATGATTTTTGAGAAGATTAAAAAGATTTTCCCACAGCTTCATGTGTTGTCGAGTTCAGACGAGCGCTTAGAAGATTACAAGCTTTACAACATTGAAAGGCTTGCATGCGATTTGCGATTGTTAGCCGACACGGGTTATATGAGCGAAAGCGCAAAGCGTTTGTATGCGTATTATTCTGATATTCAAGAAAAGGCAGAGCAGTTGGAGGTCATAAATAAGTCGATTTTCTTCAAGGCTTCACCGAACAATCTTGATGCTGATTTTGCAAAGGTGCTGTATGGCGAAAACCTATATGCCAGCGCTACAAGGCTTGAAACCTTTAATACTTGTAGCTTTTATCACTTTGCAAAATACGGCTTGAATGCTAAAGAGCAGAGGGAATACAAGATTGAGGATTTAGACAAGGGTAATTTCGTTCATGAAATATTGGATAAGTTCGTTAAGCACTTACTTGAGAAGAAAATTCCCTATAAAGAAATAGAAAGCGAAAAAGATTGCGAATCGATACTTGATGAGCTGTTGCCAGATATAATTTTGAACTTCAAAGACGGCTATTTTACTGAGTCCGAGCGTAGAAAAGCGAACTGCGACTTGCTTGTTAAAACTGCAAAGCGTACCGCATGGGCAGTTATTGAACACATGAAGCGTGGTAGCTTTACATTCGAGAAAAGCGAATTGGAGTTCGGCAAGGACAAGGAATATCCTGCACTTGAAATCAAGCTTTGCGACGGAAGAAGTTTTTTCATATCGGGCAAGGTTGACAGAGTTGATTCCTATATTAACGAAAACAACGAAAAGTTAATTCGAGTTATCGACTACAAACTATCTGGCAGGATATTTAGGTACAACGAACTATATGAGGGTATAAGGCTACAATTACCGCTTTATTCTCAAGCCATTGCGGCAGGAATTGAAGCTGCAGCAGGTATTAGCACCGCCACAGCAGGAATGTATTATATGCCTGTTGAAGCAAGATTAAAAGCTGAAGATGCAAAAGAAGACTTAAATAATGCGTTAAAAAAATCGTTTAGGCTGTCGGGACTAACGCTTTCAGATGTTTCGATAATCGAGGCAACTGATAGAGATATGAAAATAAACAGGGATTCTCATGTTATAAATGCAAAATTAAAAAATGACGGAGGGTATTATTCTTACAGCCAGCTGTATTCTGAAAATCAGATGCATTTAATACGTGAATTTGCCGCAATAAAGGCAGAGGAAACGGCTAATAGCATAATCGATGGCAAAATCGAGGTTGCGCCTATTCAAGACGGTTGCAAATTTTGTCCGTATGGTAGTATGTGTATGTTTGATAGGCGCTTGCCCGATTATGGTTTTAGAAAGATTGCTTCAATGAAGGAAGAAGAATTTTTCGAGAAGTTAGAGGAACTAAAAGAAAGCCGATTGCCCACCAAATCTGTTTAATCCCTGTAAAAAATATAATTTTTAATATACCCTTTTAAGGGGGGTTTGGGTTGATATGCCTCCTTGCCGGTGCTATAATTAAGATAGTGTGAATAATTGTATAGAAACCTGCGTTTCTTAACACACTATCAAAAAAATGGAGGAATCAATCATGGCAATTAAGGTTGGAATCAACGGATTTGGGCGCATAGGGCGTTTGGTTTTCAGGGCATGCATGGAAAATCCAAATGTAGAGGTTGTTGGCATTAACGACCCAGGAATCGACGAGTTGGAGTACATGAAATATATGCTTAAGTATGACACCGTTCATGGGCAGTTTTGCGGCACTATCGAAATTAAAGACGGTAAATTAGTGGTAAACGGCAAGGCGATTTCTGTTTATAAGTGCTTCGACCCCAAAGAGATTCCTTGGAAGGAATGCGGCGCTGAATACGTTGTAGAGTCCTCGGGTAGATTCACAACAACCGAAAAGGCACAGGGACACCTTGAAGCAGGCGCAAAAAAGGTTGTTATCTCCGCTCCCAGCGCTGATGCCCCTATGTTCGTTATGGGCGTAAACCAAAATGAATACAAGAAGGATATGAACATCGTATCGAACGCTTCATGCACAACAAACTGCTTAGCACCCTTAGCAAAGGTTATAAACGATAACTTTGGAATCGTAGAAGGCTTGATGACAACCGTTCATTCAATTACAGCAACACAATTAACCGTTGACGGTCCTTCGAAAAAAGATTGGCGTGGCGGCAGAGCAGCAGGAGATAACATTATTCCCAGCTCAACAGGTGCAGCAAAAGCGGTTGGCAAGGTTATTCCCAGCTTGAACGGCAAACTAACAGGAATGTCTTTGCGTGTTCCCACCGTCAATGTATCTGTAGTTGACTTAACTTGCAGATTAGAAAAGCCAGCAACTTATGACGAGATTAAACGTGTTGTTAAAGCGGCTTCTGAAAGCGAACAATACAAAGGAATTCTTGGCTACACAGAGGATATGGTTGTATCGTCCGATTTCAAAACAGATTCTCGCACCTCGATTTTTGATGCTAATGCAGGAATAAGCCTTAACGATAATTTCGTGAAGCTGATTTCTTGGTATGATAATGAGTGGGGTTATTCGAATAAGGTTGTGGACTTGATTTGCCACATGAACAAGACGAAATAAGAAATGGCGATATAAAAAGGGCGAAAGCCCTTTTTTTATAATGAAATCCGTTCTTCGAACGGGTGAAATCCATTTTCGTAGAAAATGGGTGAAATCATTTTTCTTCGAAAAATGGTGAAATACGCTGCGGCGTATGAGGGAAGGGACGTTCTGAACCCAATACGATTTTGCTTTATATTAACACAAATGACAGTGAAACTTCGTAGAACAGATTTATGCGTATTTCACCGCAGCAGGAGATTTTTCTTGGTGCAAAGCCCCTATTCGTCCCTTCTTCTTTCCAGCATTGCCACAGTAAACGCCATTCCAAAGCACATTCCAGCCAACAGCCTATAATACAAAGAAAACCGAACAAAGTACGAGGCAATTAAAAGAAATGCCCCAAACACAAAGTACGGTGTAAGCCTTGATTTTGAGAAAGCGCTTTTGTAACGGCTTTTGCGTTCTTCACGCTTTTTGTTCTCACGCTTAATAATCGTTTCGTCAATTTCATCATCGCTTATGGGAAACAGGCGCTTTGTGTAGTCGAATAATTGGTCTTGCGTGTAAATAACAAACTCAACATTCTTAATTGAATCTATAAAATCGCTTGCCTTTGCACTCAGCTTAGAGCATGAAAACACATACACCTTTTCGTATTTGTTGGAAATTGCTTGTCGGTATGCCTTTGCGATTTCGTCTGCACAGATTTCGTCTATGTTCTGAAAGCTAAGAATTAAGCACTTGAACCTGTTAATGTTCTCAACCTTTACAATAGACTCAACTATTTTACTGTAATCGGATTCGCTCATAACGCTTAATCGGCTTAGCGCAATCTCCTTTTCGATTTGCCTGCGTTCTTTTTCTACGAACCTTTCAAAGCGCATACTGTTTATTATCCTGTATGCAACCAAGACTAATATTCCCAACGCAAAGCCCAAAAGTATTGCGATATACCATGCAATGCTTTGACGGGCAAAATAGCGATAACCGATTAGCGCAATAACTACCACAAAGAAGATAGTATCGGTTATGCGAGCGAAAAAGGTGCGGTCTCCGCTGAACCTTTGCCTATAATAGCTGCTTAGCTTTTTTTCCAATTTTATTTCCATATTACTATTATTGACAAGTAATTTTTGTTGATAACATCTAACTATTATGTGTTTTATGGGTTGCGGTTCAAATAAATTATTTGGCTTTTGTATTTTATTCAATAAAATGCGGAATAATATTTAAGCAGTGCAAACAATATAGAAATAGATTGATTTAGGAAAAAATCAAAAAAATAAAATATAGTTTGCAATAAAAGTGCGGAATATGTTACAATAGCACTATATAGGAAAATGAAGGGAGCTTTCAAATGAAGCGAATACTTTTAGTTGATGATGAACCGGCAATCATTAAGGGGTTAAAGTTTGCGTTGGAAACCGATGGCTACGAGATAGACTCGGCTGCAGACGGCGAGGAGGCCTTACATAAAGCTACAGAAAACGAATATGATATGATTTTGTTGGATGTTATGCTTCCGGGTATGTCGGGCATCGAGGTATGTCAAGCAGTCAGAGAACGTAGCGATGTTCCAATCATCATGCTAACCGCCAAGGGCGAGGATATGGACAAGATTTTAGGGCTTGAATACGGTGCAGACGATTATATGACGAAGCCTTTCAACGTGCTTGAGGTTAAGGCTCGCATCAAGTCAATTCTGCGTAGAACCGCATCAAAGGAACCCGAGCATAAGCAGAAGGTCGAAATTAACGGCATTACGATTAACACCGGCAATCGTGGCGTTATTGTAAGCGAGCGTCCTGTGAACCTTACAGTTAAGGAATTCGACTTGCTTTATATGTTCATGTGCAATCCTGGTAAGGTTTACACAAGAAACGACCTTTTAGAGCAGGTTTGGGGAAGCGACTATTCGGGAGATTTGCGTACGGTTGACGTTCATATTCGCCGCCTGCGTGAAAAAATCGAAGAAGACCCTGCAAAGCCCATATATATCATTACTAAATGGGGTGTAGGTTACTTCTTTGCCCAATAACAAATTTAGAAATTCTTGAAGGCGGGTTAGGGTATGGCTAAGTTTTTTTCCTCAATTCGCTTTCAGCTACTTGCAGTTTTCTTTTTGCTGCTCGTACTTGTGTTTTTAGTGGTGTTGTTCATGGTTTCAAGAATCATGAGCGACACTCTTTTGTCGTCTAAAATTTTGGCGCAACAGAACTCTTTGAACAAGGTCGCAATCGAGATTTCAGAACTCGTGGTGAACAACGACCTCGACACCATTCATGAAACATTTAGAGGCTATGGCGTTGAGAACAAGGTTAGATTGCTTGTGATTGATAAGAATTATATCGTGAGAGCGGATTCCGCTTCGCTTTATAACGGCTATTACCTGCCATATTCCGAAGCGCAAAAGGTGGCGACAGGTTCAACAAATGAAGCGTTGGGCTTTCATAAGCTAAACAATATTCACGATAATACGGAGGAATGGGTTGCATATTTTGCTAAGCCCTTAACCTATAACGGCACTTTTATTGGGGTTCTCATGTGTTCGGCTTCAATAAATGATACATATCAAAGCGTGGCAAGTGTTCAAAGCAGAATTGCAGCGGTGTTTGGTCTGGTTTTAGCATCCTCTTGCATAGTTTGGTTTGCTTTTTCGAATGTGTTAACAAAGCCGGTTATCGATTTAACGAATGCGCTGCGCCGCACAACCACGAAGAACTACCCAACGAACTTAGAAATTAAGGGCAGGGGCGAGGTGCAGGAGCTGGTGGATGCCTTTAACCGCATGAGTCAAGAGCTTTTTGAGTATAATAAAGTGCGTGATGAGTTCGTAGCCAATGCCTCGCATGAGTTGAAAACTCCACTTACTGCAATCAAGATTCTTTCCGAAGCCATACTTTCGTTGGAAAATCCGAAAGCGCATGCGGATAGAATGATTGAGTTCATGAAGGATATTGATGCCGAAGTGGACAGGCTAAACCATATCATAACGCGTTTATTAGAGATTGCACGAGAGAATGACGCAAATTTAGATATGGAGTTGAAGTATTTTGACCTTAGAAAGCTGGTAGATGTAATAGTGCATAGAGTTGCGCCTATCGCTATGCAGAAGAAACTGGCTATGAAGATTTCTGCCGACAGGGAAGTCAAAATATTTGCAGACGAGCATCGCATAGACCGAGCCATAACAAATCTTGTGGACAATGCAATCAAGTATACGGATAATGGTTCTGTCGAGGTTGAGGTTCGCCATAATAACAAGTACGCAATCGTAAGGGTGCGTGATACGGGCGTAGGCATACCCGAAGCGTCAAGGGCTCATGTTTTTGATAGGTTCTATCGGGTTGATAAGGCGAGAAGTCGTGCCAAGGGCGGAACAGGCTTAGGGCTTTCCTTGGTGAATGACATCGTAAAAGCGCATGGCGGTTATATAACATTGGATAGTGAATTGGGTGTTGGAAGCACATTTACAGTCTATTTGCCGCTCACAAAATAAGCCAATAAATAAATAGTGCATAAGCACAAGGAGAAAGAATGAAAGACAACAATCAGGGCAATAGAAAGTACGGCAGGTACGACAGCGGTTATGGTGAAAATAGAGCCTCCAAGCCTTATGAAAAGCGTGAGGGCG
>LSQX01005351.1_pt1 | contig 18764 bp, 14 predicted proteins | sample 654561 | NCBI WGS metagenome assembly LSQX01 (sample SAMN04489861, study PRJNA283612) | anaerobic digester metagenome | isolation source: 4 biogas reactors fed with cattle manure at either 37C or 55C with and... | place: Denmark: Kongens Lyngby | collected 2014
TTATTACTTTTAAATAAATATAGTAAATTGAATAAATTTTAATTGCCACATTTATATATTTGTTAAAAATGTGGCTTTTTATTTTACTTTCTAGTCCACTTTATTTTATAACTACATGATATTGTATGAAAATTTATCAATTGTGATAAAAATATAATAGAAAAATGCTATTATAATAGTAACAGAAATTAACATAGCAAAATAAAATCAAAGGATAACAATTAAGTTTATCAAACAATATTAAATATTAACAAATTTATGTATTTAATTAACGCAAACATAAACTATTACAACAACAATTAAAGGGAGGTTAAACCAATGAAAGAAAAAATAGCTATTTTAACAGATTCAGGATCAGATGTTTTAAAAGAAGGTCACGAAAACTTATTTGTCTTACCACTACTTATTCATATTGATGAAACTACATATACTGATGGGCTAAATATAACAGTAGATGAAGTGTTAAACTTGATTGATGATCATAAAATTAAAACTTCATTACCTAGTCCTGATGTAATAATGAGTACGCTTAATACAATAAAAGACTTAGGATATACCCACGTGATAGCAAATACTATTTCTTCCGGATTAAGCGGAACTTATAACATTATAAGAGTTATTGCGGAAGAATATGAAGGTTTAGAAATAGCACTTATCGATACTAAAAACATTAGTAAGGGGAGCGGATACACAACCGTTACTTGTTTAGAATTAATTGAACAAGGCAAAAGTTTTAAGGAAATCATTAAAGAATTAGAAGCAAGAATTTATAATAACAAAGTGTTTTTTACGGTTAAAACTGTCGAATACTTAAGAAAAGGCGGAAGAATAGGTTTAGTTGCAAGTGCTATTGCCAGTGTTTTGGATATTAAGCCGATTATAAGTTGTAATGAAGATGGTGTCTACCATTCAATTAAAAATATTCGAGGCTATCAAAAGGCAATCAATCGGATATTTGAATTAGCCAAATCATTTGTTGAAGATGCTAAGGCTTATGATATAACACTATTAGTTACAAAAATTGACCAAAAGGTTAACGAGATTAGCGAAAGAGTTAAAAACATGTTTGATAAGTTGGCTAAATTTGAAATCAAAAAAATTACTCCAGCATTAGCAATTCATACTGGACCAGAAGCTTTTGGGATTGCACTTAGAAAAATTAATTAAAATTTTAAAATTAGATTAATTTTTACATTATAGTTTTTTTAAAATAAAATCAAACATAAAAGATAATTATTTAATTGTTGATTATTGTGTTAAGTGGGCTATTTTTTAGTAGTCTAATTAAAAAGGAAAGACAAGGGGAAAAAGCATGAAAAGAAAAGTGATTTTCGTTTTATTAATAATTGGGTTAACTACTTTAACTGGTTGTTTTGGTTTTACTAAAACATTTTCGGGTATAGGCATAACAATCGAATTAGACAGTACATTTATTAAAAAAGATGCTATTCAAGCACCACTATTTATCGAGTCGACAAAACATATTTTTACCGGTGTTAGAGAAACCAAAGAAGAAATAAAAGAATTGGGAATTGATACTTTAGAACAATATATTAATGCCATATTAACAGGTAACGGAAAAACGGCTACAGTTGAAGAATATGATGAAGATGGTTTAAAATATTATTATGCCTATTATACAAGTAAAGTTACAGACCGAAGTTTCGGCTATATGATGATAGTTATGGAAGGAAAAGAGCATTTTTATGCTATGAATTTCGGATGTCTAGAAGATAATCTGGAAAGCAATAAAGATCAATATAAAGCTTGGGCAAAGACGATTGTAGTTGAATAGATTAAACATCTAAAATATTAGAAGAAAACGCCTATTTCGTTGATGAAGGGCGTTTTTAATTAAAGATAAGCCATTATTAAAATAAAAAGAATGTAAATTAGATGGGAAATATAAGGTGGTAATAATAAATGTTTTATACTTCAACTTACCAATCACCAGTAGGTGAATTAAAATTAATTACGAATAACGATTCTTTAGTTGGCCTTTATTTTAATGGGGAAGATTTTAGTTTAAATAATAATTCGAATTTTGCATTGATAATTTCAAACGAACATCCTATAATTTTAGCAACTAAAAAATGGATGGATGACTACTTTAATAATCTAAAACCGAACATAAACGATTTACCGTTAAAACTTGAAGGCACTCAATTTCAAAAATATGTTTGGGATATTTTATTATTAATCCCCTACGGTGAAGTTGTTACATATGGCTATATTGCTAAATTAATTGCAAAAAAATTAAATAGACAAAAAATGTCTGCACAAGCAGTTGGAGGAGCAGTTGGAAAAAACCCGATTGCTATTATAGTTCCTTGTCATAGAGTTGTTGGCACTAACAACAATTTAACTGGTTTTGGTGGCGGTATTGAAACAAAGATTAAACTTTTGATGCACGAAAAAATTGATATTAGCAAATTTAGTTTACCTAGGGAGAAAAAGAAATAAAATGGATAACTACTTTAAATACTCACAAATAGAACTAGATTATTTGTCTAAGAAAGACAAAAAGCTTGCCAAAATAATTAATGAGGTTGGGTTCATAAAAAGAAAAACAAATTCAAATATCTATTTAACTATTATTGAAAGTATTATCTCCCAACAGATTTCTACCAAGGCGCAAAAAACTATTCTAAGTCGTTTTTATAATATGTTTACAACAACTACACCTAATACTATTTCTAAAATTACAGCCGAAGAATTGCAAAAAATTGGTATTTCATTTCGAAAAGCCAATTATATAATTGATTTTACAAAAGATATTATCGAAGGGAAATTAGATTTAGATAATTTAGAAAATAAAACTGATGAAGAGGTGATTTTATTATTATCCTCTATCAAAGGTGTTGGTAGATGGACGGCTGAAATGACTTTGATTTCATCATTATCAAGGCCTAATGTTTTAAGTTATAATGATTTAGGAATCCAAAGAGGGTTGAAAATGTTATATAATTTAGATAAAATTGACAAAGAAACATTCAATCAATATGCTAAACTTTTTAGTCCTTATTGTACAATCGCCAGTTTTTACTTGTGGGAAATAGCTAGTAATAAAACCAGTTTAAAACCAATTAGATAAAGTAATTAAAACTTATTATAAAAAATATGTTAAAATTAGATGAAAGGAAGTATACTTAACAAACTATAAAAAATAAAAAGTATAAAAGTGATAAAATGTATTTTAGAACTGCCAAAGAAACTAGAAAAATTGCTTGGGAACAATTAAGAGGGTCATATTGGAATGTGTTTGTAAATATTTTTATAATGACTCTAATTGTAAACGGGATTACCGGAGTTACACTGGGATTTGCCTTATTAATAGTGATGGGGCCAGTATCAATTGGTATGATTATAACTAGTTTAAATGTAATTAGAGGGAAAAATTATAACGATATTGGGCTTATTTTTGAGGGATTTCAAAATAATCTTAGCAGGAATATTTTATTAGGACTTTTCCAGTTGTTTAAAGTTTTTTTATGGAGTTTATTATTTGTTATTCCGGGTATTATTAAATCATATGCCTACTCACAAGCGTTTTATATCGCAATTGATTATCCTGAACTAACAGCCGATGAGGTATTAAAAAAGAGCGAAGAGATGATGAAGGGTCATAAATGGCGTTTATTTTGTCTTCACTTTAGTTTTATTGGTTGGATATTGCTTTCTCTTTTTACTTTTGGGGTTGGAATGGTTTTTTTAACACCATATCAAATTCAAGCTAACGCGGTTTTTTATGAAGAATTAAAAGAAAACCAAACTCCTGAAATATTATCTTATGAAGTTTTCGAGTAATTTAATCAAAAATTTTAATTTAAATCAACACAAATTAACTGTGTTGATTTTTTTTGACTTAATCCTGAACTATGTTCAGAAAATTAATATATAAATTGGTTTCTTTTTCGTGTTATAATTATTTTGAGGTAACGAAAATGTTGAAGAAAATCTTAAATCAATTAACTATTGAAGAAAAAATTGGACAGTTAGTTCAAATTGATCCAGCTGTTTATAATCAAGATAGTCAAAGAGAACTTTTTGGCAAAGTTGAGAATTTATACTACAATCCAAATGATAAATATCTTTATGGGTCAGTTTTAGGAATTAATAATAAAAAAGAAGCTTTAAGAATTCAAAAGGATTATTTAAGTAGTTCTCGTCATAAAATCCCTTTAATTTATATGTCCGATGTTATTCATGGCTGTCATACAGTTTTCCCAATTCCTTTAGCCCAAGCGGCCAGTTTTAATTTAAAGTTAGTGGAAAGAGCGGCTAGCATTGCTGCAAAAGAAGCGGCTAGCGCGGGAATACATGTTACTTTTTCACCTATGTTAGATGTAACTAGAGATCCTAGATGGGGAAGAGTTATGGAAGGCTATGGCGAGGATCATTATTTAGCGGGAAAAATGGGTTTAGCGACCATCAAAGGTTATCAAGGAAATTTTTCTAACCAAAACATTGCTGCCTGTATAAAACATTTTGCTGGTTACGGTGCTCCTGATGCTGGAAGGGACTATAATACGGTTAATTTAAGTAAAAATGCCTTTAACAATTATTATTTACCAGCTTATGAAAAAGCATTAGAAGCTAATCCTTTACTAGTGATGTCTTCATTTAATACTTTATTTGGGGTTCCAGCAACCGGAAATAAATTTTTATTAAGAGAAATTTTAAGAAAACAAAATAATTTCAAGGGAGTTATTATTAGTGATTTCGGTTCAGTAAAGGAAATGATTAACCACAAATATGCGAAAGATTCTATCGATGCCGCAATAAAGGCATTGACGGCTGGACTAGATATTGACATGATGAGCGATGTTTACAGCAAACACTTAATCAAAGCGATTAAAATGGATGATAAACTAACTACCTTATTAGATGAAGCCGTTTATAGAGTGTTGGTTTTAAAGGAAAAACTTGGCTTATTTCAAGACCCTTTTAGAGGTTTAAAAGAAGCTGATTTTGATTTAAAATACTTTGATGATGGAACAAATTTGAAATTAGCGCTTGAATCAGCGGTTTTATTAAAAAACAATTATGTTCTTCCGCTAAAAAATGAAAAAATTCATTTAATGGGCGAGTTTTGTGATTCTAAAAAAACCAATGGCAATTGGAGTTGGTTAGGTGGGCATATTTCTAACAATCAAACTTTAAAGGACCTTTTACCAAATCAAACCGATTATAAAGATGCCGATATCATTATTTATTGTTTTGGGGAAAGCGAAAAAGAAAGCGGCGAAGCACAATCTAAAACTAATCCAAGTATTTTAGAAAAAGATTTAAATGAAATTAAAAGAATTAAGCAAGATAATAAAACCATTATCGGAATTGTTTATTCAGGAAGACCATTAATTTTTACTGAAGCAGAGCCTTATTTAGATGCTATTATTTATGGTTTTTATTTAGGAAACCAAATGAGCGAAGCATTAAAACAACTTTTATTTGGAGAAGCCAATTTTAGCGCTAGATTACCGATAACCATTCCTAAAAATGTCGGACAAATTCCTATTTATTACAACAATCTAAATACCGGAAGACCTTCAAGGGATGTAGAACCTAAAATGGAGTATGTGTCAAATTATTTAGATGAAACTAATAGGCCTTTATATGGTTTTGGTGAAGGATTAAGTTATTCTAAAGTTAATTACAACAACTTAAAAGTTAATAAAAAGACCTTAAAAAAAGGTGAAACGATAACATTATCAATTGAAATTGAAAACGAATCAAGCCTAGAAACAAAAGAAGTAGTTCAAGTTTATTTCAATGATTTATTTGCCGAAATAGCTAGACCTAATTTTGAATTGGTTGCTTTTAGAAAAGTCTTTTTAAATAAAAACGAAAAAAAAGAAATTAACATAGACTTAAATTATCGCGATTTTATGTATAAAGATGATCAAAACAATTTAGTTTTAGAACCTGGAGCAATCAAGATAATGATTGGAAGCCCTCAAAAAATTCTTTTGGAAACAAAGATAACAATCGTTTAAAGCAAATAAAATTAATTATGAAAAGTCCCGAATTTAAGCGGACTTTTTTAAATAGTAAAGGTCTTATATTCCTCATATAAAAAAATAAACGGATTTTTCTGATTTTAAATTGATTTATATTATAAAAATCGTGAAAACGCTTGCAAAAAACGTTTTTTTGTTATACAATCAAGGTGAATGATGAACTTATGCCAAATGAATGTTTCAAAAACAAGTAATTTGGATTTATTTATAATTTAAAATCGAAACGTTTCGATAAAAAAATAGGAGGAACTATATGAAAAAAATCGGTAAAATATTTATTATGTTCACTTTAGCTTTTGTAGTAGGTCTAGCACTGGTTGCTTGTGTCAAAGAAGACGACAATAGAACGGTTATTACTTATGCTGCTTGGGATTTGGGCAACGTTGATGATGTCAATTTAGAAAGAAAGATGATTGATGAGTTCATGCTTAAATATCCGGATATTAAAGTAGAGATTGTAGAAAGACCAAAAATACCTAACCCAAGTAATCCGGAAAGCCAAATAGACCAAAATTGGGATGAGTTTTTAGGCGCAAAGGCTTCAGCCAAAAAATTGCCTGATGTCTTTATGCATGGGGAAGTGTTAAAGGCAGTTCAAATGGGCTGGGCTGAAGATATTAAGAGTTTAGTTACAAATGATGCAGAATTTAGTAAAATATCACCAGATTTATTAAATTCAACTGAATTAAATGGTGCTTTGTACGCAATTCCATTAAAAGCTTATTACTGGGGTTATTATGTAAACAACAAAATTTTTGATGATGCGGGTGTTGAAGCCCCTAAAGTCGGTATTTCCTTTGATGAATTGTTACAAAAAGCAAAAGCCGTTTCAGAACCGTCTAATGATGGAACCGGTATCTCTGGAATGAGAGTTGGTGGTGACATGCAGTTTTGGTATCCAGGCTATGCAAACACAAATCTTGGTTATTATACTTGGGATGGAGAAAAATATAATTTAGATGCCCCAGAGTATAAACAAGCTTTGGAAAAGAGAAGTGAAATTTTTAATGAAGCTAATGCCCAATACTATTCTGATGTGGCAGACAGCGAATTTTTAAATTTAAATTATAACAACGATAATGAGTTTTCGGTTTGGGATGCCGGTAAACAAGCGATTCGTTGGGAAGCAAGTTATATGTTAGGAACATGGCTGGCTTGGCAAAATGATCCAACTAGAGGTTTATATGGCGCCAATATCGATTTTATTGGAATGCCAGGTGATAAACAAATGATGATTGTTGATTATCTAGTAATTGGAAAAGGAACCAAACATCCAGAAGAAGCTCTATTATTTGCTAAATGGATGGGGTTTGGGGCTGCAGGTTATACGAGAAGATTAGAACTGGTTGAAGAAAATGCCAATTATGAGATAAACTTTACACCAATTGTCAATGATGAAGCCTTATTAAGTAAATATTTAGAAAAATATCCAACCTTAATTGAATTTCAAAAAGTCATTGCAACTCAAAAAATTATGTTTGAATCATTATCAAAAAACGTACCAGGTTATGTAAATTCACGTTGGGATGGTCAATTCGGTCAACTAGGTAGCGAAACTGTTCAAATTAAAACCGTTCATGATCAATTAAGAGATGGACTAGTTAATTTTGATGATGTTGCCGAAAGGCTTAATGAAATGGCAAATTATTATTATACCGAAGCGAAAAAGCAAATGTTTAAATAAAAACAGATGAAAAAACTGACTATTTTATTATTATTAATAACCTTATTAATTCCAGCATTTTTAACAAATATCGAAGTCTCGGCAGCGACTTCGTTTAATGCTGAAATTAATGATAATAATGCTGAAATAGTTACAGATGATTATAAAGTACGTTATTTAGAGTGGATAGAAGCAGGGATCGGGGAAAATATCGGTTTTCATAAAGAAATTTTCCCTGAAAACTTCATAGCACCAGAGTTTAATTATGAATTTGAAAACATACCTCATGATTATGCGGTTTTGATTTGGGACAGTAAAGATTCTTTTTCATTAGAAGTTGAAACTCCTGAAACAGCTATCTATCAAATTACTATCGAATACTATTCTCTAACCAACGATATTAGGCCGATTGAAATCTCTTTAGATATTAATGGAGTTAGACAGTATTATCAAAGTGGACAAATTTCACTAGAAACCTTTTGGGAAACACCACACGAATTTAATAAAGATAGATATAAAAATGATGTTATGCCAAGCGCTAATCAAATTAGAAAGTGGACAACTACTAGATTGCAAGAAGTTCAAAACCTTTATGAAGATGGCCTATTATTCAAATTAGATATTGGGAAAAACACTTTAACATTTAATAAAACAAGAGGCGAGTTATTGGTCGGAAAAATTGAAGTCAAGGCAGTAGATAGACCAATAACCTATGAGCAATATCTGCTTATTCATGATCAAAATCAGTTTAAGTCAAGCGACTATTTAAAAGAATATGAAGGCGAATTATTACAATCAAAAAATTCACCATCTATTCAATTAGGGACAAGTAAAAATCTTGGTGTTACGCCATTTTCTTTGATGGAAAAACGTTTAAATATTTTAAACGGGGATACGTATTATCAACCTGGACAAAAAATTTATTATGAAATTGAAGTTTTAGAAACGGGTTATTATAATATATCGCTAAAATATATTCAAAAATCTAATCAAGATGTGGTAATTTATCGTAGTCTATTAATTGATGATCAAACACCTTTTATTGAAGCCCGACAAATACCTTTTAAATATTCTAAAAAATGGACCAATTATACTTTAAGCAATCTTGCTGGCGACCAATTATTATTTTATTTAGAAGAAGGCAAGCACACGATTGCATTAGAAGTAGCTGAATATCAAAAACGTGATCTTTATTATGATCTAAATCAAGTTATGAAAAAATTAAATAACTTAGTTTTGGAAGTAAATAAATTAACAGGTGGAACAGTTGATAAAAATAGAGACTGGGAAATAACTAGTTTTCTACCGAACTTAGAAAAAGATTTACTAAATTATGCCAAAACAATCAAGGATAGTTATTTAGAGTGGCAAGAAATTAATCATTCAAATAAAAACACATATATTTCAACCGCTTTAAAACGATCTTATGAAAAATTAGAAAAACTTGCTTTAGAGCCTAATAAAATACCAGCTAGAATAGGTCAAATTAGTGGAAATAGCGGTAGTTTGATAGAGTCGTTAGGACTTGTTTTACCAATGCTATTAAATTCACCACTTTCAATTGATAAAGTATATGTTCATAGTGAAGAAATGAAGCTACCAAAGGCAAATGCTAATCCATTTAGTAGTTTTTGGGTTAGCGTCAAACGCTTTTTCTTATCGTTTTTTGTTGATTCTAATATTAGCAAAAAAACAAGCGATACATTAGAAGTTTGGGTTGCTAGAAGTCGACAATATGTAGATTTAATGCAAAGAAAAGTTGATGAAAAATTTACTGATGAGTTTGGAATTAAAGTCAATATTTCGATGATGCCATCACAAGATAAATTGATTTTAGCCAATTCAGCTGGCAATCAACCAGATATAGCAATTGGAGTAGATGCTTGGCGGCCTTATGAGTTTGCGATTAGAAATGCTGTTGTTGATTTAAAAGAATTTGATAATTTCAGTACAGTTGCGAGCCGTTTTGCCAGAGGGGGCTTCCTACAATTAATTTATGATAAGGGAGTTTATGCGCTACCTGATACCCAAAATTTTCAATTACTATTTTATCGAAAAGACATCATGGATAATTTGGCTTTGCCGGTTCCAAACACTTGGCAAGAAGTTATCTCTATTTTGCCAGAATTACAAAGATATGGAATGAATTTTTATGTGAATTTAGCGGCAACTGGAGCTTTTAAAGGTTTTGGTGCAACAATGCCATTTATCTATCAATATGGTGGATCTATTTATTCTAAAGATGCTTTTAGTGCTGCAATTAATGATCCAAAATCAATTGAAGCAATTACCTTTATGACTGAATTGTTTACGGTTTATGCTCTACCAGTTGAAGTTGGAAGTTTTTATAATAGTTTTAGAAATGGTGAATTGCCAATTGGAATTGGCGATTTTGGTATGTATGTACAATTACTTCATGCTGCGCCAGAAATAGCAGGCTTGTGGGAAATAGCTGCAATGCCTGGTATTGAATATGATGGCGTTATTAATCGATCATTTGTTGGAGCGGCTTCTTCAAATATGATTTTTAAAGATTCGAAACATCAAGAAGCGGCCTGGAATTTTTTAGAATGGTGGAGTAGAACCGATGTGCAAATCGATTATGCTGAAAGTTTAATTGCTACAATGGGACCTTCTTATATGTGGAATACTGCGACTAAAGAGGCTTTTAGACAATATTCTTGGGATGAATCACATAAAGATATTATTTTAAGTCAATGGGAATTTGCTTATGATGTGCCAAAAATTCCCGGCAGCTATATGTTAGAAAGAGAAATTTCCAATATCTGGAATAAGACGGTTTATCAAGGAACTAATGTTAGAAGTGCAATAGAAGATGGTTTGATTGTCGCCAATAAAGAAATTATTAGAAAAATGATTGAGTTTGGTTATCTAGATCAAAACGGTAATGTTTTAAAACCTTATTTACTACCGACTATAGAAACGATAGGGTGGTGGATTGATGAATAATAACGGTGTTTTAAAAGTTAAAAATAAAAAACTTAATCAAGGCGAAAATGCTACTGGCTGGGGTTTTGTATTACCTTATTTTGCTTCGTTTTTCTTGTTTATTACGATTCCAGTTATATTAGGAATTTTATTATCGTTTACTTATTTTGATTTAATTAATACTCCTAAATTTATTGGTTTAAATAACTTTGTTAATTTATTTACTGCTGATGATGTTTTTATGCAACAAGTATTACCAAATACTTTGAAATTTGCTTTAATTGTTGGACCAGTTGGCTATATGTTATCTTTTTTGCTAGCTTGGTTATTGGCACAAATTCCTCAAAAACCTAGAACAGTCTTAGCGTTATTAATCTATTCACCTTCAATGACAGCTGGAATTGCTATGGCAGTAATGTGGAGAATTATTTTTTCCGGCGATTCAAGCGGTTATTTAAATTCAATTTTATTATCACTAAATTTAATAGATTCACCGATTCAGTGGCTTCAAGATCCGAAGTATCTATTAAATATAATGATAATTGTTTCGTTGTGGTCTAGTATGGGGATAGGCTTTTTAGCGATGTTAGCCGGGGTTTTAAATATTAATGAAGAACTATATGAAGCAGCCTATGTCGATGGAATGTCTAATAAATTTCAAGAAATATTTTATATAACAATTCCAACCATGAAACCGCAAATGCTATTTGGAGCAATCATGTCTTTAGTTGCAACCTTTAATGCTGGAGCAATCGGCGTTCAGTTAACTGGTGTTAATCCTACCCCTCAAAACGCGGGTCAATTAATTGTAAACCATATGGATGATTATGCTTTTAATCGTTGGGAGATGGGTTATGGGGCCGCAATTGCTGTAGTTTTATTAATTATGGTTTATTTGTTTGGTATGGCAGCAAGAAAATTGTTTGGAGAAAAAGAATAATGGCTAGAAATGCATTTCAAGGGACTAAAATTAACCCTAGAAAATTTCATAAATCGCAAATCAAGTTTTATTTGATTTTGATACCGGTGGCGATTTTTATGGCGTTACCGATTGTCTATATCTTTAATCATGCCTTTAAACCGCTTGACGAACTATTTGCTTGGCCGCCAAGATTTTTTGTTAGAAAACCAACCTTTAATAACTTTGCGGAGTTATTTGCGGTATCAAGCGAGTCGAATATACCTGTGTCTAGATATTTATTTAATAGTATTATTATAACTTTATCAGTCGTTTTGATTTCGATTGTAGTTAGTAGTATGGCGGGTTTTGCTTTATCAAAATTAAAGTTTAAGTTTAAAAATTCAATTATGTTTTTAAATAATATTGCCTTAATGTTTGTTGGCGCTTCAGTTGCGATTCCAAGGTATTTGGTAATCGAAAAAATGGGGCTAGTAGACTCGTTTTTTGTCCATATCTTTCCGGTATTAGCAATTCCGGTTGGATTGTTTTTGATTAAACAATTTATTGATCAAATTCCTAATGATTTAATTGAGGCTGCTAAAATTGATGGAGCTAGTAATATTAGAATTTTCTTTTCGATCATTTTGCCATTGATTAAACCGGCTTTAGCGACGATTGCAATTGTTTCATTTCAATCGGTTTGGAATGATGCCTATATTTCAACTACTTATATTGACCGCGAAAGTTTAAAAACTTTTGCTTATTATATGTCTACTTTATTATCTAGCGGTAATGTTGTTGCTGGACAAGGTATTTCAGCGGCCGGAAGTTTAATTATGTTTTTACCAAACTTAATTATTTTCATTTTCATGCAAAGTAAAGTCATGAATACAATGGCCCATTCAGGAATTAAATAGGAGGGCGATTATGAAAAAACTATTATCAATATTCTTTATAATGTCGATCCTGTTATTAAGTACTGTTACTAGCTTAAAAGCCAACAGTTCAACTGATCCAAATAAACCGGTTCCTTATTTGACTTATACAACTGGACCTAGCAACACAATGGTTTTAACTCAAACAGCTTATGAACCAGCGGGAATAATCAATTATAATGTAAATTTAAATAAACCGAAAGATGTTTTTATAAAAGATGACTTTATCTATATTGCCGATACTGGTAATCAAAGAGTTATTAAATTAAATAGAAATGGCGATTTAGTTTTTGAATATAAAGACTCTTTTATAGAACCTACTGGAATTTTTGTTGATGATGAATATTTATATGTAGCCGATCCAAAAGCTGAAAAAGTTTTTAAATATGAATTAGATGGAACGCTAAATATGGAATACTCAAGACCAACGGCACCTTTGTTTGGAGATTCCCCTTATCGTCCTTTAAAATTAGTTGTTGGAGCAAGAGGTATTATGTATATTGTGGGTGAAGGTTCAAATAGCGGTTTAATTCAAATCAATCATCGTGGTGATTTTGTAGGTTTTTTTGGGACAAATACAACTGAAAGAGATTTTTATAATCAATTATTAAGATTTTTTGGAATCCGTCAAGCTAGTACCTTACCACCATCGCCAGATAATGTGGCAATTGATGATAAGGGCTCGGTTTATACGATTAGTAAAACTCCTTCAAAACAAGTTAAAAAATTTAATATTGCCTCTGAAGATAGATTAAATATTAATATTTCTTTAACCGAATTACAAAGTATTACAATTGGTAATCATGACAATATATATATATTATCTAGTTCGGGTGTAATCCAAGAATATGACAGTTTTGGTAATTTGATTTTTTCATTTGGAGGAAAATTAAAATCAACTGATACAAAAAGACCAGGTGTTTTTCAAACTCCGGTTGCAATTGCAGTAGACTCTAATTCCAATTTATATGTTTTAGATCAAGCTACAAATAATTTAGAATATTTAGAGAAAACCGACTTCACCGAATTAGTCCATGAAGGTATTAATTCTTATAAAGAAGGTAAATATGATGTTGGTTTATGGGAAGAAGTATTAAAGAAAAACACGATGTTCGCCCTAGCAAATTCATCAATTGGACAAGGGCTATATCGTCTAAAAGATTATAAGGGTGCAGCAGAGTATTTTGAAATAGCTGGAGATATTCAAGGTTATAGCGATTCATTTTGGCAAATTAGATATAATTGGATGCAATCTTATTTAGTCTATGTAATTTTAGGTATAATTGTTTTGTTTGCAATGGTAAAAGTTTTAAAACTTGTTGATAATAAGTTTGGGATTTATGATCCGATTAGAAGGTTTAATAATAAAAGCAATCAATATAAATTGATAAGAGATTTAAAAATTGGCAAAGAAGTGTTTAAACATCCAATCGATACTTTCTATGACATTAAGCAGGCAAGAAAGGGTTCTTATTGGTCGGCAACCATTTTATATGGACTATTTATTTTGGTGTCAATTTTATCGTTTTATTTTACATCATTTATTTTTAGAAGTGGTAGTTTAGAAAGTTATAGTATTTTAAGAACAATTGGAATTAGTGTGGGAGTAATTGTTTTATTCGTTTTTTCAAACTATTTGATTGCAACTCTTTCAGATGGTATTGGCTGGTTTAGAGATATTTATGTCTCTACCGCTTATGCTTTACTTCCATATATTATTGGCAGTTTACCACTAGCGATAGTAAGTCGATATTTTACTTTAAATGAAGCCTTTATATATTCTTTTACAAATGGTATTTTAATTGGTTGGTCAGTCTTATTAGTGGTTTTGGCAATTAAATCGGTTCATGATTATTCTCTTAAAGACCTAATCAAAAATCTTTTATTAACAATTTTTACGATGATTATTATCGCGGTGATTTTAATTATTATTTATATATTGTTTAATCAGTTTTATGAATTTATCTATGGAATTATTAAGGAGGTGGTTAGTCGTGGTCAAACGAGTTAGTGCTATTTTTACCGCATGTTTAATTGTCATTTTAGTAGCTGTTGTTATATCAGCAGCACATGTTGAATATAGCGATGAGGTTAATATTGACGGTAGACCAGCCTCAACTGCCGCTTTAAAATCTAATAAGTATACCCAAGAAGATGATCAAGACATTTTAATTTCAAATCCTTTTGTAACTATTGATGGTTATCAGTTAGTTGATGAAAATGTTAATTTTGTTTTATATTACAAAGAAGCCGATTTATCAATTAGAATTATCGATAAAGTAACAAATTATATTTGGGGTTCGTCTTTGTTTACTGAGTATTTGGATCAAGATGAAAATGGTAATTATTTATACCCTGAGTTAGTTGATGAAGGCGATAATATTATTTCTCAACCAAATAAAAGAAGAGTTAATTCGCCAGTTACGATCTATTATTACCGTACAATTGATGATTTTTATGAAGAAACTATTTTTTCAAATTCAGCTTCAACGATCAGTTCAGAAATAATCGAACACGGATTTCAAGCGAACTTGTATTTTGGTGAATCAAAGATTAAATTAAAGTTAAAAGTAATTTTAACTGATGATGGGGTTGAGGTTTCAATTCCTTATGATGAAATTGAAGAATTAGGAAATGTTGAACCTACCAATTTTAGACTTAAAAACATTAATGTTTATCCTTATATGGGGGCGATTAAACGTAACCGTATGGAATCTGGTTATTTATTAATACCAGAAGGAGTAGGTAGTTTAGTTAGATTTAATAATTCTGAAGGTAAGGGGACTTATTTAGGAAGATTTTATGGTAATGATCAAGGATTGAGTGGAAGTGTTTCATTAAGTGAAATCAAAAATGAAGAAGGGGTTTTAATTCCAGAACCGACCTTAACAGCCAATATGTTTGGAGTCGTTCATGGTACTAATCAAAATGCGATGTTAACAATTATTGATAGTGGAGCAAGTTATGCGAGTTTTACAGCCAGTTTTTCAAGTCCGGAGCGTCTGCAAATATCAAGCTTCCAACTATCGTTTAATTATCGTCATAATTATTCTAGAAAAATGAATCAATCAGGCACAAACATAATAAAAGCTGTAACTGAAAAAGCTCATAATTTTGATATAAAAATTAAGTATTTATTTTTAAACAACGATCAGGCAAATTATGTTGGAATTGCTAATAAATATCGGAGAGCTTATTTGGAAAAAACTGAAAATGATTTATTGCCAGCTCAAGACAATATTAGTCTACACCTTGATGTTTTAGGAGCGGAAAATAAACCGGGATTTTTTAAGGATCAAGTAATAAAAATGACATCCTTAAAAGAGTTAGAAGAAATTATAAATGATTTAGATTTGGATTTAACAATTAGTTATCATGGATTTCAAAATGGCGGTTATACGAATACAGCACCTGGGAAACCGACACTAGCAAAAATTTTAGGTAGTATTAGTGATATCGAAAAGCTAAATGAACTTGATAAAGTTAAACTTTATTTTGCGATAAATTACGCTCAAGGTTTTGAACACGGTAGCGATTATAATTATTCGCATCTAGCAAAAAAAGTAAATTATGAACTAATTACTAATTATAATCGAAATAATTATGCTTCATATAGTGCTTTAAGACCTGATTATTCACTATCTAAATTAAATAGTGATTATGAGAAATATCAAGCGATGGGTATTTTAAATATTGCCTTGGAAGTAATTGGAAATGAAGTTTTTTCTAGTTATTCGAGTGGTGGTTTAACTAGGGAAGAAGCGATTAAAAACTATCAAGAAATGATTGAGGTTTTCGATAATACTGCTGTTTATAATTCCTATTCGTATGGTTGGAATGCAGATGTTATTTTTAATACGCAACTTTATAACAGCAATAGCCCAATTTTTGATGATACTATTCCTTTCATTCCAATTGTATTATCAGGATTTAGTGAAATTTATGGCAGACATTCAAACTTTTTTGCCAATAGCCAAAATGAACTTTTAAGATTAATTGAATATAATGTGTGGCCATCTTTTTATATAACTTATGAATCATCTCATAAATTATTAAAGACAGGCTCTAAAAATATCTACACTTCACGGTATCACGATTGGAAAGAAGTAATTAATTGGCAATATGATTATGTCAATCAAGCTTTAAAATATGTAACTGGAGCTTATATTGTTGAAAGAAATTATTTAGCTTTAGGAGTTTATCAAGTTAAATATTCTAATAACAAAGTTATTTATGTAAATTATAGTGCTAATAACTATACCGATGGTGTAATTATAGTTAAAGCTAATGATTATTTGGTAGGTGATTACTGATGAAAAGAAAACTTACAAATAAAAAAAGAGAAGCATTGGCTGGATATACATTTATAATGGTTTGGATAATAGGATTTTTATTGTTGAACCTATTTCCGCTTTTCGCATCATTTTATTATAGTTTTAACGATATTATAATCGATGGTGAAAAGGGCTTAATTGCAACCTTTTCAGGCTTTAAAAACTATATTGACGCCTTTACTAGTGACCCAATCTTTTTAACCGCATTAGGAAACTATTTATTAGATGTAGCAATTTATTTACCGTTAATAATAATTATTTCTATGATTATTGCGATGCTTCTTAATCAAAAAATCAAAGGAAGAGGATTTTTTAGAGCGGTATTCTTTCTGCCAGTAATTATTTCTTCAGGTCCAGTAATTGACAAACTAATTAGTCAAAGTGGTGACAATACATCATCTTTAACTAGTAGCGCGATGGTTGAAAACATCAAAAATATTTTGCCTGCCTTTTTAAGTGGACCAATTGAACTTATATTAGAAAAAATGATCATTATTTTATGGTTTTCAGGTGTTCAAATCGTTTTATTTTTGGCAGGACTTCAAAAAATTGATCGTGAAGTTTATGAAGCAGCAGAAATAGATGGGGCAAGCCCATGGGAATCTTTTTGGAAAATAACCTTACCAGCTTTAAGACCAATTATTTTAGTCTCATCAATTTATACGATAGTAATGTTATCAACATTTGCCAATAACGAAGCCTTAAAAATAATTCGTGGCAATATGTTTACAACTGGATATGGTTATTCTTCAGCTTTAGCTTGGATTTACTTTATTTTGGTTGCTTTAGTTTTAGGTTTAATTGCGTTATTAATTGCTCAACCTTGGAAAAACCGTTTTGAAAAAGAGGACAAAAGATATGTCAAACATTAAGAGGGAAAAAGCCTTAGGTAAAGCAAGACGTTTTATATTAGGGGTTAGGTTTACTGATGGCTTAATTTTTAAGTTAATAATTTATTTATTGTTAATCTCGATTGGGTTTGTTTTTGTCTATCCTTTATTACATATGGTTAGTTACAGTTTTCAAAGCTTAGAAGATCTTTTAAATCCGCAAATCGGTTATGTTCCATCAAGACTATATTTAGGAAGTTACCGTGAAGCATTTAGAACCTTGAATTATTTTAAAACCTTTGGTACTACGCTTTTAGTAACTCTCCTACCGGCATTATTACAAACAATTGTAGCTTCATTTATTGGTTATGGTTTTGCTAGATTTGAATTTAAAGGTAAAAAATTATTTATGGCCTTGTTAATAGCAACATATATAATACCACCACAAGTTACAATGATTCCTAGATATGTTATGTATACAGAGATGGGATTAATTAATAATCTGTTGTCGGTTTTATTACCAGCAAGTTTAGGACAAGGTCTTTATTCGGCGATTTTCGTTTTAATATTTTATCAATTTTATAAAATGATTCCTAAAGTATTAGACGAAGCAGCGCAAATTGATGGTGCCTCAAGAGCCTATATTTATTTTAGAATTGCGGTTCCGCTTTCCAAACCATCTTTTATTACTGTCTTTTTATTTTCTTTTGTTTGGTATTGGAATGAAACTTATTTTGCATCTTTATTTATGGGAGGTGGCAAATATGACACCTTATTACTTAAGTTATTAAACTTTAACTCGGCTTACGAAAAAGTTTTTGGTGATGATAACTTAATTAATGAAGGAACGACAATGTCGGCAACTTTATTAATTATTTTACCGTTATTAATTGTTTACTTTATCCTTCAAAAACAATTTATTGAAGGAATTGATAAAGCGGGAATTACTGGTGAATAAAATGAAAAGAATTCTTAGTTTATTATTTTTATTGTTACTTGTTTTAACAGGATGTACAAGATTTGAAACAAAAGAACATATTCCACGGGAAATAATCAATCAAAAAACTACTAACATAGAAAATGAGATGAAGGGTTCATTTAACTTTTTCTATGAAACTACTAATTTAGATGA
>LSQX01044292.1_pt1 | contig 18763 bp, 18 predicted proteins | sample 654561 | NCBI WGS metagenome assembly LSQX01 (sample SAMN04489861, study PRJNA283612) | anaerobic digester metagenome | isolation source: 4 biogas reactors fed with cattle manure at either 37C or 55C with and... | place: Denmark: Kongens Lyngby | collected 2014
AAAGACATGCAGCTTATGTGCTTGGGATTGATTACTTTGGATTTGCATCGCACGATTCTGTTGACCTTGATCAGCAATCGGCTTGTCAGTCGTAGCTGCTTCAAGTAAGGCTGCCGGTGACAAAATATCAGAGTAAGCAAAGGCTGTTTGTTCATCAACAACAGCACGCACACCCACACCCTGTGAAATATTGAACGATCCCGACTTGACGATACCCTCATCAAGTGACCAACTTTCACTATTACTATATTGAAAGTACAGATCCGCATAATCAACCTGATGACTGAACATCTCAGCCATCGCACCTTCTAAATGCTGCTCATCAAGACCCCATGGTGATAACAAAAGGGACTTGGCGATATCCATTGGACTATCCTGAATTGGGGATAGTAACTGAGAGGCCGACTGAGGGGCTTTAACTTGGGTTTTTAAATTCATGTAAATTTGACTCTTTTAACTCTTTAGATTGTACTAACTAGGGGGTGACTGGCGAAGCTACTGACTCGTCCATCTGATTCTGCATACCGCCAGAAAGACCTAATCCAGCACCTGGCTCACTCAAATCGAAAGCAACTTCTCTGATCTGTGCATTTTGCCCCGGATACCCATCAAATACTGCTGCCGTCAAATACGGCATCACCTGAGATAATGGCGACTGGCTATTAGCGGCGACTGTGGACTGATAAACACTTTGCCCATCTGCGCGTCGGCTAATCAAAACTCTTAAGGTGTAATAATTATAATTTACCTGACGCATACTCGAACTCTGATGCATTGTCGGATAGTACATCACTCTACTATAAAGTCGACCACGAGGGCCGTAATAATAACTCATATAAGGAATGTAAACGGGATCATAATGATAGTCACGAACCAAACGCTGTCGACGCTCACCGGTATAATAAAAGTCAACCAGATAATCTGCACTTTTTTCTGAAACAGCCTGATACAAACCTGTTTTGTACATATTTCGCTGTAGTAATCCAGCATATGTCTTATGCTCAAGGCTTTGGTCATCAGAGCTTCTTATTGCATAGCTGCCACCAGGCTTTGCACCACCCAATTGCTGAAACACTTCTTGCTGAACGGTAAAAGTATTAGTACCTGCACATGCAGTTAAAAGCAGCAATAAGGAGGCAAAAAGATAACGCCAATAGCGTTGTAAATTAAAGTTTTTCATCGCTCTATCCTAAGAAGTCAGAAAGCTTGATCATTGTATAAGATTTACTACGCTTAGATAATTTCTTCTTTACAATTGTCCTGATAAACTTTCTATGCTATCTAGTACCTTGTACGATTAACTTATAATAGTCAAATCACTACCAAGTGCCTAAAAATTTTTAGATTAATGTTATGACTGAAAAAAAATCTTCCACTATTTTCCGCCAAGACTATCTAGCTTATCCTTTTGAGATTCCTAAGCTTAGCTTAGAGTTCCATTTGCAAGCAGAAAAAACGCTAGTTAAAAGCACTCTTCAGGTAAAAAGTAAGGAGCTATCTCCTCAAGACATGTTCTTAAATGGCGAGGAACTTGAACTGATCGAGGTCCTCCGCGATGGCATCGTCTTAACGGCAAGCGATTACCATTTAGATGGAGATGGTTTAACAATTTTCAACTGTTCAGGCGACTTTGAACTAAGCATCACGTGTAGTAACCAACCTAGTATCAATAAAACCCTAATGGGATTATACGAGTCAGGTGGTTTTCTCTATACACAATGTGAAGCCGAAGGCTTTAGACGAATTACTTTTTATCCAGATAGACCAGATGTCATGAGTGAGTTTCTGGTTACCTTAAGAGCGAACAAAAGTAGTTACCCTATTTTATTATCAAATGGTAACTTACTCAGTGAGGAAAACTTAGCTGATGGTGAGCACCAGGCTGTCTGGCATGACCCTTTTAAAAAACCTGCCTATTTATTTGCTCTAGTCGCTGGTGATTTTGATCTACGTGAAAAAAAACTCACCATTGCTAATGGCCGAGATGTTTTATTACAAATTTACAGTGACAAAGGCACCTATGAACAAACCGAATGGGCCCTTGAAAGTCTTGAGCGCTCAATACGCTGGGATGAAACACGTTTTGACCTAAGCCTAGACCTCGATCGTTTCATGGTTGTCGCCGTCAGTGACTTCAATATGGGTGCCATGGAAAACAAGGGATTAAATATTTTTAATACCGCTTATGTTCTAGCAGACCCTCAAACAGCGACTGATGCAAACTACGCAGGCATTGAAGCCGTTATTGGTCACGAATACTTTCACAACTGGACTGGCAACCGCGTCACCTGTCGTGACTGGTTTCAGTTAAGCCTTAAAGAGGGACTAACCGTCTTTAGAGAGCAGGAGTTTTCTGCCGATATGATGAGCCTTGGTTTAACCGAAGAGATGGCTAAAGCAGCCCGTGCTGTTAAGCGCATTGATGATGTCACTATCCTTAGGACCCATCAATTCCCAGAAGATGCCAGCCCCATGGCTCATCCCATTAGACCTAATAGTTACGAGGAAATCAGCAATTTCTACACCCACACAATCTATGAAAAAGGTGCAGAGGTTATTCGGATGCTTCACACTATCTTGGGTGAAGAGGTATTTCAACAAGGTATTAAGGAGTACTTCCGCCGACATGATGGCCAAGCCGTAACTTGTGACGATTTTGTAGATGCAATGCAATGGGCCTATCAACAAAAGCATGCCGATGCTGATTTAAATATCTTTAGGCGCTGGTACAGTCAAGCAGGCACTCCTAAGGTCACCATTGAATCGCATTATGATGCGGGGGCACAAACTCTCACTTTAAGCATGGCTCAAAGTTGCCCTAAAGTTGGCGTAGAAACACTTGACGTTGATTTTGACAAACTGCCCTTTCATATTCCCATAGCTGTCGCTTTAATTAGTAAAGATGGGCATGCCTTACCATTTGAATTTGCTGGGGGTCATTATGATGAGATTTTATTGCATCTAACTGAAGCTAAGCAGGAATTTGTGTTTGAACAAGTAGAAAGTGATGCTATTCCCTCCTTACTGCGCAATTTCTCAGCCCCAGTTCTGATTGAATACCACTATAGTCAAGAGGACTTAATAACTCTTGCAGCACACGATAGTGATCACTTTAATCGTTGGGAAGCCGTACAAATTATTGCTAGCAACGAGATTAAACGTCTATACGAAATGAGTAATCTAGCGGATTATGACTTTACAAATCTACCAGTAGCTCCTCAATTGATTGATTTATGGCGTCAAAACCAGCTTAACCCTGCTTTAGATTCGGCTTATCGCAGTGTCTTACTCACCTTACCGAGCATCAAGATTCTGCTTGAACAAATTCAAGATGTTGACCCTCAACGCTTAGCACTTACACATGAGATTTTGGAACAAAGCTTGGCTTATCATCTTAAGCCACAATGGTGGAGCAGCTACATTGAATTAAATACTGGTGCTCCTTACAAGGTTAACGCGATTGAAGTAGGTCATCGCCAACTGAAAAACTTGGCTTTAAAGCAACTTGTCGCCATCCAAGTCTCAGAAGCAATAGACGCTGCAGAAACACAGTTTGATACAGCGGACAACATGACTGACAGGCTGAGCGCACTCTCTGCCCTAATCAATTACAGCGACAGTAGTTGTGATTGTCTGCCACTTAATAAGTTTTATGAGTCTTATCAACATAATGCGTTAGTAGTCGACAAATGGTTTGCCATTCAAGCTTCCTCCCGCTTAACTGAGCTAAAAGACATTAAGGGCTTGATGGCTCATCCTGCTTTTAACCTAACTAACCCGAACCGTGCACGGTCTTTGATTTTCCAATTTTGTCTTAACAACACCAAAGGCTTCCACCGACAAGATGGTAAGGCCTACCAATTCTGGGCTGATCAAGTTTTACAAATTGATGAATTCAACCCAGAAATAGCGGCAAGATTAGCCCGTGTATTAGATAATTGGACTCATTATGCCGAACCCTATCAATCTCAAATGAAAAACGCACTGGAGCAAATTGCAGCCCAAGATGGGATTTCCAAAAACCTGCGTGAGATCATTACTAAGACCTTAAACATCAGGCACTAGAGATTTAACAAATTTTTGAATTTTTTTATTTAGGAAAGACAATGTCTAAAAAAACATTTTCTGATTATCTGGCTTTATCACAAAATCAGGGACATATTAACGAAGAACTCGCAGGACTTTTATTGAGTGTGAGCGGCTCTTGCAAAACTATCAGCAACAAAGTCGCTAAAGGTGCACTCGCCGGCATTTTAGGTAGCTTGGGTTCAGAAAACGTCCAAGGTGAAGTACAAAAGAAGCTAGACGTGATCGCCAATGATATTTTATTGGAAGAAAATGAACAAAGTGGTTTTCTAGCTGGGATGGCATCAGAGGAAATGGATACCTTCTACAGCCTTAAAGAAGCTAAAAAAACAGGGAGTTACTTACTGCTGTTTGACCCATTAGATGGTTCTTCAAATATTGATATTAATGCTTCTATTGGGACCATTTTTTCAATCCTAAACTCTCCAAAAAATGCCTCCGAACTGGATGAAGTTGATTTTTTACAGGCAGGCCACACTCAAGTCGCCGCAGGTTACGCTATTTATGGCCCACAAACTATACTTATCCTAAGTGTAGGCCATGGAGTAGTCGGTTTTACCTTCGATAGAGAAGAAGATGAGTGGTTCCTCACCCACGAAACAATCACAATCCCAGAGGACACACAAGAGTTTGCCATTAATATGTCAAATTATAGACACTGGGCCGAGCCAGTGCGCAATTACATCGATGACTGCCTTGCCGGAACAACTGGCCCACGTGAGAAAAACTTCAATATGCGCTGGATCGCCTCTATGGTTGCTGATGTCCATCGCATCCTAATGCGTGGCGGTGTTTTCATGTATCCGTGGGATGCTAGAGAACCTAATAAAGCAGGCAAACTTCGCCTGATGTATGAAGCGAACCCGATGAGTTTCCTGGTTGAACAAGCTGGCGGTGCTTCTACTGATTGTCAGCAGCGCATTCTGGATATACAGCCTGCGGAACTACACCAACGTGTCAGTGTTTGCCTAGGCTCTAAAAATGAGGTTGCAGAAGTGATGAATTATCATCAACAAAAATAAGTTCAAATTTAGTCTCACATAAAAAAAAGCCGTTCGAATATGACTAATCGAACGGCCTTTTGTATAGTAAAAACCAATTAATCTATCGTCAAAACCGTAGAACCCGTAGTACGGCCTGCCTCTAAATCCTCATGAGCTTTTGCCACTTCTTGTAATGGTACTCGCTGATCAATTCGGACCTTGATATTACCAGATACCACCTGCTCAAAAAGCTCATCAGCCGCTTCTTGCATTGCTTCACGTGTATTAACATAAGAAGCAACCGTAGGACGTGTGATATAGAGAGAGCCTTTGGCTGCCAAAATACCAAGATTAACCCCTGTGACTGCACCGGAAGCATTACCATAGCTGACCAATAAACCCCGAGGCTTTAAGCAATCAAGTGAGGTTTCAAAGGTATCTTTACCCACACCATCGTAGACCACCGGTAGCTTTTCGCCATTCGTCAGTTCAAGCACTCGGGCAACCACATCTTCTTCACGGTAGTTGATCATCTCCCAGGCTCCATGCTCTTTGGCTAAGGCAATTTTCTCAGCGCTTGAGGACGTACCAATCACCTTGACACCTAAGGCTTTAGCCCACTGTGTTGCAATCAGACCCACACCACCCGCTGCGGCATGAAGCAAAATCGTCTCACCCTCTTGGACTCTATAGGTCTGACGCAACAAATACCACGCAGTCAACCCCTTAAGCATAATGGCAGCACCCTCTTCAAAAGAGATCGCATCAGGTAACTTAACCACCTGAAAAGCCGGCATATTGCGTAATAAAGCATAGCCACCGAGAGGACTTTGACCATAAGCCACCCGATCACCTACTTGTAAATGCGTCACCTCACTACCCACCGCAGTCACTACCCCACTTCCTTCAAAACCTAAACCATGAGGCACGGGACTCTCATAAAGACCGGTACGGAAATAAATATCAATGAAATTAAGACCTACTGCTTTTTGCTCAATCTGCACTTCATGCGCTGCGGGTGCATCAACCACGGTATCGACCCACTCCATCACCGCTGGGCCACCATGTTGTTTGATTTCAATGCGCTTAGTTTTGATGCTCATACCTAGACTCTCCTTAAAATAATGTCTCAACCTGTGAAAAACACTAACTATAAATTTATAAGTTTTTAGAGTAATATCCATAGCAGTAATAAAAGATTAATCCTAATACCCGCTTATTACTGCTCAATCAACTACTTTGACTGTAAAATTACATTTATCATAAAAATTATATTAATAGTAGCACGCTAGATAATAAAACTTAGTTATTATCTTAGGCGTTATATGCTTAACAAAATCATGAATCATATAAAAATAGAAACTCATAAATCGGCAGAAAATGAGCAAAATGCTGGTAACTTACTACGCATCGTTTACAAAGCGATTAATGACCAGCTAGATGCACAACTATTACCACTTGGTCTGAGTGGCGCTCAATGGCGCCCAATCGTTTTACTAGATGCTGGTCACGCTAATACCGCCGCCGAATTAGCCGAAATCATCGGAGTTGATACCGGTGCCATGACACGCACACTCAATCGCTTAGAAAGTAAAGGCTTAATTACCCGTAAGCGCTCAGAAAAAGACAAACGTGTCATCGAACTTGCCTTAACTGAAAAAAGCTGTAATTTGCGCGTAGAAATCATTAAAACGATCGAAAATACCTTGAATCAGTTTTATTCTTGTCTGGATAAAGAGGAGTTCAATACCTTAATGTATCTGAACAAAAAGCTTATTCAACATAACCTACCTGAAGTTTATGCTGTAATTTTTCCTGACGACATCATTAAACACAAAAAATAGTCTTTAAAAGAGGATAAACACCTATCCTCTTTTAAACCTTCTTAACGCCGGCTCTTACTGCTACCCAATAAAGAACCCAACACGCCTCTCAACAAATTTCTAGTCACTCGACGAGCTTCCGTTTTAGCTACTTGCTCTACTAGGCCTTCACGCCTACCCCCTCTAGGGCCGGTAGAACCAAGTAAGGCATCCCTTAGCATGCCAGTAATTCCGCCACCACCCTGAGCTCTCTCAGCAGCTGCAGCAGCCTCTTCAGCTTCTTTTTCTGCACGCTGTGTCAACAATTCATAAGCTGACTCACGATCCACGGCTTGGTCATATTTATTACTAAAAAGAGAACTTGCACGTATACGAGCAATCTCCTGCTCACTAGCTAAGCCAATTCTACTACCAGGAGCAAACATCCAGACTCTTTCAGTGGGTGTAGGGATACCCTTAGGATCTAGAAAAGAAACCAAAGCCTCACCTACCCCTAATTCAGTAATGGCCTGATGAATATCTAGGGGTGGATTGGGACGCATCGTATCTGCCGCAGTTTTAACGGCACGTTGATCTCTAGGGGTATAGGCACGCAAAGCATGCTGCACTCGATTACCTAACTGACCTAAAACAGTATCAGGAATATCTAATGGGTTTTGAGTAATAAAATAAACACCCACCCCCTTAGAACGGATTAAACGAACCACTAACTCAATACGTTCAAGCAATGCTTTAGGCGCGCTATCGAATAATAAATGAGCCTCATCAAAAAAGAAAACAAACTTGGGCTGATCTAAATCGCCTACTTCAGGTAGGTTTTCATAGAGTTCTGCTAATAGCCATAATAAGAAAACCCCATATAATCTGGGTGATTGCATCAATTTATTAGCCGCCAGAATATTGACTATCCCCTGACCCCGAGAGTCTGTGCGCATCAAATCAAAGACATCTAGCATCGGCTCGCCAAAAAAGATATTTCCACCCTGCACCTCAAGCTCCAATAGGGCACGCTGAATGGCACCAACTGAAGCCGGAGCAATATTGCCATACGTACCGCGCAACTCACGCGCATTATCAGAAACAAACTGCAGCATAGCCCTGAGGTCCTTCAGATCGAGCAGTAACAATCCCTCATCATCGGCCAATTTAAAACAAATATTCAGAATACCGGTCTGCGTATCATTAAGGTCCATGGCTCGTGCTAAAAGCAATGGCCCCATATCACTGATCGTGGCACGCAACGGATGACCCTGCTCACCAAAAACATCCCAAAAAACAGTCGGACAAGCTCCCCACTGCGGCTCTGGCAATCCTAACTTATCAAGTCGTTTCTGCAGCCCCACACTACTTTCTGCCGCTTGTGAAATCCCCGAAAGGTCGCCCTTAACGTCAGCTAAAAAGACGGGCGTACCAATTTTAGAAAAGGCTTCAGCCATCAGCTGTAAAGTGACAGTCTTACCTGTACCAGTCGCACCGGTAATACAGCCATGGCGATTCGCTAATTTAGGTTGTAAAACTACTTCATTTTCAGGATTGCGTCCAAAAGCAATGGGCTCAAGCATAAAGGATTCCTCATAAAAGGCTATAATTATGGCTATTCTATAAAATATTGTGCTATTCAAGGTAAAATCTAGGCACAATAAAAATACTTCAAATTTAATACTAATAATATATTCACATCAGTTTAACCTTTATTTATAGTAAAAGAGCATTATGGCAGGTCATAGTAAATGGGCGAATATCCAGCACCGCAAAGGTCGCCAGGACGCCAAACGAGGAAAAATCTGGACAAAAATTATCCGTGAGATCACAGTCGCTGCACGCGCAGGTGGTTCAGACCCGGAAACCAACCCACCATTACGTCTGGCCATGGATAAGGCTAATGCAAATAACATGCCTAAAGACAATATCAATCGTGCGATCCAGCGTGGTGCTGGTGCCGCAGACGGTGATAGCTACGAGTTTGCACGTTACGAAGGCTATGGTCTTGGTGGGGCTGCTGTCATTGTTGACTGCATGACAGACAATCGTACACGCACAGTTGCCGATGTACGTCACGCCTTAACTAAAAATGGTGGCAATCTCGGTACCGATGGCTCAGTTACCTTTATGTTTGACCATGTAGGTCAGTTTCTTTTTGCACCAGGCATTGACGAAGAAAAAATCATGGAAGTAGCGCTTGAAGCTGGCGCCGAAGATATTGAAACCGATGAAGACGGCTTAACCGAAGTTATTTCAGCGCCCACAGATTTTGCACAAGTTCGCGATGCCTTCATCGCAGCTGAGTTAGAACCAGAAGTAGCTGAAATCGTCATGAAGCCACAAAATGAAATCGAATTAAGCGGTGATGACGCAATTAAAATGCAAAAAATCATCGATATGCTAGAAGACCTGGATGACGTACAAAAGGTCTATACCAACGCTGTTTTTGACGAAGAAGAAGCAGTCGAGTAAGTAGTAATTAATCAGTTAATTTTAAAGAGTTTGTAGCAAAATCCTTATGAATATTTTAGTGATCGGTGGCGGTGGCCGTGAACATGCCTTGGCATGGTGTCTTTCTAAATCTCCCAATGCGGATAAAGTATTTGTCGCTCCTGGCAATGGCGGCACCGCTCGCTCCGAGCGCCTCAGTAGTGTTGACCTCAAAACACCCGAACAAATGGTGGAGTTTGCCAAAGACAATCAGGTCGCATTAACCGTCGTAGGCCCCGAAGCCCCCTTAGCAGCAGGCGTCGTCGATTTATTTCGTGCTGAGGGCTTGGCTATTTTCGGCCCCACTCAAGAGGCAGCTCAATTAGAAAGCTCAAAGGATTTTGCAAAAGCCTTTATGATTCGCCACCAGATTCCAACTGCTGCTTATGCCAGCTTTAGCGAAGCTAAAGCGGCACATGAGTATGTCGAGCAGCAAGGTGCACCGATTGTCATTAAGGCCGATGGCCTTGCTGCGGGTAAAGGTGTCGTCGTTGCCATGACGCTAGATGAGGCTCATCAGGCAATTGATGATATGCTAGGTGGTCAATTTGGTGAAGCAGGTGCTTTAGTCGTCATTGAGGAGTTCTTAGATGGTGAGGAAGCTAGCTTCATCGTTATGTGTGATGGTAAAACCATTCTACCTTTGGCTTCTAGTCAAGACCACAAGCGTCAGCTAGATGGCGATCAGGGGCCAAATACTGGTGGTATGGGTGCTTACTCCCCTGCCCCTATTGTCAATGACATTATTCATGAGCGTATTTTACGCGAAGCTGTGATCCCTACGATCGAAGGCATGCAGGCTGATGGCATTGAATACACTGGTTTTCTTTATGCTGGCGTCATGATCGGCGAAGGTGACGATGCCACACGACCGATTAAGGTATTGGAATTTAACTGCCGCTTAGGTGACCCAGAAACACAGCCTATTTTAATGCGTGTAAAAAATGACTTCGTGACTTTATTCGAAGCGGCGACTCAGGGCAAGCTAGATCAAGTGCAAATTGACTGGGATCCACGTAGTGCCATTGGTGTCGTTTTAGCATCACATAATTATCCTGCTGACCCACGCACCGGCGATATCATTAGTGGCCTACCTGAGGATAGCAACGAGGTCATGGTGTTTCATGCTGGCACCAAGTTAGTCGATGGTGAGGTATTAACCTCTGGTGGACGCGTGCTTTGTGTTACTGCGCTAGGTGAAAGTATTCAGGAAGCTAGGACAAAGGCTTATGATGCGATTGAAAACATCAAATTTGATGGTATGCAGTTCCGCAAAGACATCGCTTGGCGAGCTATCAAATGACAGGCCGCCCCAAAATAGGTTTATTAGGTGGCAGTTTTAATCCTATTCATAAAGCGCATATTAAATTAGCTTTAAGTGCGCTGGAGCAGCTACCTTTAGAGCATGTGGAGCTACTTCCTGCAGGGCAGCCTTGGCAAAAAGACAGTCTTTCAGTTAGCTCTGAACACCGTCTACAAATGCTTAAGATTGCTGCTGAGGGGCATCCCAAGATCATCTTCAATACGATGGAAATCGAAAGAGATGGCCCAACCTACACTATTGATACGGTTCGAGAACTAGACGATAATATTGATTATTATTGGCTTATGGGGACTGACCAATTACAAAACTTTCCAACTTGGAACGGTTGGAAAGAAATTATGCAAAAGCTAACGCTCGTCGTAGCTAAGCGGCCTGATTATTCTTCTGAAATACCGAAAATCATGCTTGACGCACAGGTAGCCGGCAAAGAAATTATTCAGATTCTGTTTGATGAAATAGATATTTCATCCACGGAGGTCCGTTTACGACTAGCTAAGGGCGAAGACGTCAGTGACTATATTCACCCTGGAGTGCTCCGTTATATCAAAGAGCATACTCTTTATAAAAATTAAAATTGTCTACACCAAAAGATAATTAAGGACTTTATGTTAACTATGGAATTAGAAACAATGCAACGCTTGGTGATTGATGCTTTGGAAGATGCTAAAGCTCAAGACATCAAGGTATTTGATACAACTGGACTGACAGGTCTTTTTGACCGCGTTATCCTTGCTAGTGGTACCTCTAACAGACAAACTCGCTCTTTAGCTCGTAGCGTTTATGATGCAGCCCGAGAGCAACGAGTAGATGTACTCTCAACAGAAGGTGAAGATACTGGTGAGTGGGTAGTACTAGACTTAGGTGATATTGTTGTACATTGTATGCAACCAGCCATCCGCCAGTACTACAACCTAGAAGGCATCTGGGGAGAAAAGCCAGTTGATGTCGAACTCTTACCTCAATCTCTCTTAGTACCTCAAACCAATCAAGGGTTTGACCCGATGCAACCCTCATTAGAGGACTAATGAAAACCACTGTAATTGCAGTAGGCCACCGCATGCCGGATTGGGTCAAGACTGCTTGGAGTGATTATGCCAAGCGCTTACCCAATGACTGCTCCATCGAATTAAAAGAAATCAAAGCAGAGCCCAGAACTAGCGGTAAAACACCTGAGCAAATGATGGCTGCAGAGGCTAAACGCATACAGGCAGCCATTCCCGCTCATAATCTGGTCATTGTGTTAGATGAACATGGCCAAGATCTCAGCACTCAAAAGTTAGCAAGTATGCTTGATGAGTGGATAGCAAACCAACAAGATGTCTGCTTGATTATTGGGGGGCCTGATGGCATCGATCAGGACTTTAAAAACAGCATCAGTAGAAAAATTCGCTTGTCATCATTAACAATGCCCCACCCCATGGTACGTGTATTACTGGTTGAACAAATCTACAGAGCATGGTCGATTCTTAATAATCACCCCTATCACAGAGAGTAGTTTTTGCCTTTATCATGAAACCACCTTATATTTATTTAGCCTCAGCAAGTCCGAGACGACATGAGCTTTTAAAGCAAATCAAAGTACCCCACGAAGTGTTAAGAGTACCCGAAGCTGCAGCTAATCAGGATGAGCCTATTTATCCAGGTGAGGCAGCTGAAGACTATGTCATTCGTACTGCACGAGAAAAGGCAGAACGTGCATTCAATTACGTACACGCAGAAAACTCAGGTCTTGTGCACCACCCTATTCTAGCTGCCGACACTTGTGTCATGCTCAATTCTAAAGTCATTGATAAAGCACATAGTGCCGAAGACGTTCGTCAAAGCCTACAAACACTCTCTGGACAAGAGCATGAAGTCCACACCCATATTGTGCTGATTACTCCTAACAAAGGTCTACTAGAGCACACTAGCGTGAATACAGTCTATATGAGAGTATTAAGCGAGGAAGACATTGAGCACTATGTTAGTAGTAACGAAGGCATAGGAAAAGCCGGTGGTTATGCTATACAAGGTCTAGGCGCTATGCTTATCAAGAGCATGGAAGGCAGTTTTAGTGGTGTTGTTGGTCTACCCTTAAGTGAGACTTGGGAGTTACTACAAGCACTTCAAAAGTAGCTTGCTTCATCATTTAAGAGCCATAAATGACAAATCCGCTCCTACGAGAAGAGCGGATTTTCTTATGAGCCTACCCTACTTGTCTAAATAGAGCTTCCTTCGTTTGTAACACTTTCATTATCGTGCACCATATGTAAAAAATGACGATGACGTTCATACTGGTCAAGAATATCTGCGATCACATCATCTTCAGTCCAACCCATGATGTCATAATCTTGACCACCCTCACTTAAATGCACTTCCGCTCGATAATAACTTTGATTATCAGGGCGTTTTGTATCAACAGTTGTCAGTGTAGGACGATTCTCAGCAACAGGACGAACACTATAAATAAAGTCCTGATACTCACCATGGTGCCCTACACTTAAGGTCCAACCTTCAGCATCACCCTCTGCAGATAAGTTTTGTTCAACTCCAACATCAAAGCCCAAGCTCTGGAACTCCTCACTTACCTCCTTCATCGCAGGCGCTACCGTTAAATTAATAAAGCGCACCACCTTACTTTGCTCTGGCAAGACAACTAAATTACGTAAACGCTTTTGCCAATCTTGAGCATGAACCATTGGTTGTGTACGTGCTACGGTTTGATAGCGAATTTGACGCTTAGTAGCCTCAGTTTTTAGGGCTTTGAATAAACCATAAATTGCCACTAATAAAATAATGGAGAAAGGTAAGGCACTAGCAATGGTTGCTGTTTGCAGTGCTTGTAGACCATCCGCTAAAAGCAAAGCAATGGCTACTACACCGGTTAAAGCAGACCAAAATATACGCTGCCAAACTGGAGAAGGCATATTATCTTTGGATGCCAAGATATCAATTACCAAAGCACCAGAGTCAGCTGAAGTCACGAAGAAAATAATGATCATGAAGAGTGCTACAACTGATGTAATACTAGCAATCGGCATTTGCTCTAAGAACACAAACAAAGCTCGGGATACATCATCTTGCACAACAACCCCAAAGTTCGCCATGCCCTCGACTAAAATATAATAGATAGCAGTATCACCAAACACCGTCATCCAAAATAAAGTAAAACCAGCCGGTACAAACAGCACACCAAGTACAAATTGACGAATTGTTCGACCTCGTGAAATACGAGCAATAAACAAACCAACAAAGGGGGACCAAGCAATCCACCAACCCCAATAGAAAAGAGTCCAACCACCAATCCAGTCATTCGGATCATAGGCATAGAGATTAAAAGTGGCGGTCACTATATCGGATAAATAACTACCGGTATTTTCAACAAAAGCTTGAAGTATAAAAACGGTGGGTCCAAGAATCAAGACAAACAAAAGCAATAAAACAGCTAAGCCCAAGTTAATTTCTGACAGTGTTTTAATACCTCGGTCCAGACCACTAGCTACAGATAGTGTTGCTAGCCCACAAGCAACCACAATCAAAAAGATTTGAACTTGTGTATTAACTGGTAAACCAAACAAATACTCCAGACCACTATTAATTTGCGCTACACCGAAACCCAGTGAAGTTGCTACACCGAATACAGTACCAATTACCGCAAAGACATCCACAGCTCGTCCAATATTGCCGTGAATACGATCACCAATCATGGGATAGAGTGCCGAGCTAAGCTTAAGAGGCAGATCGTGGCGATAGCAGAAAAAAGCCAGTATTAAACCTACGATGACATAAATTGACCAAGCATGCAGACCCCAATGGAAAAAGGTGATGCTCATGGCATTACGTGCCGCTGTCACTGTGCCTCCCTCACCTACAGGAGGGCTAAGAAAATGCATGACGGGCTCAGCGACCCCGAAGAACATCAAACCAATCCCCATACCAGTAGAGAACAGCATGGCATACCAAGTGAAGTCCTTGTAATCAGGCAGTGAATGGTCTGGCCCTAACTTGATGTCGCCATAGCGACTGATCGCTAAATAACAAGTACTAATTAAAATAAGAGCAACGGTTAAAATATAAAACCAACTTACATGGGCAAGGATCCAAGTTTGGGTACTCTCAAATAGCTGTTGTGTAAAGCTAGGGGCTAAAGCAGCAAGCCCAACCAGAAAGAGTACAAGAAAAGCCGCTGAGAAAAAAACCGGGGGATTGATACTTGTTTTCTTGAAATTCTTCATGACACAGTCTCGCTTGTGGTTCAATATAGTGGGGAGTGTATCATAGGAAGACTACGAAGATATAGCTGATTGAAGCTCTTTATACGTGGCCTACCCTAAGGTTGACAAGCAAGAAGCCTTTTAGTATGACCATAGAACTAGCCAAGATTTTCTTAAAAAAATAGTCTAGATATTTAATTTTCTAACAACCCATAACGCAAAAAATCTTATCAATTCAATAAAAATCTTTTTAAAACATCATGATAACAACATGATGAGCTAATAAAGGAGATGCATGATGGACGAACAAGTCTTAGCTGCTATGCAAAAATGGCCTAATGTTCCTGCAGCCTATGGATGGCTCTCACTGAGCGCTCGAGGTTTGTGGCGTTTTCATCATGATGGGGATTTTGCTGCTAATCCCGAAGGCGAGAGTATTGAAAACAGCCAACTCAATAATTTCTTTAATAGGAACTATTGCGTTGACGACAAGGGAGCATGGTATATACAAAATGGTCCCCAAAAAGCCTTTGTCAATTTGCTCTATGCACCTTTTATTTTATTTTATGATGACGCTCAACAATGCTTGAATACCCACCATGGACAGCTCATCAACTGCATCAAGCAATGGTACTTCTCAGACGACGGCCGCTTATTTGCAATAACTGATATAGGTCCTGCTATGCTGATTGGTCGCGACCTACCGCTCTTTTTAGACAAGGCACTAGTCATCGCTGAAAATGACACAATAGTAGGTAGTCGAACACTCACTGAAGACGATCTGCTCGAACTGACTAACGGCAAACAGCTGACACTCACTCTAGGGCAATTGTCGGCACCTTGTAGCTTTTTTGAAAGCAACAAAGCCGAGGAAATCCTCGGCTTTGTTAGTCAGCCTAAGCCTCAAAATAAGCCTTGAGCCTTAAACTTAATCTAATACGACCAGTACTAACCAAAACGTCCGGTAATATAGTCCTGAGTTTCTTTACGACGAGGCTTAACAAACATTTGATCAGTCTTGCCGAACTCCATCAGCTCACCAAGATACATATAGGCGGTGTAGTCTGAGCAACGTGCCGCCTGTTGCATATTGTGAGTAACGATGGCTACGGTATAGTCTTTTTTCAACTCAGAGATTAACTCTTCAATTTTGACTGTTGAAATAGGGTCTAGAGCAGAACAAGGCTCATCCAGCAACAGAACCTCAGGTTTAACTGAAATCCCGCGTGCAATACATAAACGCTGTTGCTGACCGCCCGATAGACTATGGCCACTTTGACCAAGCTTATCCTTAACCTCATCCCACAGCGCTGCCTTATGCAATGCCCATTCAACACGCTCATCCATATCAGGCTTACTTAGTTTTTCAAATAAGCGCACACCAAATGCGATGTTATCGTAAATGCTCATCGGGAATGGAGTTGGCTTCTGGAAAACCATACCAACCTTAGCACGCAATAAAGAAATATCTGTGTCGCTAGTTAATAAGTTTTCGCCATCCATATTGATTTCACCCTCGGCGCGCTGACCTGGGTAAAGTTCAAACATACGATTAAAAGTACGTAATAAAGTCGACTTACCACAACCTGAAGGACCGATAAAAGCGGTAACCTTATTACGCGCAATACGCATATTGACATTTTTAATCGCGTGGAACTTGCCATAGTAGAAATTTAAATCATTAATTTCCATCTTGGCATCATCCAGAGAAACCAAGTCCAGTTCCTCTTGACTAATTCTTTCTGGTGCTACAGTTTCCATTTTTTAATCCTAAAAACTTTTATAAAATTATTTCGAGCGAGTTACTAAACGGGCAACAATATTAAGACCTAAGACTAATAAGGTAATAAAGGTCGCACCGGCCCAAGCTAACTGATTCCAATCATCAAAAGGACTGGCTGCAAACTGATAAATTGTTACTGGCAAGTTAGCCATTGGCTTGTTCATATTCCAAGACATAAACTGGTTATTCAATGCCGTAAATAACAACGGTGCAGTTTCACCTAAAATTCGAGCAACGGCCAATAGAACACCAGTAATAATTCCGGATAATGCCGCACGATAACAGATTGAGAGAACCATGCGATATTTAGGACAGCCTAAAGCCACCGCCGCTTCTCTTAAGCTATTGGGAATTAATAGCAACATATTATCCGTGGTTCTGACAACTACTGGTATCACAATGATTGCTAAAGCAAATGCACCAGCCCATCCTGAATAGTGACCTATTTGTGATACGTAGATAGCGTAAATAAACAAACCAATCACAATAGATGGCGCTGAAAGCAGTACATCATTTAAGAAACGGGTCGCAGGCGCTAACCAACCACGATCACCATACTCCGCTAAATATGTACCAGCCAAGATACCAATCGGTGTACCAATAATAATGGCAACAATGGACATCATCACCGAACCAACAATGGCGTTAGCTAGACCACCCTGACCACCTGGGCCTGGAGTTGACTCAATAAATAAGTCCAGAGTGATTGACGAACCACCCTTGACCACCAGAGTACCAATAATCCAGAACAACCAGAACAAACCAAAAATCAAGGTTAAGAAAGATAGGGTTAACATAATGCGGTTAACCACTCGGCGTTTTTGATACACCTTGTTCCCATTATGCAAAACCGATTCAACCGATTTTGGGGAAACTGTAGAAACATTACTAGTCATTTAATTGCTCACTATGTTTTAGTTCCTTGGCCTTTATCCATTCGATACAACATCCAGCGTGACAAGCTCAGAACAACTGTTGTAATCAAGAATAAAATCAGACCCAATTCAATCAACGCAGCTAACTGCATGCCTGAAGCCTCATTAAACTCGTTAGCAATTGCAGAAGCAATTGAGTTAGAGGGTGCGAAAATACTATTAGGCGTACGGAAAGCATTACCAATCACAAAGGTCACTGCCATCGTCTCACCCAAAGCGCGGCCAAGGCCGAGCATAATTCCACCTACCACACCACCTTTAGTATATGGCAACACTACTTTCCACATCACTTCCCATGTGGTCGCACCAAGGCCGTAAGCAGATTCCTTAAACATCGCAGGTACAACATCAAATACATCACGCATAACCGACGCGATATAAGGAATAATCATGATTGAAAGAATTAAACCAGCGGTAAATAAACCAATACCCATTGGGGGACCGGCGAAAAATTGGTTCAAAATAGGAATCGGTGCAAAGAAATTAATAATATGCACTTGTATGTGTTTTTGGAATAAGGGTACAAAAACAAACAATCCCCACATACCATAAATAATTGAAGGAATTGCCGCTAACATTTCAACCGCAATCCCAAGCGGACGACGAATCCAGGTAGGCGCGAGCTCAGTCAAGAACATGGCAATACCAAAAGATGCGGGAACAGCAATAAGTAAAGCAATACCAGCCGTTACTAAGGTACCGATAATAGGTACGACAGCACCAAACTGACCTTGAACAGGATTCCACTCAGTCGTAAATAAAAAAGACAAGCCAAAGGCTTGAATTGAATCCCAGCTACCGTAAACTAACGATAGCATAATCGCTGCTAATAAAATAAATACGAAAAAAGCAAAGAAACGAGCAGCATTAGCAAAAATCATATCTGCTAAGCCAACACCATTTTTGCCTGATGGAGGAGGTAAACTCTTCGACACCGTAGCCTCTTTAGTTAGGGTTGAAGACCTACTATTATTGACAATAGTTTCTGAAATGGTTGACATCAGCAATCCAGTGAAAAGACTCAAATAAAACGTAAAACATCGAGAGACACTTACTACAATTTACTTAAGATTTATTACAACTGAAACACCGAAAGTCGGACAGCAAATTATAACATCCACTGCCCGACCTTCTAGTAGTCTAATCAACTCTTAAGTTTTTTAA
>LSQX01367903.1_pt2 | contig 18761 bp, 21 predicted proteins | sample 654561 | NCBI WGS metagenome assembly LSQX01 (sample SAMN04489861, study PRJNA283612) | anaerobic digester metagenome | isolation source: 4 biogas reactors fed with cattle manure at either 37C or 55C with and... | place: Denmark: Kongens Lyngby | collected 2014
TCGGCCCGTTCTACTGCCCTGCCGATGAATCGATCTACCTCGATACCGAGTTCTTCGCCGAGCTGCGATCACAGTTCGGCGCGACAGGTGGGTCACTCGCTCAAATGTATGTGTTGGCCCACGAGTGGGGTCATCACATCTCGAACATCACGGGACAGCTGGGGCAGGTCGGTAACGAGACCGGTGCCGACTCCGGCTCAGTGAGACTGGAACTGCAGGCTGACTGCTACGCAGGCGCGTGGGTGCAGGCGGCATCATCGACGACAAGTTCAAGCGGTGTCTCATTCCTGAGACCCGTTACCCAAGAAGAGCTGGCAGATGCAATGAACGCGGCTTCCGTCATCGGCGACGATGCGATTCAGGAAAAAGCCGGTCAGACCGTGAACCCCGATTCGTTCAGCCACGGAAGCTCAGAGCAGCGGCAGCGCTGGTTCCAGACGGGCTATCAGTCTGGCGCGACCGCGTGCGACACTTTCTCGGTGACGGCAAGCGACCTGTAACCACCCCTCGCGGCCCTGCGCCGCACAGGCCCGACTAGTTGGCGACGACGGTCACCGTGAACTCAAGCGGCTGGATGCCGCCTTGGTCGTTCACCATGGTGACCTCAGCGGTGCCCTCAGCAAGCCCCTCGACACCCGGATTAAATGTCGCACTACCGTCAACCTTGCCTTCGACGAAGCGCGCCACCTTGGTGTCCGAAACCTCACCCTGGTAGCTGTCGACCGCGAGCGAGTCAGTGTTGATGTTGAGCACCTGCCCGACCAGAAGCTCGACATCAGCGCCCTGCAACTCGTTCACGCTCATCGTCACCGGGGCAATCACGTCGCCACCGATCGGTGCATCACCTGAGGAACTTCCGCATGCGCTCACACCGAGAACAAGGACTGCGGCTGCAGCTGCGGCAAGCCAATGAGTTTTCTTCATGGTCTTAGCTTTCACCATTCGTCCAAAAAATACGAGAAAATATTGCAACAGTTGCAGCTCATTCTCATGAATCTCGATTGAATGCCGACTTCTCATTTCCATGGTTCCTCCCTATGACCTGCCCCTCACTCGCACCATGTCGCCATAGACTATGACGAATGAGCGTTGATTCCTCCCCCGCAGAACCCGCCCTGCCCGACGAGCCTCGAGGCACCAACGCCGCTCCCGGCAGCGCTCGTGAGTTGCAGGCACCGGCAGAACGAAAGACCTCGCTGATTGGTGATCTCATCCGCGGGGCAATGATCGGTGTCGTCGAGACCGTGCCCGGAGTGTCGGGAGGCACGGTCGCGCTCGTGGTCGGTATCTATGCCAGGCTCATCCAGTCAGCGTCACATGTCGTTTCGGCCATGCGGGTGCTCGTCACCGGCCCAGACCGTGGATCTCGCATCCGCGAACACCTCGCGGCTGTCGAGTGGAAGCTCATCGTACCGGTGTTCATCGGAATGATCATCGCGGTGTTCACCGTCGCGGGCCCGATGGCAACGCTCGTCGAGACCTACCCCGAAATGACTCGCGCGGCATTCTTCGGGCTCGTGCTCGCATCGATCTCAATTCCGCTTCGGATGGCGGGCGTTGCCGGTATTCGCTGGCCCCATGTGCTGGCGGGATTGATTGCGGCAGCCATCGCCTTCTGGCTCGTGTCAATGCCACCAACAACGATTGAGCCGTCTCCTCTTGTTATCATCGTGGCAGCCGCGGTCGCGGTGAGCGCACTCCTTCTGCCGGGGCTCTCGGGCTCGTTCTTGCTGCTCACCTTTGGCCTCTACGAGCCAACCCTTCGCGCGGTCGACGATCTCGACTTCGGTTACCTCGCACTGTTTGTGCTCGGCATGGTGATCGGTGTCGCATCGATCGTGAAGGGCCTCGAATGGCTGCTGCAGCATCGTCGCCGCATTACCCTCGTCATTCTCACCGGCGTGATGGTTGGCGCAATGCGCACCCTGTGGCCGTGGCAGAGCGAGACTCGTGAGCTCTTGCCACCGGATTCGAACTGGCCGCTCGCACTCGCGCTTGGCATCGCCGGGTTCATTGTCGTTGCGATACTCTCGGTGATTGACGCGAGACTCTCACGAAAGGCTGCGCTCGAACTGCTCGAACGCTACGAGAGCAAAGCGCCGAGAGAGAGTTAGCCGGCCTGGCGCTCAGCCATCTCGACAACGTTCTTCAGCAGCAACGCACGCGTCATCGGCCCAACCCCACCGGGGTTCGGTGAGACCCAACCAGCAACCTCGATGACTGCTGGGTCAACGTCACCGACCACACGGCTCTTGCCAGTCTCGGGGTCGACCTTGCGCGAGACCCCGACGTCGAGCACGATTGCGCCAGGCTTCACATCTTCGGCCCGCACGATGCCCTCGACGCCCGCAGCCGCAACAATGACATCTGCGCGACGCAGCTCGGCACCGAGATCAGTGGTGCCCGTATGGGTGAGCGTGACGGTGGCGTTGTACTCACGGCGCGTCAAGAGTGGCCCAATCGGGCGACCCACGGTCACACCGCGACCCACCACGACCACATGTCTGCCAGCCCACGACAGACCATTGCGTTCGACCAGCTCGATCACACCGCGTGGCGTGCAGGGCAGCGGAGAGGTGATCTCAGTATTTGCGTTGAGCACGAGGCGACCGAGGTTGGTCGGGTGCAGCCCATCGGCATCTTTCGCAGGGTCGATCTTCTCGAGCACGCGATCGGTGTCGATGTGCTTCGGCAGTGGCAGCTGCACAATATAGCCCGTGCACTCGGGGTTGGCGTTGAGCTCATCGAGCACCGCCTCAAGCTCAACCTGAGTGACCGTCTCGGGCAGCTCACGCTTGATCGATGAGATGCCAACCTCAGCACAGTCGCGGTGCTTGCCCGCAACATACCACTGCGAACCAGGGTCTTCGCCGACGAGCACCGTCGCGAGCCCCGGCACGATACCTCGCGCAGCAAGTGCCGCGACGCGCTCAGTCAGCTCAGCCTTGATCTCGGCCGCAGCCGCCGTGCCGTTGAGCGTTTGCGCCACCAACGGGGTTACCACTGCTCGAGGCCGGGGTACAGCGGAAACGCATCGGCAAGCGTCGTCACGCGTGCGCGAAGCGCCTCGGTATCGGCACCGCCCTGCAGGGTGAGCGCAATGATGTCTGATACCTCGGCAAACTCCACGTCACCGAAACCGCGGGTTGCGAGCGCGGGGGTGCCGATGCGCAGGCCCGAGGTGACCATGGGTGGGCGAGGATCAAACGGCACTGAGTTGCGGTTGACCGTGATGCCAACCTCGTGCAGTGCATCTTCGGCCTGCTGGCCGTCAAGCTCACTGTTGCGCAGGTCGGCGAGCACGAGGTGCACATCGGTGCCACCGGTGAGCACGTCAACCCCAGCGGCCTTCGACGCGTCACTCGTGAGGGCGGCTGCGAGCAGCTTCGCCCCGGAAAGGGTGCGCACCTGGCGATCTGTGAAGTCGTCGGTTGCGGCGAGCTTGAACGCGGTCGCCTTCGCAGCAATGACGTGCATGAGCGGGCCGCCCTGGTGGCCGGGGAACACGTTCGAGTTGAGCTTCTTATAGAGCTCAAGATCGTTGGTGAGAATGAAGCCCGAGCGGGGGCCGCCAATGGTTTTGTGCACGGTGGACGACACGACGTGTGCGTGCGGCACCGGGTTCGGGTGCAGGCCAGCTGCGACGAGGCCCGCGAAGTGCGCCATATCGACCCACAGGGTCGCTCCCACCTCATCAGCGATCTCGCGGAATGCCGCAAAGTCGAGGGTGCGCGGGTAGGCAGACCAACCGGCGATGATGACCTTTGGCTTGTGCTCGCGAGCCTTCGCGCGCACCACGTCCATATCAACAAGCATCGTTTCGGGATCAACGCCATACGAGACAACGTTGTAAAGCTTGCCAGAGAAGTTGAGCTTCATGCCGTGGGTGAGGTGTCCACCGTGAGCGAGCTCGAGGCCGAGGATCGTGTCGCCGGGCTCAGCGATCGCCGACAGCACTGCAGCATTCGCTGACGCACCCGAGTGGGGCTGCACATTCGCGTAGGCGGCGCCAAAGAGCGACTTTGCGCGGTCACGTGCGAGGTCTTCGGCGATGTCAACAAACTCGCAGCCGCCATAGTAACGACGGCCCGGGTAACCCTCGGCGTATTTGTTGGTGAGCACCGATCCCTGTGCCTCAAGCACCGCTCGGGGCACGAAGTTCTCGCTCGCGATCATCTCGAGCGTTGTGCGCTGACGGTTGAGCTCTTTCGCGAGCACGTCTGCGATCTCGGGGTCAACAACCTCGAGCGGCTCGTTGAAAAATGCTGGCTGGTTCGACATGTGCGTCTCCATTGTGTGATGTTTCCAGGATCTGCGGCCCAGGCGAGCGGCCTTTGTAGTGCGCCGGTGTGACGCCGTCGCTTCCCGGTGGTCATCCACCTTTCGCCAGTCACGACTCGACCAATAATACCCGAAACAATCGGCTAGCCTAGACCTCGTGAACGCAGCTACTTTGGATCAGACGCAGTGGGTATTAACGCTGTCATGCATTGACGGCCCCGGTATCGTGCACGCGATCAGCGGTGCCGTCGTTGCTGCCGGCGGAAATATCGAAGAGAGCCAGCAGTTTGCGAGCCACGACACGGGTCGCTTTTTCATGCGTTTGCAGGTGAGTGCGGTCTCGCAGCCCGAGACGTTCGATGCGCGATTTACCTCAGCCCTCGCCCCGGTAACCGAGCGGTACCACATGACCTGGCGTCTTGATCAGGTCGGCCGCCCGGTGCGCACCCTGCTGCTCGCCAGCACCGCGACGCACTGTGTGAACGACCTGCTCTACCGTCAGCGTGGCGGCACTCTGCCCATCGAGGTGCCGCTCATTCTCTCGAACCACGAAACCGTGCGAGACATCGCCGATTTCTATGGAGTGCCGTTTGAGCACCGCGCGATCGCCGGCCCCGATGAGAAGGCTGCGTTCGAGCAGCGGGTGCTCGACGTCATCGAAGAGCAGAACATTGAGCTGGTTGTGCTCGCGCGCTACATGCAGATTTTGTCCCCAGAACTCTGCGAGGCGCTGGCGGGAATGGCCGTTAACATTCACCACTCGTTCTTGCCCGGGTTCAAGGGGGCAAACCCCTACCGTCAGGCCCACGGTCGCGGTGTCAAGCTGATTGGCGCGACAGCCCACTTTGTGACCACCGATCTCGACGAGGGTCCGATCATCGAACAGGATGTGGCGAGGGTTGATCACTCCTACACGCCGTCACGATTGCAGCAGCTGGGTCAAGATGAAGAGGCACGCGTGCTACGCCGCGCCGTGGGGTGGTACGCAGAAAACCGCGTGCTGCTCGATGGTGATCGCACCATCATCTTCAAGTAGTGCGTCTCCCAGAACGCCGTATTAGTCGGCGTCGGTGTCACGGTTGAGCTGCGCGAGTTCAGCACGCAGCCCTGAGAGCATGACACGCAGGCCACGTTCGAAGGCGCGCGACGACGGTCGCTCCCCCTCGAGTGACTGTTCCCGCGCGTCATAGGCTCGCCGCATCGCGGGAAGCCCGGCGTCATCGCTCGGGTCGAACATGTCTTGTGGCGCTGCCTGGTCAAAGGCGCTGCCGATGATGAAGCTCTCAAGCCCGACAATCACCTCGAACACTCGGTCGGCGGGCCACCCAGCATCCATCAGCCCTGCGGTCACCGCCTCATACATGAGGCTTGTTCGTGATCCTTGGGCCACGGGTTGCACTGCGAGCATGGCAATGGTGGGTGGGTGGGCCGCAAACGATCCCATGTACGATCGCGCCCACTGCGCGAGCGCCTCGTCCCACGGCAGCACACCGAAGCCACTCAGGTCGAAGCGTGCGACGATGAGGTCACGGATGCCGTCGAGCACGTCTTCTTTGCTGCGCACATGGTTGTAGAGCGCTGATGGGCGCACCCCGAGCGCGCGGGCAATTTCTCGCATGCCGAAGCCGTTCTCGCCGCGCTCATCCAGCAAGCGAAGCGCAGTCTCAAATATGAGCCCACGGCTCAGCACTGCAACCGACGGGCGCCCTGCCGCGCGATGATGTTGCACGTTCGTTCCTCTTCCGCTCATGTCGCGCTCCCCACATCAAGAGTGTCAGATTTCTGTGGGTGTCGAGCATCAGTGCTCTTGACGCGCATCCCCTAGTGTGAACTACACTAACGAACGGTGTTCATTAAAGAACAGCGTTCATTACCAAATCGCGAACCGGCAGCGCAGCCACAAAGGGAGCCCATGTCGCCCATGACACAGACGAGCCGCACCGTCGTTCCCGCCCAGACGGTCATCTCGGGAGGCACCATCCTGGTGCAAGCCGAGCACCAGGGCACGCCAGTCACGTCGCACGCCATTGCGTTTGCTGACGGCCGAGTTATTGCGCTCGGAGACGATGCCCTCGCGCTGCAGCCACACGCCGTAGAAGTCATCGATCTCAAGGGCGGCATGCTCGCCCCAGCGCTCGGTGACGGCCACGCGCACCCGGTCTTCGGCGCCCTCGAGGCGACCGGCCCCCAGGTTCGTTCCGCCACCAACCTCGATGAGCTTGTGCGGGCGGTAGCCGATTTCAAGGTGGCGAACCCTGACGCACCGTGGATCGTCGGCGGCAGCTACGACGCCACCTTCGCAGAGGGTGGCATGTTCGATGCACACTGGCTCGACGCCGTTACCGGCGACACCCCAACGGTGCTCAGGTCGTGGGACTACCACACGGCCTGGGTGAACTCTGCCGCGCTTCGCGCCGCCGGCATCACCGCAGAGACCCCCGATCCCCCGCTTGGCCGCATCGTGCGCCGCGATGACGGCAGCCCCCTCGGCACCCTGCAGGAAGCTGCCGCAAACCACTTCCTGGCGGAGGTCGCCCCGCGACCCACACTCGCACAGCACGTCGACGCAGTCGACTCTGCGACCCGCGAGTACGCCCAACTCGGGATGACCTGGGTGCAAGATGCGTGGGTCGAACCTGCCGATGTCGAGCACTACCTCGCCGCGCTCACACAGCGGCGGCTGCACACGCGAGTGAACCTCGCGCTTCGGGCAGACCCATTCTCGTGGCGCGATCAGGTTGCGGTGTTCGAGGATGTGCGCGACCGGGTGCGCGCGGCATCCGCCGCCGCCAGCGGGCCAGCAGACGAGGGCCGTTCGCGGCTGACCGCGCACACCGTCAAGTTCTTTCTCGACGGCGTCATAGAAAACCACACGGCCTCGCTCACGGCCCCCTACGCGGATCGACCGCACGACCGGGGCCTGCCGAACTGGTCAGCGGGCGAGCTCACCGAGGCGGTCGCTGCGTTCGGCACCGCCGGCTTTCAGCTGCATCTGCACGCAATCGGCGATGCGGCAAACCGGCTCGCACTCGACGCACTCGAGTCGCTGCGTAAGGTGCACTCGCGCCGCGATACCCCGCATGTGATTGCCCACGTCGCGATGCTCGCTCCGGGTCAGGCAGAACGATTCGCGGCCCTCGGGGTCATCGCAAACTTCGAGCCCTACTGGGCGCAGTGTGATGCGGTGATGCGCGACCTCACCATTCCTCACATCGGCCACGACCGCGAGAGTTGGCAATATCTCATCGGATCGGTGCATCGCGGCGGTGCGGTGATTAGCTTCGGCAGCGACTGGCCTGTCACCACGAACGACTGGCGGCCAGCGCTTGCAACCGCGATCACCCGGCACAGCCATCTCGAGCCCGGTGCCGAACCCTGGCTGCCTGACGAGCGCATCGATGCCGCCGCCGCGTTTGCCGCCTACACCCAGGGCATTGCCGCGCAGGCCCTTGCACCAGACCGCGGCACGCTGCAGATTGGCCAGGTCGCTGACGCCGTCTGGCTCTCAGGCAACCCAATCGAAGTGCCAGCAACGCAGATCCCCGAGCTCACGGTGCGGGCCACCTGGCTCAGCGGCGAGCGCACATTCTGACCATCCATTCATCCACCCACACACCTATCCATTCCTCAAGTACACCGTTCAAAGGAGAATCGTGACCGCAACGCAACCAGACCAGCCCAGGCTCAGACGAGCGCTTGGCCTCCTTGGTCTCACCCTCTTCGGGGTGACATACATGACCGTGATCACGGTCTTCACTACCTACGGCATCGTGAACCAGGTCACCGACGGGCACCTGCCTGCCGCCTATGTGGTCGCCGTGGTCGCCATGCTTTTCACTGCCGGAAGCTACGCCGCGATGGTTCGCCGCTACCCGGTTGCGGGCTCTGCCTACACCTATACGCAGCAGTCATTCGGCGGTGGCCTCGGGTTCATCACGGGCTGGGTGATGCTGCTCGATTACCTCTTCATCCCGATGATCAACTTCATGCTGATCGGCATCTATTTGAATACGCAGTTCCCGGCGATTCCGACCTGGGTATTCACTCTGGTCGCCCTGGTGCTGGTGCTGGTCTTTAATCTGCTCGGCATCACGCTCGTCAACAAAATCAACATGGCGATCATCGGCCTGTCGGTGATCCTCGTGGTGATCTTCATGGTGCTCGCGTTCAAGCATGCCATCGGAGGCGATACCTCGGTCAGCCTCATCGAGCCATTCACCTTCGGTGAGGGCGGCATCGGCGCGATTGCGTCAGGGGCTGCGATCCTTGCACTTTCGTTCTTGGGCTTTGACGCGGTGTCGACTCTGTCGGAGGAGGCAAAGAACCCTCGCCGTGATATTCCTCGCGCGATTGTGCTGGCGACCCTCGTCGGCGGGTTCTTCTTCATTCTCGTGTCGTGGGCAGGCGGGCTCGCCTTCCAGCCCGACTGGTCAACCCTGTCTGCGGGCGAGATAGATGCTGCTGGTGTGACGGTGATGGACAACATTGGCGGCGAGGCCTTCACTGCGTTCTTCGTTGCCGTCTATGTGGTTGGCGCGTTCGGGTCGGGCATGACCGGCCAAGTGTCGGTGACCCGCATCCTCTACGCGATGGGCCGCGACGGCATGCTGCCGAAGTCACTCTCGCGCCTCGGTCGCCGCTTCGGCACGCCAACCGTTGCCGCAGTGACCGTGTCGGTGTTCGCGCTGTCCGCGCTGTTCCTCAGCCTCGATGTGGTCGCGTTCATGATCAGCTTCGGCGCGCTCGCGGCCTTCGCAATGGTCAATCTGTCGGTGATTCGCACCTATGTGTTCCCGAAGGGTGGCCGCAGGGATCCGCTCACCGCGCGCAGCGTGATTCGCTACCTCATCGCACCGGCCATTGGCTTCGCGCTCACCATCTGGTTGTGGACTTCTCTTGAAGCAACCACCTGGCTCGTTGGTGCGATCTGGGTTGCGGTGGGCATCGTGATTATCGGAATCGTCACGAAGGGCTTCAGGAAGCCCGTGCCGAAGCTCGACTTCAGCGAGCAGGATCCGTCGACCGAGACCATTGACGCGATCGCTGACGCCTATCCGCTCGAGGGAGACCCGCGACACTAGGTCTCCAGAGCAGAGATCACCAGCATCGAGGGGCGGCGGACCGTGAGGAGCCGCCGCCCCTCGGTGTCTCTTTATGACACGGACAGCTGGATCGGTGCGGCTATCGCAAGTGTTCAATGTCAGCGGCACTGACGATGAGCTGACCGCTGGTCGGTCGATCAACGATGAGAGACCCGTCGTGTTCGAGCCCGACCGCTCGCCCATCGACCACCTCGCCGCCTGGCAGGTGCACCCGCACTTCGGCGCCGATGGTGAGCGAGTCTCGAAGCACCCGGCCACGCGCAGCCTCTGGCCGCTCGCTGGCGAGCAGGGTGAGGCGCATGAGTTCACTCCCTGCACCGGCCAGTACCCGATCTACGAGCGCCATGCCGGCCTCGCTGTCAAGAGCCTCACCCTCGTCGACACCGCCGAGGTCACCCCCAGCCGAACGTACCGACCCCGCGCGGTCGGTCGGTAGTTCCCACTCCTCTTGCAGCAGGTTCACGCCGAACCCAACGACGACCTCACCCGACGGCAGCACCTCACACAGAATGCCGCACAGCTTCGCACCAGGTCTCCCAGCCATCGCATCGTCCTCATCGCGCACATGCACATCGTTGGGCCATTTCACGCCGACCCGAAGCGATGGCCCTTCGACATCCGCGTGCGCGCTGCGAAACAGCGGCTGCAGCGCCGCCGCAACTGCGGAGCCTGCGAGCAACGGCAGCCAGCTGAGACCGAGCTCGTCGCGACGGTCGCTGTGCGGTTCGGGGCGCACCAGGATCGACGCGGCGAGCGCGAGCCCGGGCGGCGTGGTCCATGGTCGCTCTTGGCGCCCCCGGCCCGCGGTTTGATTCGCGGTGGCGACCACGGTGCCGTGTGGCAGAGGCTCCGTGGCGGAGAGCTGTCGCAGAGCGGCGTTCGTCGACGGCGAGTCAGCCATCCAGTGCACGGCCGGCAAAGCAGCCTCTGTGAGTGGGAGCAGAGCGTTCATGGGGCGAGTCTACCGACGGGTAGCTTCGGAGGGTTTCGCCATCGATTTCTCGATTTCTTTGGGTGAAGTCTACGACGAAAGGCATGTGCACCGCGCTAGGCTGGCATTCGTGACAGCACAGACCGATTCACACACCCCTTCGACGACCGCCGCAAAGATCGCCGACCACCGCCGCAAGTACCAGCAGGCCGTCGGCGACCGAGACGCCGCCGCGGCCGAAAAGCAGCACGCGCGGGGCAAGATGACCGCGCGCGAGCGCATCGCCACCCTGCTCGACCCCGGCAGCTTTGTCGAGTTCGACAAGTTCGTGAAGCACCGCACCCAGGGCTTCGGAATGGAACACACCCGCCCCTTTGGCGACGCGGTCGTCACCGGTGCTGGCACGATCCACGGCCGCCAGGTCGTCGTGTTCTCACAAGACTTCACCACGTTCGGCGGATCACTCGGTGAGGTAGCCGGCGAGAAGATCGTCAAGGCGATGGAGTTCGCGCTGAAGACTGGGGCCCCGCTGATTGGCATCCTTGACTCGGGTGGTGCTCGCATTCAAGAGGGTGTGGTCGCGCTCAGCAACTACGCGAAGATCTTCCGGCTGAACACGATGTGCTCGGGCGTGATCCCTCAGATCTCGATCGTGATGGGCCCGTCGGCCGGCGGAGCCGTGTACTCCCCCGCGCTCACCGACTTTGTCATCATGGTCGACAAGACCAGCCACATGTTTGTCACCGGGCCCGACGTCATCAAGACGGTCACAGGCGAAGAAGTCGGGTTCGAAGAGCTCGGCGGCGCACTCACGCACAACAAGACGAGCGGCGTCAGCCACTACTTGGCAAGCGACGAGGATGACGCACTCGACTACGCTCGCTCGCTCATCAGTTTCTTGCCTGACAACAATCTGGCCGAGGCGCCGATCTATGACAGCGACACGGCACTCGAGATCACCGACGCAGATCGTCGCCTGAACAGCGTGATCCCCGATAGCCCGAACCAGCCCTATGACATGGTGACGGTGATCGAGGCGATCCTTGACGGCGGCGACTTTCTTGAGGTGCAGCCGCTGTTCGCGCCCAACATGCTGATCGGCTTTGGCCGCGTCGAGGGCCGCACCGTCGGCATCGTCGCAAACCAGCCGAAGCAGATGGCTGGCACGCTCAATATCGATGCGAGCGAGAAGGCTGCACGCTTCGTACGGTTCTGTGACGCGTTCTCGATTCCGATTCTCACGCTCGTCGATGTGCCCGGCTACCTGCCCGGCACCGATCAAGAGTTTCAGGGCGTCATTCGCCGCGGCGCGAAGCTGCTCTACGCCTACGCCGAAGCGACCGTGCCGCTCGTGACCATCATCACCCGCAAGGCCTACGGCGGAGCGTATATCGTGATGGGCTCGAAGCAGATGGGGGCCGACTTCAACATTGCCTGGCCGACGGCTGAGATCGCCGTGATGGGTGGCGCAGGTGCGGTCAACATTTTGTATCGCAAGGAGCTCGCGGCCGCTGAGGCTGCGGGCGAAGATGTCGAGGCACTGCGCGCCGAGCTCACCGCGAAGTACAACGCCGATGTAACCTCACCGTTTCTCGCGGCCGAGCGAGGAGAACTCGATAACGTGCTTGAGCCCGCTGGATCACGACTGGCGGTCATCAAGGCGCTGCGCGGCTTGCGCGGCAAGCGCACCGAGCAGCCCGCCAAAAAGCACGGCAACATTCCGCTCTAGGCAGCACCCCAAGAGACAGGCCACCACACACGATGAACAGCAGCAGCGAGTTCAGCAGCACGATGACCACAGGGATTCCACTGCCGCCCGACGCCGCCGAGCGCGACGCCGCGAAGCGTGAAGAAGCTGGCGTTCTCGAGCACGCACTGAGTGACGAAGGCTTCCGGTTTCACACCCGCACCGTGAGCGACGAAGAACAGGCCGCGGTCATCGCTGTGCTCTCACAAGTGCGCGCCGAGGAAACCCAGCGGGTGCGCCGCGTTGAGCGCCGCGAGCATGAACCCTGGCGCCGCTCTCAGCGGGTGCCCGAGGGCATCAGCGACCTGCTTGCTGAAGGCTAATTCGCACACCACCAGGCTAGGGTGAAAGACATGAGTCTTTCGGCTGAGCAGGCCCGCTCACAGCTTGAGCATCGCATCGCGCAAGGCTTTACGTTTCCATTCGAGGTACCGCCCGTGCCGCAGATCGGCAACGGCGTGCGTGACTCTGCCGTGCTCATCCTCTTTGGAGCGCTCGACCGAGTGCTTGCTGCAGACGAGAGCGACGCGAGAACGCCAGTGCCGGGTGAACTTGATGTGCTGCTCACTCGTCGATCAAACGGGCTGCGCAATCATGCTGGCCAAATCGCGTTTCCGGGCGGCGGAGTCGAACCGGGTGACGCCGACTACGCAGCAACCGCCTTGCGAGAAGCGAACGAAGAGACCGGACTTGATCCGCGCGGTGTCGATGTGTTGGGTGTGCTCCCCCAGACCCACATTCCCGTGAGCAACTACGTCGTGAACCCGGTGGTCGGCTGGTGGCGACTGCCGAGTGAGGTGGCCGCAGACCACAGCGAGTCAATCGAGGTGTTTCGCGTGCCGGTTGCCGAACTGGTTGATCCAGCGGCTCGTCGCACGGCTGTGTTGCATCGAGCCGGTGATGTGTACCGTGGCCCCGCGTTTGCGCTCGGCCCCCAGTTCGGCGGCCACATCGTGTGGGGGTTCACCGCGATGCTGCTTTCGGGCATTTTTGATGCCGTCGGCTGGTCGATGGCGTGGGACGAAGACCAGATCTGGCAGGTTCCGCGCTCGAGATAGGCTGGGCATGCCGAGGGCAGCGTTGCTCTCATCCGAGGGGGTCTTTATGGCGAAACCAACTGAGAACCGTACCAAGGCAAGCAACGTTGGTGCGCTAGAGCGGGCCTCATCCCGATCCTGGCACGACTGGTTAGCCCTTCTTGATGCTGCGGGAGCCGCATCACTGTCACACTCTGACATTGCGAAAATTGCGAGGGACGCGATGCCGTCCAGCCTGAAGAATCCTGAGTGGTGGGCGCAGGATGCAGCCATTGCGTTCGAACAGCACATGGGGCTGCGTGTCCCTGGCCAATCGTCAGCCGGTGATTTTCGTGTGAGTGTGAGCCGAACGTTAGGGTTCGGCCGGGATGATGCCATTGAACGATGGATCGCCTCGTTCGCGGCCGTCACCCACCTCGGCCACGCACTTGACAATGCCCGCACGTCGCGCACCGATAAACGCTCGTTCTGGCGCGCATCGCTCGAGGGAGCAGGCAAGGTCGAAGTTGCCGCACTGGCAAAGGAACCCGGTCGCTCACTCGTTACCGTGAATCACACCGCGCTCACCTCCGACACAGACATCGAACCGTGGCGGGCACATTGGAAAACGTGTCTCTCCTCACTCTGATTGCGCCGCACGCAAATCAGAGCTGGGCCTGACCGTACTCGGTACAGTGTGTGTATGAGTAACTCTTCCGGGCAGGGTCATGCCGACAGGTCACCCGCAGATCTTGCTGCCGAGGCGGCATCAACCATCGCTGAACTGAGCGGTGTCGAGCAGCACGATATCGCGCTCACGCTGGGCAGCGGCTGGGGTCGGGCAGCCGAGCAGATCGGCGAAGTGGTGGCGCAGATCCCCGCAGATCAGGTGCCCGGGTTTCGGTCCTCAGCAGTGGTCGGGCACTCTGGCCTGTTGACTTCGATTCGCCTGGCTGACGGCCGACACGCGTTAGTGATCGGTGCCCGCACTCACTTCTACGAGGGCCACGGGGTGCGCGCAGTCGTGCACGGCGTGCGCACCGCCGCAGCAACCGGCGCACGGATCATGGTGCTGACCAACGGCGCCGGCGGGGTCGACCCAAGGTTCACCCCCGGCATGCCCGTGCTGATCAGCGACCATATCAACCTGACCGCGGCCTCACCCCTCGAGGGCGCGACCTTTGTTGACCTCACCGATCTCTACTCACCACGGCTGCGCATGCTCGCGCGCACCGTCGACCCGCAGTTGCACGAGGGTGTGTATGTGCAGTTTCCCGGCCCCCACTACGAAACCCCAGCAGAGGTGCGCTACGCCGGCATCATTGGCGGGCAAATCGTCGGCATGTCGACCGCGCTCGAAGCGATTGCAGCACGCGAGGCTGGTATGGAGGTGCTTGGGCTCTCGCTCATCACGAATGCCGCCGCCGGCATCTCAGAATCAGCGTTAAGCCACGAAGAAGTTCTTCAGGCGGGCCGCGATGCAGAGCCCCGCCTTGCGGCATTACTCGCAGACATCGTGCCCCAGCTCCCCGAGCGAGCCGAGCGCTAGAGACCCCACGCTGCGCGGATCGCTCGGCGCAGAAAAATAAATCATCAGATGAAGCGAAAGTTGCGTACACTAGAGGAGTGAGCGCCTCAAACCATTCTGATGAGCACACCTCGTCAGACTTCATTTTCATCTGCCCGAGCCACCTGGAGTGTGTGCTCGCTGCGGGTGACAGCAGCGATGTTGCAGCGCTGCGCGACTGGTGCGCCTCGCTCCCCCGCAAGAGCTACGGCCGCGTCTTCATCGAGGTCGATTCAGCCGCGCAGATCGAAGCGCTTGACACCCCGCCTGGCGTGGGCGTCACCTGGCTGGTGCGCGAAGCTGATGCAGCTCTCACCGGGCATCGCCTGATGGAAGCTGTCAACGCCTGGCTCGATGAGTGGGTGCGCGCCGACCCGCTCAGCGGCCGCTATGTGCACCTGTGGTCTGGCGCACGCACGAGCGACGACGTCACTGCGCAGTGGCAGAGCATTCGAACAGAACTCGCTGAGATCTGGGCGGCCGCCGCAGAGTACCGCGAGCAGCACGCCTAGCGTTTTTGCTGCAGTTCACGTCTCTGCAGCAGCTGAGCTACGAAGCCAGTTGCGAGCGCAGGAACCACCGATCCTTGTCGAGCTGCTCGGCCAGCGCAATCACGATGTCTTGGCTCGGCGCATCAATCTCGGCAAGCCCCTCGATCGCGGCATAGACCGTGACGAGCGTCGCATCGACCTGGGCGATCACATCGTTCAGCGTCGGGTCTGACTGCTGAAATCCTGCCTTGGGTTCGGGAAGCGTGGCCTGTGCTGCCACGGTGCCCACCCGCGCGTCGACGGGCAGCCCCAGCGCAACGATGCGCTCTGCCACCTGATCGGCGCCATCCTGCGCGTGTGCGACCAGGTCATCAAGAAACTCGTGCAGCCCGATGAAGTTTGCACCGCGCACATGCCAGTGTGCCTGCTTGCCGTTCACCCCGAGAGCAACGAGGTCGCGCACGACAGGCGCAAGATACCGCTCGACACCGATTGGGCGATCGAGATCTTGCCTCGCCACAACAACCGACTGCTTCTTCGTGTGCGCCATGATGACCGACCTTTCGCTGATATGGCCGCCAGGGCCTAACCGTTGATTGCTTCCACTCTCGCCTGAATCGCCACATCGCGCAAGCAAGGAAAGGCACACCTTGGTACGAGCAGAGAGATGAGCAGAGGGCCGCGATCACTCACAGGATCGCGGCCCTCCGCTCATTCTTGGGATTCAGCGTAGGCTATGCGGCGCACTGGCAGCGGTCTGCCTGCGCTACGCCTGCGAGCGCCTCCTCGATGTGCTCGCCGCACCCCTGCCAGGTGGGCTTGGTGCAGTTGGGGCAGGTGACTCGTTGACACATGGGGTGCTCCTTTAGGTTGAGATATTTGTAGTGTAGTTAGCGAACGATGGAAATGCCGGTGGCGCTGGATGCTTGCTCCACCGAGCCAAGGTTGGTGAGGTTCGTGAAGCCAGCCTGTTGCATCAGTGCAATTGCCTGGCCTGAACGATTGCCTGAGCGGCAGTACACGTAGTACTCGGCATTCGGATCGAGTGTGGGAATCGCGGCCGCAACGTCGCCCCCGTTGAAGTCGAGCTGGGTTGCACCCTCGAGGTGCCCCTCAGCGAACTCTGCCGCAGTGCGCACATCGAGCAAGATTGCCTCTGGCCCGACCGTCACGCTGGGCTCAGCCGCAGCCGCCGACACGCAGGCTGAGAGTCCCACCGTCAACGCGAGTGCGCCAAACACTGCGGCAGCGGAACGGGCAACTGACAATTTTTTCTTCATGATTTCCTTCTTCTAGTGTGTGGTGAGGTGCGCGATTGCATCGCGTCAGGCTCCGTTCTGAATGAAAGTGGTCAGGCTGCCCAGTACCGCGGGTACTTCTTGCACGAACACAAAGGCACCCATGGCGAGCACGAACCAGCCGAAGCCCTTGCGCAGCGCACGCTCTGGCACTATCCCTGCGAGGCGCACCCCAATGAATGAGCCTGCGATAGCCATGCCGGTGAAGGCGAGCACCACCGGCCAGTCGAGCTGCACCGAGAACAGGTATCCAGCGAGCCCCGCAAACGACTTCATCACGATCACGAGCAGCGATGTGGCTACCGCAGCGGCCATCGGAACGCCACCCAGCAGGTTGAGCGCGGGCACGATGAGAAACCCACCGCCGGCGCCAATGAGCCCGGTCGCGAGCCCCACCACAAACCCATCGATCACGATGCGGATGAGCGGGAGCTCGCCTCGCTGAGCACCCGCAGACTGACCATCGGGGTCACCGTCTGGTGGTGCGGCCAGCGTGCGACGGCCACGAATCATCGCAACCGCGGTCGCCACCATCATCAGCGCAAACAGCACCATCAGCACGGCACCGGGAATGTACCCGCCGGCAATTCCACCGGCAAAGGCGCCTCCCATGCCCGCGACGCCAAAGATGAAGCCCATCTTCCAGCGCACACGCCCAGCTCGAGCATGACTGATCATTCCGAAAATGCTTGTCACCCCAACGATGAACAGGGAGGCCGCGATCGCTTCGCGGGGCGCCATGCCCAACACATAGGTCAGAATCGGCACCGTCAGAATCGATCCGCCACCGCCCATGAGACCAAGGCTGACGCCAACCAGCACGGCGAGCAGCAGCGCAATGATCAGGGCGAGTTCCATGGGTCTCTCAGACGGTGACGGGGTCGGGGTGATTCAGGTAGGTGAGGGTGTTCGTGCGCGATCAAACGAGCACGCGGTTGCCCGTGAACGACGGCTCATTGCCTGGAACGGCAACCCAGGCCGCGTAGCTTCCCTCAAGCTCGGCGACGTCGTAGCCTTCGCGTCGTAGCGCGCTGGCTACGACAGAGTTGCGCACGCCGCTCTGGCAGTAGGTCACGAGCGTACCCGCATCCTTCGCGGGCAACTCATCGAGATGCCACAGCACCCGCGCGGCCGAGAGCTGCGCGGCACCGGGCAGGTGCCCGTCGGCATATTCCGTCTTGTTGCGCACATCGAGCAGCATCACCCGATCGACCGAGCCCAGAGCCTCGGGCTGCACGATCTTTGGCGTGACAAGCTCGAGTCCGTCGAGCGAGGTGATGAAACCACGCACCGAGTCAATGCCGACGCGAATCAGGTGGTCGCGCAGCGCCACGGCCGTGTCGCGAGAGTCTGCGAGCAGCACGATCGGTCGGTGTTCGGCCTCTGGGTTGTAGGCCCACCCGCCGTAGGTCGCCGCCTTGCCAACACCCGGAATGTTCAGCGCGCCGGCGACGGTTCCCTCGTGCGCCTCGCTGTGGTGCCTGGTGTCAACGAATACCACCCGATCTGCGGCGAGCTCTTCACGCAGCTGGGCTGCAGTGAACTCAATGAGCTCCGAGGCTTCGCCGATGACCGCCGGGCCCTGCTTGTTCTGCACTTTCATGCGACCAAAGTAGGCGTGGGCGTCTGGCTGACCGCTGAGCAGTTCATCGACAAAACCCTGCTCGTCGTTGGCCGCAAGATACTTCCCCCACCACGAGAAATTGCGCTCATACCCCACGGTGGTTGCGGCAATCGAGCCGAGCGCCTTACCGCAGGCCGATCCTGAGCCATGGGCCGGAAGCACCTGCACATAGTCGGGCAGCGTCACAAAGTGGTCGCGCAGGCTGGCAAACAGATCGCGCGCACCCCCAAAGCGCGTATCGACGAAGCCCGCCGCTTCGTCGAGCAGGTCGGGTCGGCCGAGATCGCCCACGAACACGAAGTCTCCGGTGAGCATGAACCCCGGATCAGTGCTTTGCGCGCCGTCGGTCACGAGGAACGAGAGGTGCTCGGGGGTGTGNNTCATGCGCACCGCGTCGTCGAAGACGTCTGAGTAGGTCCAGTCGGGGCCTCCCTCATCCGAGACATACATGGTTGCGCCCGTCGCTGCCGCGAGCTCGCGGGTGCCCGAAAGGTAGTCCGCGTGAATGTGCGTCTCGGTGACCGCGGTGATCTGCATGCCATTCTTTTCGGCGAGCTGCAGGTACACCTCGAGATCACGACGGGGGTCAACAACAATCGCCTCACCCTTCGCCTGGCAGCCAATGAAGTAACTCGCCTGCGCAAGGTCTTCGTCATAGATTCGTTCAAGCAACATGCCTCTTACCTCCCAAACAATCTGGCAAA
>LSQX01241660.1_pt1 | contig 18757 bp, 9 predicted proteins | sample 654561 | NCBI WGS metagenome assembly LSQX01 (sample SAMN04489861, study PRJNA283612) | anaerobic digester metagenome | isolation source: 4 biogas reactors fed with cattle manure at either 37C or 55C with and... | place: Denmark: Kongens Lyngby | collected 2014
CAAAACCCGGAAGGTCATTGTTCAGCAACTTAAAAGGAACAATTGTCTGTTGAATGTCATCATAGGTGTAAAAGCTGTTGCCATCGGCAAAGACAATGCGTCCCTTGAGCTTCATCACTTTTACCGGGCGCAGTGCAGCGACCTGTGAGGAGTCGAGTGACAGATAGTTTTCTATCTCAGCCACCTGGCTCAGGTCACTCTCCAGTTTCAGGCGATATACTCCTTTGTACATGTGTCCCGCCCATATATTACCTGTATGGTCCACTTCTAGGTTTTTTATCAGGTCGGAGAACCCTTTTATCTGATGGCTGAAAACCCAGTCGCCGAACGAATCCTTTGTGTAAAGATAAATGGCAGTATAGGTTGACTCTAGCAATATATTTTTTCCATTCAGAGTTGTCTCTGTCATATCCATACCACCGGTACGTACACCGGTAATACGCACTTCACTCTCTTTCTCAAGAAGGGAAGTGCCAAGGTTGTGTCCCACAAATATCTGTTCTCCGAAATCTTTAATAAACCATGACTGGTTATCGAAACCAGGCAGACGGGAGATTTTCTTCTCATTGTCAGGGTAACTGTAGATACCCTGATTTGTCGCCAGGTAAAGCCTGTTGTTGAATAGAAGAATATCCTCTACCAGGCCAATCTGAATCGCTGTAGGTTCAAAAAAGGAAAAGGGGGAGTTTGGACGGATATTGGAGATGCCATTGTCCAACGCGGCCCAGATGCTGTTGTCCCGGTCATTGTAAAGCGCCAGGACTGTATTGTTGTTCAGTCCGTTAGAACGATTGATATGCCACTGTTCCTCTCCCTTGTTATTGATGGCGAACAAACCGTTGTTCAAGGTGCCAAAAACATATTGTGAACCACCGGAAAAGATTGCTCTATTCACTATAGCCTGCTGGAGATCTGTTTCGATAGCACTCTTCCAGGGAACAAGCGTGTTATTCTTTTCTGAATAAATATAGAGTCCGCTCTTCGGGGTCACCAGCAGATAGTCTTCATTGTAAGGTAAAACAGCCACTACATTGTCACCATTTAATTGTTCCCGTTTAACAACCGGATTGAATTTCTCCCCATCGAAACGGCTGAAGTGGTCGTTGATCAACTGAGCAAACAGATTGTTCCCGGATGGAAAGAAATACAAGACGGCCGGATAGGGCTTATAGGTGGTAACTTTCTCACCGTCATAGATGAAAAACGCAGAAAAGGACTGGAAATATAATTTATTTTCGAAAAGGCATATCTTCCATATCTCATCGTTATGGAATTCATAGCCCTTAACAAGGTCCCTGAGAGATTGATAGATAAGCTGATTGGTCTGATCTCGCTCAAAGTAACCGAACTCTTCAAAAGAACCCACATAAATACGTTCGGAAGTACTGTTGGTATCAATGAAAATGGATTTGACTGAGAGATTGTTGGGAAGTACGTGGTGATACCAGTTGACGCCGTCAAAACTCATCAACCCGTTGTTGTTGCCGATATATACCATCCCGTTACTCCCTTGTGAGATGGCCCAGTTCTGGTTGCCCGATTTGTAATCGCTAGTGGTATAATTATAAACGGGGGGGATAAAAGGAATATCCAGTGCCCAGCCTTTCATTGGGAGAGCAATACAGATTGCGGTAATGAATGCCGCATAAAAATTGTTTCTGGCAATGCGGTTGATCATATATCAGAAATGCATATTTCAGAAGAATGAAACTATCTCTTTTGCAACAGGCCCTCTATTTCATTTTCGTTTAGCACTTTCACGTTCGTGAAAAGAAATTTCTCATCGAGGAAATTTCCATATTGGTTGCATTCAGTGATCGCTGCATTCAAATGCGATTTCACATCCCTGTCGAATGGAAAGAGCATAAGAAATGTGAAATATTGATCCCTCATCTCAAATTGTTCTATCACCACATCTGCTTTCTGCAGTTGGAATAAAAATTCCCGTTCCACAATCTCCTTCTGCAAATCGGTTAGTTTCTGTCTTTTGTTGGTAGTGAAGAGCGCAAAAAAACGCAGTTTCTTGTCGTGCCCTCCCAGACCGGAGGAGATATATACTTGTTGTTGTCCCGACAGATCGGAACTCAGTACGATGCGACTGCTGACCAACGCCATGGAAGACCAGTGAAGCAACTCGGGGTCAGAGGGGCTGCTATGATATGTTTCAATGGAACGATAGGCTCCCACATCGGGTATGGATGCCAGCAAGGTCAGACTTCTTTTTTTCCGTTCGATGGATTCATCGGGCGAAAAGAGAATGGCAACTTCTTCATCGCGGATAAACGGGTTGTTTTCTTTTCTTAATCTGTCGAAATATCTGAAATATTCCATCTGCTCCTCAATCGGAACAAGGTCCTCGAGGATATGGAACGAGTCAATTCCTTGTTCGTTCAGCGTTTCCCGTAATTTAGCCAAAAGATCATCTTGTCCACTCATAAAGACAAAGATAGGTTTTTTTTCGTTGTTTACTCTTTTCTCTCTCGCTAAATATTGTCTGTCTCCCGACTTAATTTTCTTAAATTTCATCAATTTGACACTTAATTCCACAGAATTGTATAAATTCGCACAATCAAATTGAATAACCACCACCGATGAAGATTAAAATAGTCAACAAATCCGGACATCCTCTTCCTGAATATGCCACAGCTTATGCAGCTGGTATGGACCTGCGCGCAAATGTTGATCAACCGGTTGTGTTGAAACCACTGGAACGGTCCCTAGTACCCACAGGTATTTACATTCAGCTACCCGAAGGATACGAAGCACAAATTCGTCCCCGCAGCGGGTTGGCCATCAAACATGGCATCAGTATTGTGAACGCACCCGGAACAATTGACGCCGATTATCGCGGTGAAATACGTGTGATCCTTGTCAACCTGTCGAAGGAAAGCTTCACCATCAATGACGGTGAACGTATCTGTCAAATGGTGATTGCGCAACATGCACATGTACAATGGGAGAGGGTCGACGTCCTCGAGGAGACGGAGCGCGGTACCGGCGGGTTTGGACATACAGGACAAAAATAACAACCATAAGCAAAGAATGCATTATACAATCACGATAAGAATACTGTCTCTCTGTCTCGTTTTGTCTACGCTGATCTCAGGTATATTGCCGGTAGAGGCAGTCGCTCAGCATGAGATCACAGGCGCACAGCTCAGTGATGAATCACGACGTAAATTTGATTATTATTTCTACGAAGCACTGAATGCCAAGGCCCTGGGTAAATATGATGAAGCCCTCGATTTTTTCCGGCACTCCCATGCGCTTGATTCTACCAACGCCAGCGTATTGATAGAACTTGGCACTTTTTATAATGTCCTGCAGGAGAAAAACACCGCACTCGCTTACTTTCAGAAAGCTGTTCATTACGACAAAACCAACTATTACTACAACATGATGCTTGCAGGATTAAGTAAAGAACTTGATCTGAAGCAGGATGTGGTGGATATTTACGAACGGCTGCTAACGCTCTACCCTGATAAACTCGATCTTAATTTTGAATTGGCAAATGCATATGCCGACAACGGAGAACTACAGAAAGCCATCGACGCACTGAACAGGCTGGAGAAAGGAGTTGGGATATCCGAGATGATCACATTGAATAAGTTTCGCCTCTACTCACTGTTGAACAAGAAAGAGAAAGCGTTTGAAGAGATAGAGCAGATCATTGACAAGAACCCGGCCAATCCCAGATATCTTGTGCTGATGGGAGATCTGTACATGGAAGATAATCAGAGTAAAAAAGCACTACGATACTACGAACAGGCAAAGCAAATCGATCCTGATTTTCCGTCACTCATTCTCTCTATGGTCAACTATTACGAAAAGAATAATAATAAACCTGCTGCCAGGGGAGAGTTGCAGAAAGCCATCACCGGCAGTACGCTGGAGGTGGATACCAAACTGCAACTGCTCACGCGTTACCTGGGCATCCTGCAACAAGATAAACAGGATCTGAAGCAGGCCAACTCACTCTTTGAAGAACTCTTTGAACAATATCCCAACAATACGCAGCTCAACATGATCTATGGTAATGTTCTTCTGTTACAAAACGACAAGCAGGGGGCCATGGAGCAGTTCGGGATCTACACCAGAGATAACCCCGGCGATCCTGCCGGATATGAGCAGATATTGCGATTGGCTCTGCCTGATGAGGATCTGGAGAAAGTGAAGGAGGTTACCACGGAAGCATTGAAGCATCTTCCCGGCGAGCCGCAGTTCTACTTTTACCTTGGTGCCGTTAATTACCAGCAGGAGAATTATGAGGAAGCACTCGCAACGTTTGAAGAGGGACTGGAGCATGCCGTGTTCACCAACCCGGCCGTAGAATCTGATTTTCATGCACAGATAGGTGATCTGAACTATTTCCTCGGTAACAAGGAGATTGCATTTAAGAGTTATGAAAAAGCATTAAAGTTGAACCCTCAGAATCTCCCGGTATTAAACAATTACAGTTATTATCTGTCATTGGAGAGAAAGGATCTCGATAAAGCTGAGATGATGAGTGGTATCACCATCAAGGCGGAGCCGATGAATCCTACCTACCTCGATACATACGGGTGGGTTTTGTTCGAACAGGGTTCCTATATCATGGCTAAAATATATATCGAGAAAGCGATTGAATACAGCGAGGAAGAGCCTTCTGCTGAAGTGCTCGAGCATTACGGAGATGTATTATTCAGGACAGGGGACATAGAAAAGGCGCTGGAGCAATGGAGAAAATCCAAGGAGATGGGAAGTGACTCCTCAACGCTGGACGAAAAAATAGACAGAGGCCGGTTATGACAAATTTCACACTGAGCGCACAATGAGAGATAATCACTCTATCTCTGGCAAGTGACATGATAGCTAAAATAGAGTAAACAAGTTTAATAAATAGAGAAGCAATGAACAGCTCGCGTTACAGGAATATTCTGTTTTTCAGTCTTTTGTTTGGCCTGGCATTTACGGCCTGCAAACCCAAACAACAAATTGTTTATTCCACCTCACCCGCAGAAGATAAGGAGCATAATGAGATTTTCAGCGACATTATCACCAGTGAGTTTCCATACAGTACCTTCTCTGCGAAACTGAATATGAACCTCTCTACCGGTTCCAAATCATTGAGCTCAAAGGCGAATATACGTATCGTAAAGGACAACGCACTTCAAATCTCCATCCAGCCGCTCTTCGGGGTGGAGATGTTTCGGCTATTCATTAATCCTGACACGGTGATGTTCCTCGACAGGATGAACAAACGATATGTGATGGAATCAATCGTATCGCTGAAGGATCATTACCCTGTTGGGTTCGATTTTTACACCATGCAATCGATTTTTACCAATTCACTCTTTGTATCGGGGAAAGAGAATGTGGAGGTTGCTGATTTTCGCAAATTTAAATACAGCCGTACTTCTGATCATAACTATTATATATCATCAAAAGATGCTGCGTCGGGTATTGATTATTCCTTCACGGTAAATGGTGATGATCGCATCACTTTTACACATCTCATGCAGTCTGAAAAAAAACAGTCTCTGCAGTGGGGGTATAATAATTTTGCTTTGTTGAATGAGCTCACCTTCCCTCACAAGATGAATGTTACACTTACATCCTCTTCGAGAAAGATTGATGCTGAACTGCTCTTCTCAGATGTGAGTACGAATGACCCCATCCAGTTAACGATGCATGTGCCAAATGGATACACCAGGACAACCGTCGATGAAATAATGAAAATTTTCTCTTCAAAGAAATGAAAAAAATTGTTCTCATATCTCTTTTATTATCTTCTGCCTTTCTGCTGTTTTCTCAGACCCGACAGATTGAAAGTTTACAGCAACAGCAGCAGGTACTGCAGGAAGAGATAAAAAACACAAACAGGCTCTATCTTGATGTAAAAAAGCAGACCACTACAATCCTGGACCGGATCAATCTTATCAACAAGCAGATTTCTTCCAGAAAAGAGCTGATCTCCGTACAGAGGCAGGAGATAGATGTGTTGCACAAAGAAGAGACACGTCTGGAGGGTGAGATAGCGAGGCTCAACAACGCGCTGAAAAGCAAGCAAGAGAAATATGCCAATGCGATACAGGGGATGTTGAAGCATAATTTCAGCCAGAATAAGCTGCTTTTTGTCCTCTCGGGAAAATCGCCCGGCGAGTCGCTGAGAAGAATGCAATATCTGAGAGATTATTCCAAGTGGCAGAAGTCGCAGGCGGATGAGATCAAGAAGCAGAACAACGAGATCAGCGACAGGAGGGAGGCGCTGGTCAGTGCGAAGACAGAAAAGGAGAAAGCATTGTCCACCCTGGAGAGTGAGCAGAAGAGGTTGCAGGATGAAGAAAAAAAGCGTCAATCAGAAATAACGGAGGCGCGCGGGAAGCAAGATCAATTACAGAAAACGCTTCAGGATAAACAACGCCGGGTAAACCAGCTGAACGCTCAGATAGAAAAGCTGATTGCTGAAGAGGTAGCACGGCAGGAAAGGGAGGCAGAAGCCCGAAGGCGTGCCGAGGAGGCAGAGCGGAGACGTAAAGCGGAAGATGAAACAGCAAAAGCGGCAAAAGCCCGCCGTGAACCTGAAAGCAGCAAGAAGACCGAAGAAGCCGAAGAAGCATCAGCCAGGAAAGAGGAGTCTGCACCTCGACCTTCCACCGGTCCAAAGATTGAGTCCGGCAGCGGATCACAGGGTGAAACATTCAATCTGTCGAAGAATTTTGTGGCAAACAGAGGAAAATTACCACTGCCTGTCACAGGAACAGCTTCCATCGTAGGCCACTTCGGAGCGAAGAAACACAGTGAATGGAACGTTACAACCAACAGCAACGGTATCGATATTCAGGCGCAGAAAGGCGCCGACATTCGTAGCGTCTTTGATGGTGAAGTATCGAAAGTGTTCTCTTTCCCGGGGTCGAACACCTGTGTTATTGTACGTCATGGCGATTATTACACCTTCTATGCCAATATTTATGATCTGTTTGTGAAGCAGGGTGATAAGGTGAAAACCGGACAGTCATTGGGACGGATTTATACCGATTCCGATACCGGCATTTCCACCATGCATTTTCAGCTATGGCAGAAAACATCGAAGCTAAATCCTGCGCCGTGGCTCAGCAAGTAGATTGATATAAATAAATCCATAACACATGTCATTAAAATTTCGTCTTATCGTCATGAACTTCCTCCAGTTTGCTGTTTGGGGGGCTTATCTTACATCTATGTCTCGTTATCTGGGTCCCGCCGGCCTGGGAGCACATATAGGGATATTTTACTCAGTACAGGGAATCGTCTCTATTGTCATGCCTGCCATCATGGGGATTATTGCAGACCGGTGGGTTCCTGCACAGAAGCTGCTCGGCGTCTGTCATCTGCTGGCTGCCCTCTTCATGCTGTCGGCAGGGTTATATGGTCTGAATGCCGGAGCGGAAGTCTCCTTCCCTGTCCTTTTTACCCTCTACACATTGAGCGTTGCTTTTTATATGCCCACGCTGGCGCTCTCCAACTCCGTTGCCTATAGTATTCTCGAAAGAGGAGGGATGGATACGGTTAGAACATTTCCTCCCATACGTGTATTTGGTACCGTCGGATTCATTTTTACCATGTGGTTTGTGGATATTGTCGGTTATCAAACCACATCCATGCAGTTTGTTGTAAGCGCGGTTATTGGTCTTGTATTGGGCGCTTATGCTTTTACCCTTCCCAATTGTCCGATAAGTACAGACACAAAAGACAAAACACTCTTTCAGGCGTTAGGGCTCGATGCGTTCAGGTTATTCAGGCAGCGTAAGATGGCTCTGTTTTTTATCTTCTCCATGCTGCTGGGTGTTTCCTTGCAGATTACCAATGGATTTGCCAACCCGTTTATAGCCAGTTTTGAGTCACTGCCTGAGTTCGCCAACACATTCGGCGTGCAGCATTCAAACATACTTATCTCACTCTCACAGATCTCAGAAGCACTCTGTATCCTGTTGATCTCCTTCTTCCTGAGACGATACGGCATCAAGAAAGTGATGCTCATCGCCATGTTTGCCTGGGTATTGCGTTTCGGATTCTTTGGGCTGGGTAACCCGGGTAACGGAGTCTGGTTGCTGGTACTCTCTATGCTGGTATATGGTGTGGCTTTCGATTTCTTCAACGTCTCGGGTTCATTGTTTGTGGATAAGGAGACGCCTCACACCATTCGTGCCAGCGCTCAGGGGATGTTCATGCTGATGACCAACGGTGTGGGTGCTACTATCGGCACGCTGGGGGCACAGTGGGTAGTCAACCGGTTTACCTCATGGCAGGATCTGATCGTGAATGGTCAGATGAAATCGCTTATGGTGGGCGACTGGCAGTCAGTATGGTTCATCTTTGCCGGATACGCTATGTTGGTTGCACTGCTTTTCGGCATACTATTCAGATATAAACATGAACGCACATATTGAATTTTTGATTCTCTTTATTGGCTTTCATTAAGCTTTTAATCACAAGGGGGAGATGGATTTCGGTAAATATTTTTATTCTGTTTTTGGAATAAACAAATAATTATAAGTAATATGTGAAGATTGGACAGGCATAAAGATGACTCAATGATGAGATTTTTCCGTTTTATCTTACTATTTCCTTTTTTACTCTCCTGTTACCTTTCGCTCTGGGGCCAGTCGTCTTATCTTTTTAAACAGCTGGAGGTCCGTAACGGACTTTCTCATAACCAAATTAATCATATTTTCAAGGACAGTAGAGGTTTTATGTGGTTCTCCACAGCATCGGGATTAAACAGGTACGACGGATACAAATTTAAAGTGTTTTTTCATAACCCGAATGACGACTATTCTTTACCGGATAATTTGGTTATGAATGTCCAGGAAGATATAAGTGGAAGGCTTTGGATCCATACAGCGAACGGATACGCAGTATACAATACAGGCAAAGAAAAGTTCGAGAAAAGTCAGGTTCTGTTGTATGAAATGGGTATAACTTATCCAGTCGATTTCATTTTTATCGACAATGATAAAAATGTGTGGAGTTACACCAATTCATCCGGATTTCATATGTATCAACAGGATATGGGTAAATTGCTTTTCTTCCCTCAAAACGGAGAGGCAGGACAGTTAAGTGAAGGAATTATTACTGACATCAAAGAATCGGATAGCAATTATATTTTTGTTTTTCAATCGGGACTTATTCAATACATGGATAAAAAAGTTTTCCAGGTCATTTACAGTGATAATTATATTCTGAATCAACAGAAGGCCAATATCCGGAAATACCAGCTGTTCGTTGATTCAGACAATGACCTGTGGATCTATTCCGACAATCCGCTGGGAACCTGGTTTTACGATTCCCGACGAGAAGAATGGAAGTGTGCGGGATCCAAAAAAAGTGATTTCCCGTATTTATTGTCAAGTGACATGATTCAGGATATCATACAGGATCCTGCTGGACTCATATGGATGGCAACCGACCATGGCGGTATCGATATTATCGATAAGAAAACAGACAAGCTGATCAATTTGCGAAATCAGCCTTACGATGAACGAAGCATTGCGCACAACAGCATCAATTGTATTTATGCCGACAAGGAAGATATGATATGGATAGGCACCTATAAAAACGGGTTGTCCTACTTCAGTGAGAGTATTTACAAATTTGGCATTGATCATTTACATTATTTCAACAAGATTGATAATTTTAAACCCGATGTGAATTCCATCATTAAAGATAAGGACGATAACATCTGGATCGGCTCCAATGGAAGCGGATTGGTACATCTGAATACAAAGGCCGGATTACATCATCTTTACAGTCATGACTCCTCCGATAATTTCTCTTTAACCAGCGATGTGATCGTCAGCCTCTGTGTCGCCAAAAACGGAAAAATATGGATCGGTACTTACATGTCGGGGATGGATTGTTTCGACGGAAAAAAGTTTGTCCACTATCGCCATGATCCAAACAACCCGAACAGCCTTGCCAACGACAATGTCTGGTCAATCGTGGAAGACAGCTCGGGCATGATATGGATTGGTACATTGGGAAGTGGTTTGCAAAAATATAATCCCGAAAACGGACAATTTACCACCTTCAATAACCGCACAAAAAAACAACTTTCCTCGGAGTTCATTTCATCGATCTACCTGGGCAAAAACAATCGGTTGATCCTTGGAACCGCCATTGGAATAACGATTTTCAATATTGAAACCGAACAATTTGAGATCATACTCGCCAACCGGAAAGGAGACCAGTCTTTCACCAATCTGAACGTGAACCAGGTCTATGAAGATAGCCGCGGGCTCATATGGATAGGTACCCGAAACGGATTGAATATATGGGATCCAGAACAGGATATGATTACCCAATTATACCAAAGTGACGGTCTGGCCGATAATGTCGTATCCGGTATCATCGAAGATAATCAGCACAACATGTGGATCACCACATCCAATGGGGTGTCGAATGTCATGATCCAACCCCATACAATAACCGGCGATTATGTATATTCATTTGTAAATTATCGGGAGGAAGAGGGCCTGCAGAGCCATGAGTTTAATTTGCGGTCAATCTTCAAATCACCGGATGGTGAGATTCTGCTTGGTGGTACAAGGGGGTTCAACTTTTTTAATCCGGAGAACATCCGGTACAACACATCCCAACCCAAAGTTGTTTTTACCGGACTCACGCTGTTCAACGAAGAGGTTGTGGTGGGAGAAGAATATCAGGGAAACAGAATCCTCTCATCTGAGTTGAATCGGGTAAAGGAGGTCACCTTTAAATACAGGCAAAATGTTTTTTCTGTTGATTTTTCTGCCATGAATGATGTGCTTCCCGAAAAAACCACTTATGCCTATATGCTCGAAGGATTTAATACGGATTGGTTAATCACTGACCCGGGTGTCCACAGTGTCACATACACCAATCTTGCTCCGGGTAACTATACACTCAGCGTAAAGGCAGCAAACAGCGACGGATTCTGGAGTGATGAGTCAACTGTTCTGCACATTCACATAAAACCACCATTCTGGCTCTCTCCCCTTGCCTATATCTTCTATGCACTTCTTTTGATATCGATCCTGTTATTCGCACGATACACCATCATACGAAACGAACAGCAGAAGTTTAAAATGAAACAGATAGAACTGGAAGCACAACGAAAACATGAAATAGATGACATGAAACTTCGTTTTTTCACCAATGTCAGTCATGATCTGCGCACACCGCTTACATTGATCCTGTCACCACTGGAGAATCTAATGAAGTTGGTTACCGATGGTCATCAAAAACTTCAACTCTCCCTGATCCACAAAAATGCCATTCACCTGTTGAATATGGTGAACCAATTACTCGATTTCAGAAAAAGCGATGTGAATGAACACGCCTTGAATTTATCCTATGGCAACGTCATCGTATTCCTTAAGAAATCCTGTCATCAACTTACCGAATATGCAGAAAAAAAGAATATCCGATTGACCTTTTTCTCCTCACTGAATGAATTGAGCATGGTATTCGATGAGGACAAGATGGGGAAAATAATGATGAATCTTCTCTCCAATGCCATCAAATTTACCGAAAAGAACGGAGCTGTGGATGTAATTGTCAAGCTTTTGCCTAAAAGCAGCGACAGCGATACGGAACAGTTAGAGATCAGGGTAATTGACACCGGTATAGGGATAAAAGACGAAGAGAAAACACGTATTTTCGAACGTTTTTACCAGGGGAAAATAAAAAATGAAGGTTTTCCCGGAAGCGGTATCGGACTCCACATCGTAAAAGAATTTGTAGCTCTTTGTAAAGGCTCCGTTCAGGTATATGACAACGTTCCCAAAGGGAGCCTTTTCGTGCTTCATTTCCCGGTGGACAGACTGAAATATATTGTGTCACAACCGGATACGACTGAAAATGAACTGACAGGTGATGGGGGTGAGAGTGAAAACATCGTAGAAAAAGAGGAAACTCTGCAAAGAAATGAGACCCGTCTATTATTGGTAGACGATAACGATGATTTCCGTTATTTCATGAGAGATATGCTGAAAAATGATTTTTTACTGCTCGATGCTTCGAACGGAAAAGAAGCCTGGGAAAAAATTCTTGCATTTTTTCCCGACATCATTATCAGCGATGTGATGATGCCTGAGATGGATGGGTACGAACTGTGTGAAAAAGTGAAAAACGACCTGCGCACATCGCATATTCCCCTTATCCTGCTTACGGCACATACCGCTCAGGAACAGGAACTTCACGGTCTTGAAACGGGAGCTGATGATTACATTACCAAACCGTTTAATTTCGATATCCTTTTGCTTCGGATTCATAATATGCTGGAATTAAGATCTTACCGTCAGGAAAGATTTAAGAAACAGATGAATATTCAACCTGCGGAGATAACCATTACACCATTGGATGAGAAGTTAATTCAGAATGCCATAAAACTGGTGGAAGAATATATCTCCGACAGTGAATTCTCTGTGGAACGGTTAAGCAAAGAGTTAGGGATCAGCCGGGTACATTTGTATAAAAAAATGATCTCAATAACAGGCAAAAGCCCGATTGAGTTTATCCGCATTATCCGACTCAAGCGGGCGGCCCAGTTGTTACGTGAAAGCCAGCTGCAGATCTCTGAAATAGCGTATCAGGTAGGTTTTAATAATCCAAAAAGTTTCAGTAAATATTTTAAGGAGGAGTTTGATATTTTACCCTCTCAATACCAGAATAACCCATCCTTGTATCCTGGGAATATACCCGACAACAAAGCCGGGACGACCCTGTGAACATTTAACATCCCTTACAGAAACAAAATGACCCCTTGGGTTATCAAAATCGGTAGAATGCGCTAACATAGTGACAATGCCGAACCCTGAATTATGATTAATTTTACAAAAAAATAATTATAATACATGGAACGCATTTTTTGTATAGCACTGGGAATCCTTCTGTTTGTCTCCTGTACATCAACCGGCTTTGAAAAGACAGAAAACGGAGTTATTGTCCGGTTGAAACAGGAAAATAATTCGGGTGTAAGCACCATCCGGTTAAATGTGGTCAATGAGAAGATTATTCATGTCTCGGCCACAAAACAGAGAAATTTCTCGAATGAGGAAAGCCTGATCATCAAGCCCGGATTAACATTGTCCGACAAGTTCAGTGTGGAAGAGAAAGAGGAGATGATCATACTTTCTACCGATTCCCTGGATGTAACCATTCACAGAACTACAGGCGAAATAGCTTTCCTGAATAAGAAAGGGGAAACAATACTCCGCGAAAACAAGGGTGGCGGAAAAACAATTACACCCATAGAAGTAGAGGGAACCAAAGGCTATACGGTGCACCAGGTGTTCGAGTCACCAGATGACGAAGCCTTTTATGGTTTGGGTCAGCATCAGGCCGATGATTTTAATTACAAGGGAAAAAATGAGTCGCTGTTCCAGTACAATACCAAAGTATCCGTACCTTTTGTTATATCTAATAAAAATTATGGCATCGTATGGGATAATTATTCGCTGAGTAAATTTGGCGATGTGCGTGATTATACCAATCTCGATCAATTCAGGCTTTATGGCAGTGACGGAGCAGAAGGAGGACTCACTGCTGTATATTCGGTAAATAACGATTCTTCAAAAACAATAGTCCGCAACGAGAGCAAACTCGATTATCAGTTCATACCCTTACTGAAAAATTTCCCCGAGGATTTTGACCTGAATCACGCAAACGTAATATGGAGTGGTGAGATAGAAGCTCCCGAAAGCGGATTGTACCGTTTCTTCCTCCATTATGCCGGTTATACCAAGGTATATCTTAACAATGAACCGGTAGTGGAAGAGCGTTGGCGTACTGCATGGAACCCCAATAGCTACAAGTTTGAATATCACTTCCGGGAAGGTGAAAGAGTACCCCTACGCATAGAGTGGAAGCCCGATGGGGATGTCTCTTATATCGCGTTGAAAGCATTAAGCCCTGTTTCAGAGAAGGATCAGAACAAACTCTCACTCTGGAGTGAGATGGGTAATGGCATCGATTACTATTTTGTTGCTGGCAACAACATGGACGATGTGATCAGCGGTTACAGAACTCTAACCGGGAAATCACAGATTATGCCTAAATGGGCCATGGGGTTCTGGCAAAGTCGTGAACGATATAAAACACAGGATGAAATAGTGGAAACCCTTGCTGAATTCAGAAAAAGAGAGATACCCATCGATAATATTGTACAGGACTGGAGTTATTGGCCGGAACAGGAATGGGGCAGTCACAAGTTCGACAAGGAACGATTCCCTGACCCGAAAGGGATGGTCGACCAGATACACGACATGAATGCCCGGATCATGATCTCCGTATGGCCCAAATTTTATCTGAATACCGATCATTACAAGGAGTTCGACAAAAACGGATGGATGTATCAACACGCGGTGAAAGACAGTATCCGTGACTGGATCGGACAGGGTTATATTGGTTCTTTTTATGATGCCTACGCCGAAGGTGCTCGCGATCTTTTCTGGAAACAGCTCGATGAAAACTTATATTCCCTCGGTGTGGATGCCTGGTGGATGGATGCTTCCGAACCCAATATACAGGATAATACCGACATCAATTACCGTAAAAAACTGTCTGGCCCCACAGCTCTCGGCCCTTCCACAAAATACTTCAATGCCTATTCGCTGGTCAATGCAGAGGCTATTTATGAGGGTCAGAGGAGTGTCAACCCCGATGACCGTGTATTCCTGCTGACACGATCAGGCTTTACCGCTATCCAGCGCTATTCCACAGCGGTTTGGAGTGGTGATATCGGTACGCGATGGGAAGATATGAAGGCTCAGATCTCCGCCGGCCTCAACTTTGCATTGTCAGGGATCCCCTACTGGACAATGGATATCGGCGGATTTTGCGTGGAAAAAAGATACGAGCAGGCTCAATATTACTATCAGGCTACCGGAATTGAAAATGAGGACCTGAAAGAATGGCGCGAGTTAAACAGCCGCTGGTCACAGTTTGGCGCCTTTGTCCCGCTGTTCCGTTCCCACGGACAGTTTCCCTACAGAGAGATCTTTCACATCGCACCGGAAGGTCATCCTGCATATCAATCTATGCTCTACTATAATAAACTCCGTTATCGTTTGATGCCCTATATCTATTCGATGGCCGGGATGACCTATTTCAACGACTACACCATCATGCGTGCCCTGGTAATGGATTTTGGCAAAGACCCGGAAGTAAATGATATCGGCGACCAGTATATGTTTGGGAGTTCACTGATGGTTTGTCCTGTATACCAATACCAGGCGACAAACCGCGAGGTTTATTTCCCTGCCACCACCGGTTGGTATGATTTCTATACCGGAGCATTCATTGAGGGGGGACAAAAACAACTGGTAGATGCTCCCTATAGTCGTATGCCACTTTTCGTGAAAGAAGGGGCTATTATCCCCTTTGGACCGGAAATTCAGTATACCGACGAGAAAAAACCCGAACAGATTACATTGTATCTGTTTGCCGGCAAAAACGGCACTTACACGCTCTACGAAGACGAAGGGGTGAACTACAATTACGAAAAGGGAGCTTATGCTACCATCGGCTTCCAGTACGACGATGCAACCCATACTCTCGAAATCGGTGAGAGACAGGGATCGTTCAATGGTATGTTGCAGGAACGTACCTTTAATATTGTTTGGGTGGATAAAAACAGACCGCAGGGTGTAAACCCCGATGCAAAAGGTATGGAAGTCTTTTACACGGGTAAAGCACAAAAGATAAATATTGGAAAATGAAAAACAGCGTGGCCATATTAATGCTGCTTGGTATTGTTCTTATTGGCTTTAATGCTTGTCGGGATAATAACCGGAGACCTCGTGAATCAGAGATTTTCAATAGTGGATGGCTTTTTTCCGTGGGTGATACACCCGAAGCAAGTAACACGCTCTTCAATGATAGTGGTTGGAGAGAGTTGGAGCTGCCCCACGATTGGGCCATTGAAGGCGATTTCAGTGAGGCTCACCCTTCAGGTAGCGGTGGAGGAGCCCTGCCCGGAGGAGTTGGGTGGTATCGGAAAACCTTTTCACTGGATGAATCCCATGAAGGGAAAAAGATATTCATCGATTTCGATGGGGTTTACATGGATTCCGATGTATGGATCAATGGCATACATCTCGGACACCGCCCCTACGGCTACATATCGTTTCGGTATGACCTCACTTCCCATTTGAAGTTTGATGCGGAAAATGTAATATCGGTGAGGGTAGATAACAGCGAACAACCCAATTCGCGCTGGTATTCGGGCTGTGGAATATACAGGAATGTATGGCTCACTAGTGTCTACCCTGTATATGTAGATTTGTGGGGAGTATATGTAACCACACCGGAAGTCACCGAAGAAAGCGCGCTGGTAAATGTAAAGACGACGGTAAAAAATGAGACACCCCGGGAGGTGAACATTAAAACCGAAACATCCATCGTGGATGCATCAGGGAAAAAGATCGCTTTCGTATCAGTCTCACGGAAACAGGCTGCCGGCACTTCTCTGGAGACCGGCCAGGACATCACTGTACAACAACCAAAATTGTGGAGCGTTGAAGAACCTTATCTATATGAGATCGTCACACGGATATTCGTAGATGAAAAACAGACCGATGAATATGTGACTTCGCTCGGAATTCGCTCTTTCTCGTTCGATGCGGAAAAAGGATTCTTCCTCAACGGTGAGCCGACGAAAATAAAGGGCGTCTGCATGCACCACGACCTGGGTTGTCTCGGCGCAGCAGTCAACACCAGGGCCATTCAACGGCAACTCGAGATATTGAAGGAGATGGGTGTAAACGGAATCCGTACAGCCCATAATCCCCCGGCCCCGGAGCTGCTTCAGTTGTGTGACCAGATGGGGTTCATCGTCATGAATGAAACGTTCGACATGTGGCGTAAGCGGAAAACTACCTATGACTACTCCCGTTATTTTAATGAGTGGCACGAACGGGATTTGACAGATCATATCCTCCGCGACCGCAATCATCCTTCGGTTTTTATGTGGAGTATCGGAAACGAAGTGCTTGAACAGTGGACCCATGCCGATGCTGATACACTCGATCTCCGGCAGGCCAATCTGCTGCTGAACCTCAACCGTGACGAACCATCACTCGACGAAATGAACACGGAGGAGTTGAGTGTGAATGCACTGTTGACGGAAAAACTGGCCAACATCGTAAAAAGATTGGATCCTACCCGACCAGTGACTGCCGGCAACAACGAAACAAATCCGGCCAATCATCTCTTTACATCGGGTGCGCTCGATCTGATCGGATTTAATTATCATGGAAATGATTACCCGAACGTGCCCGCCAACTTCCCCGGAAAACCATTTATTGCCACAGAGACCACCTCGGCATTAATGACCCGTGGCTATTACCGGATGCCGGGTGATTCCATGTATATCTGGCCCGTGCGATGGGATATCCCGTTTACCGATCCCTCCTATGCCTGTTCTTCCTACGATAATTGTCACACTCCCTGGGGATGTACACACGAGCAGGCATGGAACGACGTGAAAAATTCCGATTTTATCAGCGGGATGTATATCTGGACAGGATTCGACTATCTAGGCGAGCCAACGCCTTTCTGGTTCCCTGCACGGAGTTCCTATTTCGGTATTGTAGATCTGGCCGGTTTCCCGAAAGATGTCTATTACATGTATCAATCGGAATGGACCGACAAAGATGTGCTACATCTCTTTCCCCACTGGAACTGGAAGCAGGGTGAAATCGTCGATCTGTGGGCCTACTATAACAATGCCGATGAGGTGGAACTATTCCTGAATGATGTCTCGCAGGGCATCAGAAGAAAAGAAGGTGATCAGCATCACGTTTATTGGCGACTGCCTTTCGAACCTGGCAGGGTCAAAGTGATATCCAGGAAAAACGGTAAAGAGGTTTTATCGAAAGAGATACAGACAGCCGGTGAGCCGGCACGGGTTCGTTTGACACCCGACCGGCGCGTGATCAGTGCCGACGAACAAGATCTGAGTTTTGTGACCGTGGAAGTGTTGGATGCAGCGGGCACTGTTTGCCCCACTGCTGAAAACCTGATTCGTTTCAACGTGTCGGGTAATGGCACTATCGTGGGGGTAGACAATGGCAACCCAACCAGTCTGGAGCGCTTTAAGGCATCCGAACGGAAAGCATTTTATGGTAAATGTCTGGTTGTGGTGAAAGGTGAGAATAAGAGTGGCGTAATCCATCTGACGGCGGAGTCGGATGGATTGTTGAAAGAGGCGATTGAGATACAGGTAACGAAGTAGAGCCTGTAGACAACCGCACCGCAATTTAATACATATGTTTTTTAATTGATTCGCTCGATCTGATAGACAGGCGACTAATACATTGAATGTTAAACTAATAATTGTGTAGGTATGATAAACATGAATCTTAAACGAAGTATAAATAGTGGTTATTTATACTGTTTCCTAATCGGGATGTCACTGATCCTCTTGCCACCGGTGACACTCCATGCAGAGTCTTTGCAAGTGAATACCGTCAGTGGGACCGTGGTCTCGGCAACCGATGATGAGCCACTCATCGGTGTGACCGTATTTGTAAAAGGTACTTCCAACGGTACGGTGACAGATATTGACGGACACTTTGTCATTCAGGCAAATCAGGGGCAGACGCTTGTCTTCTCCTATGTTGGGTTTGTGACACAGGAGGTGATCATAAGTGGCAATCTGATCAATGTAAGCTTGGCGGAAGACACCGAAGTGCTTGAGGAGCTGGTGGTGATTGGCTACGGTGTGCAAGCCAAGAAGCTATCTACCGGAGCCACC
>LSQX01369211.1_pt2 | contig 18756 bp, 21 predicted proteins | sample 654561 | NCBI WGS metagenome assembly LSQX01 (sample SAMN04489861, study PRJNA283612) | anaerobic digester metagenome | isolation source: 4 biogas reactors fed with cattle manure at either 37C or 55C with and... | place: Denmark: Kongens Lyngby | collected 2014
CCGCCAGGTCTCAGGATATTCCAGTAGTGGCTATTGCAGCAGTTATTCAGCATAATACCTCTGGCTTTGCTTCGTTAAAAGCGAAAGGTATCACAACTCCAGCAGATTTTAGCGGCAAAACTTATGGCGGCTGGGGTTCACCGGCTGAAAACGCTATTATTAGTGCAATCATGGAAAAAGACCATGCTGATTTCTCCACATTAAATATTATGAATATCGGCTCTTTTGATTTCTTTACCAGTCTGGAAAAAGGCGTGGACTTCGCATGGATTTTTCAGGGATGGACCGGTATTGAAGCACAACTTAGAAATATTGAACTTAATTTCATTCGTCTTTCAGAATTAAATCCCGTCTTTGATTATTACACCCCGGTTATCATTGCCAGTGAGGAAACCATTGAACAAAATCCTGAGTTAGCGGAAAAGTTTATCAGAGCTGCCAGCCGCGGCTATGATTACTGTATTGAACACCCGGAAGAAGCAGCGCAGATCCTGCTGGATAATGCCCCTGAACTGGATAAAGAATTAGTCCTGCGTTCCCAGGAATATCTGGCTGCCGAATATAAGGCAGATGCTGCCAGATGGGGCGAAATGAAAACTGAAGTTTGGCAAAGATATGCTGATTTCATGTATGAAAATAAACTGATCGATAGAAACATTAAAGCAGAGGAAGCATTCACCAATCGATTTTTGTATTAGCAATAGTACATAATCTTTTTTAGTATTATGAGGTGCAAACATGCAAATTAGAATAACATCAATAAGTAAAACCCTGGGGATGGTTCATACTCTGGATAATATATCTTTACATGTGGATCAGCAGGAATTCGTAGTTATTTTAGGGCCCAGCGGCTGCGGAAAAAGCACTTTGTTTAATATTATTGCCGGCCTTATCAAACCTGATAAAGGTCAGGTCTTTATAAATCATGAAGACCTGACCGGTAAAACCGGCAGAATCAGTTACATGCAGCAAAAAGACCTTTTGCTGCCTTCACTCCGCGTTTTGGATAATGTATCTATTCCCCTGCTGTTAAAAGGAGTTAGCAAACAGGAAGCACGTGCTCAAGCAGGAAAATATCTGCCTCTGTTTGGTTTGGATGAGTTTGCCGATTATTATCCTGGACAGCTTTCTATTGGTATGAGGCAAAGAGCCGCTCTGCTGCGTACTTTTTTATTTTCCAATGAAATATTACTCCTTGATGAACCATTTGCCTCACTGGATGCTATAACCAGAAGGAAAATGCATTTATGGCTGAAAGATATTCAAAAACACTTTCACTCATCTATCCTATTTATCACCCATGATATTGATGAAGCTCTATTCATGGCAGACCGTATTTATGTTTTTTCAGAACGTCCAGCCCGTATTAAAGAAGAAATTCATCTTAACAGTGAATCAGATCATGCTTTTTTGAAAGAAAATATCCTGACGCTTTTAGGCTAAACTGATAATTGTCTATCTTCTTCAGGATAAGCTTTTATCGTTGCCTCCCATTTTTTACAGCGGTCTCCCCAGAAAGCCAGGGCTTTCTCATTGCGTTTAATACACACTACTTCACACTGATTTGGACATCCTTTACATTCCATGCTGCTGGTCTTAAAATCTCCCTCCAGGATAAAGCTGTCGCCTTTAAAACAGGTTTCCTTCTCAGCGTTATTCATCTTTTCCATAGCCAGTATCGCTGCACCGATTGCGCCCATTACTTCAAAGTTTTCCGGTACATGAATAGGAAGTTTGAGTACCTTTTCAAAGGCTTTTCTCAAACCGGCATTGGCGGCAACCCCACCCTGAAATATGATTATATCTTCGATTTTTTTGCCGCTGGCTACATTGTTTAAATAATTTCTCACCAATGCTTCACATAAACCCATGATAATATCCTCTACCGGATAACCCATCTGCTGTTTATGTACCATATCCGATTCGGCAAAAACCCCGCATCGTCCTGCGATCCTTACCGGTTGGCGGGATTTTAATGCCAGATCACCAAACTGTTCAATGGCAATATTGAGTCTGGCTGCCTGTTGGTCCAAAAATGAGCCAGTCCCGGCAGCACATACGGTATTCATGGCAAAATCATTGACGATCCCATTCCGCAAAATAATAATTTTTGAGTCCTGTCCGCCGATTTCCAGAATCGTTCTCGCTTCCGGGTAAAACGATGAAGCTGCAACGGCATGAGCGGTAATTTCGTTTTTAACTACATCTGCGCCCATTAACACTGCTGCCAGATGGCGACCGCTGCCTGTTGACCCCACTGCCTTTATACTGTCACCAATAATATTCAGGCTGCTTTTAAGTGCCTCATAGCCCTCCTTGATAGCTTTTACTGGATTGCCCTGGGTACGTAAATATACTTTTCTGTGTATTTGCATATTCTCTGACATCAGTACAAAATTACTGCTAACAGAGCCAATGTCAACCCCTAAATAGTATTGCAATTTATGGCCTCCCTTGCCTTTGCATTAAATCTGCTTTTTTCTTGCGGTTTAACATATCAGTAAATGCTTCCAGACGGGTATAAACACCTGCAGCACCTGAATGCTCATCAAAATATAATGTCATACAGGGTATTTGTTCCTCCTCACTGACCAGATTCAAAACAGATTGGGCAACGATTTCCGGCATACATGTAAGGGGACCTATCTGAATAACTCCGTCAAAAGACTGACGGGCAAAACCAACTGTATAACCTATGGTTTCACGGCCATGCCCTCCTACCCAATAATTCAGATAGGGTGAAGCTAAATCATAGATCCTACGGCGATTGGACTTTTTAATCAATCCCTTGAATAAATGATCATTGATCCAGTCAGCCAAATAAATGGAACGGCTCACTTCCGCATTTAAATGTCCCAGATATGAAACAATATTAAAATTGCATACCGGCTCCAATATTGTGTAGACTTCTCCGACTAAACCGATCTTCAAAATCGGCTGTTCATGCCGGGGTAGTTTTGTAAATTTTTCTACCGTTTGCCGGCAAACAGTATCGATCTCTTTTCTTGACAAGCAGTTACTAATGCTCTCCAATCCTGTTTTATAGAGGTGTTCCGCAGTTTCTTTCTCACTGGTGCGGGCTAAGTGGAATTCAAATGCCTTTTCAATGGTGTCGACAGCATTTATCTGATGCCATACAAATTTAACAGCTTTCATTACCTCCCATAGAGTTACCCGTTCGCCAATTGCTTTCACCTGATTAAGTAATTGGTTCACATTGGAATCCGGGGCTTCTAAAATAATCATTTGGAAATCATAGCCCAAGTCCTTTAGAATATCTCTTTCTACCTGTGCATAATATCCAAATCTGCAAGGCCCCCATCCACCGGCCATTATGATCGTGTCCGCACCTTTGTCCATAGCTTCGATAAAATTACCGATATTTATTTTTAAGGGCAGACAGGCAAATTCAGGTGAATGTTTTACACCTAATTCCAATGTGCGCTGGGTGATGGGCGGCGGAGCAACTATATCCAGTTCCAATTTCTTTAACAGCGTTTTTATAGGTATATGAACATTACCCATATGTGGGAAGGTGATTAGCAAAAGTTTCTTTCCTCCTTCGTTTCAGCATGTCACAGAAGGCTTCAAGTCTTGTTAATAATCCGGCTTCTCCTGTGTGTTCATCAACTGTAATCAGCATAAAAGGTTTATTCTTAACTTTTCTTTCAATTATTTCTCCGATTAATGAATCAGGTCCACAGCCAAAGCAAGCTACATAAATAATGCCGTCAATATCTTCTCTCTGGGCCATATGAAGTGCACTGCCCACCATTTTTCTTCCTAGGGTCCAGAATACTCTTTTAGGCAGAGTAGCCGCCTGGTTTTCGATGGTCTCTTTATCCAGGCTTTCCGGCAATATTACTTTGCATCCCATTAAACGCAAATGATTAATTATATTCATGCTCACTCTTTCATCATATAATGAATACCCGTGGCCCAATATGCCAACTCTAAGTTCTGCTACAGCACTGGGACAAGGAGGCGACTTACCCTCCCAGATATGAATGGCCTCGGCCATGGTATAACCCTGTGCGGCCAGGGCTTTACAAAACTGCAGTTCTTGGTAGGCTGCCTTGTATGCATCATTAATACGGCTGGTTTTTTCAGTAAATATTTTCCCGGTTCTGATTATCTCCTTTTGCATCAGTTTTTTATCTTTGCTGAAATCAATAATCGTATCGATCACTGCTGGGAGATTAGGAATACGTGCTTTGACCATATCCGGGATCCCCATAAATTTTGGACAAATATAGCTTCGCTGTTCCACACTTACAATACGGGGAATAAACAGATAATCAATTTGATTCTTGCACAGTTCTCTGATGTGACCAAAATATACTTTTATGGGAAAACAGCTTTCATCTACCATGGCTTCGATACCCCGTTCAACTGTCAAACGGTTGGTCTCGGCAGAAGTAACTACCTGAGCACCCAGATTGACAAAAAAACTTTTCCATAAAGGGTAATAATAAAAATAAAAAAGTCCGCGCGGGATTCCTACTATTTTCAACTTGGCTGCTCCTTTCTTCACATTACATTATGGCTGCCTGCTTGCATCCTGCGGTTTTAAGGCTTCAGGACGCATATTTTGAATGGTAACCGGTGAACGAACCAAAATTGTTTTCAAAGCACGTATGTTCAAAGGAATCAACGGCCATAAATAGGGAATATTAAATGATTTCGTTAAAGCTAAACTTAGAAAGACAATGATTACACCGGCAATAAAGCCATAAAGCTGCTGTGCACCGGTAACTAAAAGAAGAAATATCCTTATTATACGATTAGCCATGGCCAATTCATAACTTGGGGTACTGAACTGACCAACTGCAACGACTGCTGTATAAAGTATTACCTCCGGGATCAACAGACCGATATTGATTGCGATTTCACCGATCAGCAAAGCAGCTATTACTCCTAATGCAGTACTCATTGGGGAAGGCGTATGTATAGCTGCCATCCTGAGCAAATCAATGCTTATTTCTGCAATGATAAACTGCAGTACAAGCGGAACTTTTCCTACTTCCTTAGGTCCGATAAACTTCAATGATTCTGGCAGCAGTTCAGGGGATAAAGCCAGTAAGAGCCAGAGGGGCGTAATTATAATAGAAGCAAAGATAGCAAAAAACCTGATCCAGCGTATATATACTCCAATAAGTGGTTCCTGACGGTATTCTTCCGCATGCTGCATATGATGAAAATAGGTAGCTGGTGCAATCATAATACTAGGGGAAGTATCAACGATCACGATAACATGCCCTTCAAACAAATGGACAGCAGCCACATCAGGCCGTTCAGTATACCGGACTCGCGGAAAAGGATTCCAAATATTGCCTGCCACAATAAATTCTTCTACTGATTTTTCTGCCATGGGAATTGCATCTATATTGATGTTTTGGATTCGTTGAGTTATGGTTTCAACTAAATCCGGGTTGCAGATATCTTCCAAATAGCAAACACATACATCGGTTTTGGAACGCTGTCCCACGGTAAGTAATCTTATTCTTAATCTCGGATCTCGTATGCGGCGCCTTATTAATGCCGTGTTAAACACCAATGTTTCCGTGAATCCATCCCTGGAACCGCGAACTACTCTTTCAATATCAGGCTCTCCAGGTTCCCTGGAAGGATAGGTCCGGGCATCGATTATAAATGCTTCATCACATCCATCTACAATCAGAATAATAGCACCTGATAATACAGCATGAAGCACCTCATCGATTTCTTTTTCCCTGCTCATCTCAATGTATGGAATACCCTTGTTCATCAGTGTTTTTGATACAGATGATGTAATCGATTCCTTTCGCAGCCGGGCAAGTGATTCCATAACTTCCGTTAATATATCATCTTTGGCAAACCCGTCTATACATATCAGAGCAGCCTTTTTATCAATAACTTTGATCTCCCTGACTACGATGTCAAAGCTTTCGCCTTCACCAAGCTCATTTTTCAGCAGCTTTAAATTATCGTCATAACTGCGTTTTATAACAGTATTGTCTTGTTTTCTAAACAATGGTCTATATTCACCCTTTCATACTATATACAGTTTGTTCTATGATGTTGATTGTTATCAGCTTTTAGGATTAAACAAAACTGCAGCTACATAACCAAAAACAATGGCGGCAGTAATACCTGCTGCTGTTGCTTCCACTCCTCCGCTGAAGGCACCCAAAACTCCTCTTTTATCTGCTGCCTCAATGGCTCCCTGGGCCAGCAGGTGTCCAAAACCAGATAAAGGTACTGTAGCTCCTGCTCCTGCAATATCAACCAAAGGTTGATATAAACCAAGCCCGCTGATGATCGCCCCTATCGTAATATACCCCACCAGTATATGGCCAGGTGTAATCTTGGGTTTGGTGAAGTCCATAATCATTTGTCCGATCAGGCATAATATACCCCCCACAAAAAAAGACATATATAGTGGTACCATTTAAGACCCCCTATTGGTTTTCTATGGCAACTGCATGAGCAATGCAAGGTATAGTTTCCCCTTGAAATGTAGTAGTAGGGCTCATCAGTGCACCAGTAGCCACGAACAATAATTTGTTTAATTCGCCGCGCTGCATTTTTGCCAGTAAAGGGCCGCACAGCATAACAGCAGAACAGCCGCAACCTGAACCTCCGGCATGAACGTCCTGCTTTTCATCAAATATCAGAATACCGCAATCGCTATAATTAGGTTTTGGTACCAGGCCATCCCTATTAAACAATTGCCGCACTAAAGCTGCTCCAACACTACCCAAATCTCCGGTAATAACTAAATCATAATAATCTGGCTGTAAATTCAGGTCCAGATGATGCATTTTTATGGTGTCACTGGCAACAGGTGCCATGGCTGCTCCCATATTATTAGCGTCATCCTGCCCCCTATCTACGATTTTACCAATTGTTGCTGACTTTATCTTTGGCCCTAAAACACCCTTCTCCAGTACTACAGCTCCTGAACCAGTCACTGTCCATTGGGCAGTAAGAGATCTTTGCACTCCCTGTTCAACAGGAAAACGATACTGTCTTTCAGCTGAATAATGATGACTTGAGGTGGCAGCGATCACCCGTTCACAAAAGCCTCCGTCGAGAATCATCGCCCCTACAATAAGGGATTCAGCCATTGTTGAACAAGCACCATACAAACCTAGAAAAGGTATATTTAAGGTCCGTGCTGCAAAATTGGCTGAGGCCAATTGATTAAGAAGGTCTCCTGCCAGAAATACCTCTACATCATCTATTTCAAAACCTCTTTTACTCAAAGCTAATGAAACAGTATCCTGTAACAGTTTACTCTCTGCTTTTTCCCAGGTCTTTTCCCCCAGCAAATTGTCATTAAGTCGCACGTCAAAACTGTTTCCCCAGGGTCCTTCACCTTCTTTAGGTCCGACGATTGAAGCCCAGGATGTCAGACAAGGAGGATTATCAAAAACGATTGTCTGCATTCCTCTTTTTTTGGGTGCTGCCACAATGTACCTCCGATAACTAAATAAGGAATTTAATAAGCCCTATGATTACTGATATTACAAAGCCAAAGACCAATGTAGGACCGGCTACAGTAAATATCCTGGCACCTACACCAAATATATAGCCTTCTCTTTTAAACTCCATCGCTGAAGCAACAATAGCATTGGCAAAACCTGTTATAGGGACAATTGTTCCTGCTCCTGCCTTTTTGGCTAATTCATCATATAGGCCCAGTCCGGTAAATAGTGCCGCTAAAAATATAAGAATTACCGAGGTCATTGATCCAGCAGCTTTTAAATCCATTCCACTCTTAATCAAACTATTTAGAATGATTTGCCCTGTCATGCAGATAAGGCCGCCGATTACAAAAGCCCATAAAAAATTTTTCAGGTAAGTGGGTTTTGGGCTGATCTGGCTAACCATTGAGTCGTATTCTGCTTTCTCTGCATTCTTCAGACCCTCATTCTGAGGCATATTCAAGCTGCTTCACCTCCTGAAACATATTATTATCATTTAACATTTGGCTTATGCAAACAAAAACCAGCACCTTTCCAGAAAAATGAAAGATGCTGGTTTTTAAGCTTATCTCTAGTCTAAGTAGGCGATCTTGATATTCGCTTTGTATTCGATAATTTTGTTATCCTGACAATCTGCAGTCCAATTATATACCTCTACACCGGTAATGTTACGTAAAGTTCTGGATGCTTCCGATACTGCATTTTCTATAGCATCCTGCCAACCTCTGTTTGATTCGCCAACGAATTCAGCCACCTTAACCTGCAAAAATATAACCTCCTTATATTTGTTACCATTTATTCTTGGTAATGAAAGAAGGTTTTATGCAAGAATATTTCTCAGTTTATGTAACGCCCCTTTTTCTATGCGTGATACCTGTACTTGAGATACCCCCAGGTCAGTGGCAATTGTTGTCTGGGTCTCATCCTTAAAAAAGCGCCGCAGCACTACTTCCCTTTCGCGATCATCCAGTTTGGCCAGGGCTTCACGAAGTGCTATCTGCTCAAGGAGTTTAATACAGATGTCATCTTTACCCAGTTTGTCTATTAATGCCAGATGCTCTTTTTCCTCACCGGGAATTACGTCATGAATGTACGCAGGTGCCTGGCAAGCTTCCATAGCCAAAACAATTTCTTCTCTGCTGATATTTAAAAAATCGGCTATTTGATTAATATTTGGTTCCTGGCCTAATTTACCCCTGAGTTTTTCCTGCGCCCAGCGTACCTTTGATGAGATTTCTTTTTTTCCCCGCTGCACTTTAACAATTCCGTCATCACGCAAAAATTTTTTAATCTCTCCAATAATCATTGGTACTGCATAAGTTGAAAACCTTACATTGTAATTAAAATCAAATTTATCAATGGCTTTTATGAGTCCTATAGAACCAATTTGAAAAAGGTCTTCATACTCATAAGCTGTATTCTTAAAACGTTCCATGACCATGTAAATCAAACCAATGTTAGCCTCGTAAACCTGGTCTTTCGCTTTTTTATCCCCTTGCTGCGCTTTACGTAACAGATTATTATTATTTTTATATGAATTTTTTTGAGAGGCCATATGTAACCTCCTATTTATGAAAAAGCTTCTTTTTGCTCATTAGTAAAGTTTCTCTTAAGCCTCACACATGTCCCTTCGCCGGGTTTGCTTAAGATATCCATTTCATCAGTAAATGACTTCATAAAGGTAAATCCTAAACCCATTCTGGAGGGATCGCTTGAATAGGTGGCTTCCATAGCTTTTTCTATATTTTCAATTCCCTTGCCATAGTCTTTTATAATGATTTCTAATGATCGATCTTCATTGATGGTAACGGTAATTTCGATCTTCTGATTGGTTTTATTGTCATAACCATGAATTATAGAATTTGATACCGCTTCGGATACAACCAGTTTTATTTCCTCTATATCATCCAGGGTATAATCCAATTGTGAGGCGAATGCTCCTACACACGCCCGGGCAAATGATACATTTTCCGGCAAGCTGCTAAACTCAAAATGAACATAGTTTTTAATCCCCATACTTGTACCAGCCTGGTGCTGGTCTCACCTCCTTTTATACTTTCATTATTTCCTGCTCGTTCTTAAAAAGCGGCACCAGTTTATTGATCCCTGATAGAACAAGTATTTTTTTCACCACTGGCTGGGCTCCAACGATATACATATTGCCGTCCTTTTCCTTGACTTTCTTATAACGTCCAATGATTACACCTAAACCAGAACTGTCTACAAAGGAGACCTTTTCTAAATTAAAAACCAAATTGCGCACCTGATCGTCCTGCAGTCTTTCATCGATCTGCCGGCGTATCTTTTCAGCCTTCAGCATGTCAAACTCGCCTTTAAGCCTTATTATCAAAGTGTTTCTGATCAGCTTCAGCTCAATATCCAATATGATTTCCTCCTCCTGTTCTCCTCTAATAGAATTCGCTCAGCAAGGAGGATTTCCTTCCACTAAATTCCATTTATAATAGATAAGTTTCGGCAAGCATTTTCAATATTCCCTTAATCAAACCTGATCTGGGTACATCTTCTACTGCCAGCATATTGACTTCTTTGAATAATTCACCATCCCGAAAGACTCTGATAGTCCCAAGCTTTTGGTCTTCCTTAACCGGTGCATTAACATAGGGAAGCAGATTCTTTGTAATAGTGATTCCTTTTTCCTTTCCTTTGAGAGAGATGGAACCTATATCTTCTTCAGCTTTGACCTCTACGATTTCCTGGGTACCCTTACCTACTTTTACTGTACCGCATATACTATCCTTACTGTAAAAAGATTTATAAGCATATTTGGCAAAGCCATAATTTAATAATTTCATTGAGTCTCTGAAATTCCCCCGGGGTTCGGGACACCCCATTACTACGCCAATAAGTCTTAAACCATCCCGTTTGGCAGTGGAAGCTAAACAATATTTTGCTTCATTGGTCCAGCCTGTTTTAAACCCGTCTGCACCTTCGTACCACCATAAGAGTTTGTTTGTATTATATAATACAAATTCACCTTGGCGCAGTTTATATTCTTTGATTGCACTATATTCCAAAACTTTAGTGAAATTTAGAGCATAACGTCCCATTACTGCCATATCGTAGGCACTGGTATAGTGTTTTTCGGCTGGAAGCCCATAAGAATTAATAAAATTAGTATTTTTGAGTCCCAACATGCGGGCTCTCCGATTCATATTCTCCACAAACGTTTCATGAGTCCCGTCCAGATGTTCGGCTACTGCTACACAAGCATCATTGGCAGAACCAACTGCAATAGCTATCAACATGTCTTCATATGTCATTACTTCGCCTGGTTCCAGATAAATCTGTGATCCGCCCAATTTCCAGGCATTTTCACTGGCAGTGACTTTGTCTTTTAAATCAGCTCTGCCCTCTTCTAAAGCTTCTGTAGCCAGAATTAATGTCATTAACTTGGTCATACTGGCAGGAGCCAGTTGTTTATGTTCGTTTTTAGAAAGTAAGACCTGACCTGAGTCAGCATCCATAAGTACATAGGCATCAGCAGTTACATCATTTAGCTCCTCTGCCTGAACATTGAGCGGAGCGATGCAAACAGCAATAAAAACCAACAGAACCATATAGATAACCTTATTCTGAAATTTCATTTAGTTGCCCCTCCCTGATAAAATCATTTATAGATTATATTTTATTCAGGGAACGATTATGCTGTATTTAAGACAGGATTCACTTTAACTGATAAGTACTATTTTGCTCACATTCTATTCTTGAATCAATATGCTCACGGCAAACAAAAAAGCACTCCTATACGAGTGCTTTGAAACATGAAAAGAATGATTCAGCTATACTACTGTATCAATAATCAACGGTGTTTTTTTCACCTTCTCGGTAGTAACCTGTACCGAATTCCTGATCAATTCCTCAGCTAATTTGAGATTTTTATAACCAGCGTGGATAAGAGCTATTGCCTGTCCCTTTTTTACATAGTCACCTTGCTTGTTAAGGAGTTTTATACCCACTGAATAATCTATAGGTGCCCCGATTTTTTCCCTTCCGGCACCCAGCAGCATCGCCGCTTTTCCAATGCCCAGAGCATTTATTCCTGCTATATATCCGCTTTCATCAACCGTTACTTCCTTTAATACTGGAGCAGACCCAAAACCATAAAAAGGTTTTTGTACATCGATCTTCCCCTGTTGAGCAGCTGCGATAGCCAGGAACTTTTGCAAACCTTGGCCTGATTGTAAAACACTTTTTACTTTTTGCCGCGCTTCTTCAATAGAAGCCGCTTTTTTCCCCAGCAACACCATATAAGCAGCAATCTCCACTGACAGATGTTCCAAATCGTCAGGGCCTTTCCCCTGTAAAGTATCGATTGCTTCTATTACTTCCAGGGTATTGCCAATTGCATAGCCCAAAGGCTGTTCCATATCAGTTATCAAAGCCACTGCCTGCCTGCCGGTTTCTTTTCCTATATTGACCATAGCCCGGGCTAATTGCTGAGCTTCATCCAGGTTTTTCATAAATGCCCCCTGCCCTACTTTCACATCTAATACAATCCCCTGGGCCCCACAGGCAATTTTTTTGCTCATAATACTGGAAGCTATTAAAGGGATACTTTCGATGGTAGCAGTAACATCTCTTATGGCATATAACCTTTTATCAGCCGGCACCAGATTACCCGTTTGCGATACAATAGCAGCATTGATAAGATTTACCTGCTCAATGAACTCACTGTATTCCATTTCAACCTGGAACCCGGGTATGGACTCAAACTTATCAATGGTTCCTCCTGTATGCCCCAGGCCGCGACCGGACATCTTGGCCACCGGTACTCCTGCAGCAGCTGCCAGCGGCATCGCTACCAGTGTAGTTTTATCTCCTACGCCTCCGGTACTGTGTTTGTCAACCTTTATACCGGCAATGCCAGATAGATCCATTACTTTTCCGGAATAAGCCATGGCCATTGTTAAATCTGATATCTCCCTGGTATTCATAGATTGAAAATAAACCGCCATGGCAAAGGCTGCCAATTGATAATCCGGGATCTGGTTATTGCTGATCCCTTTTACCAGTTCCTGAATCTCACTTTGGCTTAGCTCCTGTCCGTCCCGTTTGCGTCTAATTATACTTTCAGCATTCATTATTAACCCCTCAATTCAGCATAAAAACTTTTTCCGGCCAAATCGTAATCTTTTATATTAAGGTGATTTGCTATGGTAGCTCCTACATCAGCAAAGGTTTCTCTTATTCCCAAACTTACTCCTTGTTTAAAATTCTTTCCAAAGACTAAAAGAGGAACATATTCCCTGGAGTGGTCTGTACTATCAGTAGTAGGGTCGCAGCCATGGTCGGCAGTTATGATAAAGAGGTCATCATCCTCTAGCCGGTCAATGATTTGCGGCAGCCGCCTATCAAATCTTTCCAGAGCCAATGCGTAGCCGGCAGGATCATTCCTATGTCCATAAAGCTGATCAAAATCAATCAAATTAGCAAAAATCAAGCCGTTAAACTCTTCCTCCATAATAGAAAGGATCTTATCAATACCATCATCATTGCCTTCGGTTGGATATGAATCACTTACTCCCCTTCCGGCAAAAATGTCTTTGATTTTTCCAACACCAATTACTTTTTGATTGGCTTCAATAATTAAATCAAGTAAATTTATTGGCGGTTCCAGGGAAAAATCATGTCGGTTGGCAGTTCTCTTAAATGTACCTGGATTGCCGATAAAAGGACGGGCAATAACTCTTCCTACCCCATGTTCATCAACTAACAGTGAACGTGCTTTTTTACACATCTCATAAAGCTCTTGCAAAGGAATAATCTCCTCATGAGCAGCTATTTGAAATACACTGTCAGCTGAAGTATAAACAATGGGATAACCGGTTTTTATATGTTCTCTGCCCAGTTCTTCAATAATGACTGTACCTGAGGCGGTTTTATTACCTAATGCTTTTCTGCCGATGGCCTCTTCAAAAGATGAAATGATATCCGGGGGAAACCCCTTTGGATAAACCGGGAACGGCTGGGACAGAATAATGCCGGTCATCTCCCAGTGACCGGTGGTGGTATCTTTCCCTGGTGATTTCTCGTTCATTTTGCCAAAGCAAGAAAGAGGATTTAGGACAGAAGGAACTCCTTTAACATCTACGATATTTCCCAGGCCTAATTGTTGAAGATTAGGCAAATTAAGGCTGCCTACAGCAGCAGCAATATTGGTCAGGGTATTACTGCCTTCATCACCATATAGGCAGCTATCCGTTGTGCAGCCTACTCCCAAACTATCCAAAATGAGCAAAATACTTCTGCGCTTCATGTTTATCTCCTTTACCTTCTCTTTATTCTCTTTATGCCCGGGGATGATACATTTGAAATACTTCCCTTAATCGTGTCTTAGTCAGATGTGTATAAATTTGAGTAGTAGATATATCAGCATGTCCAAGCATTTCCTGGACAGCGCGCAGGTCAGCCCCGTTTTCCAGCAAATGGGTAGCAAAGGAATGCCTGATGGTATGTGGCGTTACCTCTTTGTTAATCTGAGCCTTCTGTGCATACCCGGCCAGTATTTTGAAAAAACCCTGCCGGCTCATTCTATTTCCCCGGGCATTAAGAAACAGTGTCCTTTCCAGGGGATTTTTAATAAGAAAACTACGTGATTTGGCCAAGTAATTTTGAATCCAAAACAATGAGGTCTGATTTACCGGAAGTATTCTTTCTTTGCGTCCTTTCCCTATACAACGCAGGAAACCCGCAGTAGTATTAATATCTTCAGTCTGCAAATCCAGCAATTCTGATACTCTGACCCCTGTGCCATATAACAGTTCCAGCATTGCCCGATCTCTGATTCCAAGCTTTGTAGATATCTTGGGCTGTTCCATCAGATTATCCACTTCATCGATGGAAAGAACTGCCGGCAGTTTTCTCTTTATTTTAGGGGTTTCGATATTTTCAGTGGGATTCTTTTTAGTATAACCTTCCAGGAGTAGAAATCTATAAAAGGTTTTTATACTGGATAAACTGCGGGCAATTGATGAATACTGTGCTTCATTATCCAACTGCCAGGTCAGAAAAGCCATTATATGCTCTCTGTTTATTAAAACCGGATCACCAATAGAATAACTGTCCTGTAAAAAAAGTTTGAGCTTTTCCAAATCCCGTCGATATGCTGCCCTGGTATTCGCTGACAATCCTTTTTCATAGTTCAGATAATCAACATATTCTGAAATATATCTTTCCACTTTGCTTCTCCTGTTATTTATATTCTCTGTGACGATAACTTTGATATATTTTACCAGTAAACAGCATTACTGAACAGTAAACAAAAAACGCCTTAGTAGAAAAACCTGCCGGGAAAGGTTTTCTGTTCCCAGGGATCCAGAATCTATTTTCCCAACAGGTAATTAATTAAAGTCCGGCAATGTAATATTGTTCAGCATTCATAGAAATGGGTATCTTTTAGAATTTTAAACTGTAGCATATTCTGTCAGTATTTTATTAAAAATTGCTTCTACCGGTAAAATACTATTAATTTTTGCCACATTTTTGCCAGCAAATATAATTCCTTCATCCAGTAAACCGTTTTTGGCATTATTAAGAGCCTGTAAAATGCAATAATCCCTGGAACACTCCCGCAGACAGGCGTCACAATGATCTGGTTTCGGGGCTTCACCCTGGTAAATAAGCTTGGTGAAATTATTTCTTATGGCCTGTCCGGGCATACCAACCGGACTTTTAATTATGATTACATCTTCTTCCCGGGCAGCAAGATAGGCCTGCTTGTAATGGGAAGAAACTGTACATTCCTCGCTTAAAACAAAGCGGGTGGCCATTTGTACTCCACCAGCCCCTAAATTGACCATTTCAGCCATATCATAACCGTCAATTAAGCCTCCAGCAGCAATTACAGGTATTTTTACTTCCTTAACGATCTCCGGCAGTATTTCTTTTATAGATTGTTCTGTACCCAGATGTCCTCCTGCTTCACTGCCTTCTGCTACAACTGCTTTGGCGCCGCTCCTCTCTGCCAGACGGGCTGCCCGGGCTGAGGATACAATGGGTACTACTTCCGTTCTGCTGTCTTTGACCCAGCGGAAAATATCCCTGGAAAAACCTGCGCCGGTAAAAATTACATCAATACCTTCCCGGATCGATGTTTGCACCAATTCTGCAAAATCCCGAGCTGCAAACATAATGTTTACACCAATGATTCCTCCACCGGAAAGGGATCTGGCCTCGCGAATTTCTTCAGTCAGTTTTCCGGTTGAGATTCCGGTAGCTCCTATCACACCAATGCCTCCTGCTTTAGCAACTGCTCCTGCAAGTGGAGCAGTAGATACACTTACTGACATACCTCCCTGAATGATAGGAAATCTGGGGGTTATATTCCCGATACGTAATTCAGTCAGTTTCAATTCCTGCTCCTCCAAACCATTATTATTCAGTCATTTCCAATGACTATTTTCAAAGGTTAAAAGTTACTTATACTTTCCGTGTACTGGCCAATACTCCTAATCTTATTGTAGCGTTCAGTGAGTAACCGGTTCATATCAACTGTTGTAAGCTCCTGCAGATTTTTTCTTATACATTCAGCAATATTAAGGGCAGTTGCATCAAAATCCAAATGGGCTCCTCCCACCGGTTCCGGGATAATTCCATCAGCAATTCCCAGTTCAAATAGATCCTGTGCAGTTAGTTTCAGAGCTGCAGCCATCTCCTGAGTTTTTTCAGTCTCTTTAAAAATGATGGAGGCACATGCTTCAGCAGATATTACCGAAAACACAGAATTAGCCAGCATAAATAAGCGATCACAAACACCCAGGGCCAATGCACCACCGCTGCCGCCTTCACCTGTAACAATTGATATGACTGGTACCTTAAGATCACTTAAAGTCATTAACACCCTGGCTATTGAACTGGCCTGACCTCTTTCTTCAGCTCCCACACCTGGAAAAGCACCGGGGGTATCGATTAAATTCAGTACCGGCCGTTTAAACTTTTCCGACTGCAGCAACAGCCGTTCAACCTTTCGGTATCCTTCAGGATGAGGCATGCCAAAATGGTGGGCGATTTTTTCATTGGTACCTTTTCCCTTCTGATGCGCTAATACAGTAAGAGCATGCCCTTCAAAACTTCCGACCCCGGCGATCACAGCCTTATCATCACCATATAAGCGGTCCCCATGAAATTCTATAAAATCATCCAGAAGAAAATCTATATATTCTCTCACCACCGGACGCTCAGGATGGCGGCTTAAAAGTACTTTTTCCCAGGGGCTCAAGTTTCTGTATTTGCTGTGGCGAATATTTTCCATTTGTCTTTCTAATTTTTCGATTTCCCCGTCTAAATTATAATCCAGCTGCTCTGATAGTTTTTTTAGTTCTTTAATTTTGTCCTGTAGTTTTTCGTAATTATTTTCATAATCAAAATACTTTTTAAGCATGGCTCCCTCCCTGATAAAGTTTCAGAATACACTGAAGGATATGCTTTAATTCACTCCGTTCTGCAATAAGATCTGCCTGCCCATGTTCCAGCAGGAATTCAGAACACTGAAAACCAGCGGGCAGTTTTTGTCCCATTGTCTGGGCAATAACCCTGGGACCTGTAAATCCAACCAGTGCCCCTGGTTCAGCGATAATAATATCAGCTAAAGATGCAAAACTGGCTGAAACCCCTCCGGTGGTAGGGTTTGTAAGTATGGAAATATAAAGCAGTCCGGATTGATGAAATTTCTTTAAAACCGCACTGGTTTTTGCCATTTGCATCAGGGATATCATACCTTCCTGCATTCGGGCTCCCCCTGATGCAGTAATGATGATTAACGGAATTCTTAATTCCATAGCTTTTTCTGCTGCCCGGCAGACTTTTTCCCCTACCACTGAACCCATACTGCCCATCATAAAGCTGGAATCCATAACAGCCAAAATGGTTTGATATCCGCCGATCATTGCCTTGCCACAAATAATTGCTTCCTTCAAGCCGGAATTCTTAGCTGCCGCTTTCAGCTTTTCATCATAACCGGGAAAATCAAGGATGTTTATGGAAACCAGATCCTTGTCCAGTTCCTCAAAACTTTGGGGGTCGGTTAAATGATCGATCCTTTCCCATGCACTCATGGGAAAATGGTATTTACATGCCGGACAGACTCTTTCGGCTGCAAAAGACTGCTGACCGGATTTTAATCTGATACATACCGGGCAGGTTTTTTGATTGCCGCTTAAAGCAGAAGGATCCGCCTTGGAACTTGGAGTAAGCGGTATATATTTCTTTTTCCCCAATACATTTTCAAACATATAGATTATTCTTTGCCGGTTTACGAAGAAATAGCAAAGAGAAATTCACCTCCGCAAACCAATTTACCGTCACATTTGATCTCACCTTTGCCTTTGCCAATGCTCCCTTTGACTGTAAGCAACTCAGCAGTGATATACAGACAGTCTCCAGGTACAGCCATCTGCTTGAATCTGATTTTATCGACCCCGGCCAAATAAACCAGGTGTCCTTTATATCTTTCATCACTTAAGAGTGCGCAAGCCCCAGCCTGGGCCATAGCTTCGATCATCAGAACTCCAGGCATTACCGGTTTGTCCGGAAAATGCCCGTTGAAATAAGGTTCATTGATACTTATATTTTTTATCCCCACGGCCCTTTTGCCTGGTACCAGCTCCAATATCCGGTCGATCATGAGAAAGGGATAACGATGAGGAAGGATCTGCATTATTTCTTCTATATTCATAATAAACTCCTAATTGAACTTTCGAATGACCAGCGCCGCATTATGTCCTCCAAATCCCAGGGAATCTGATAAAACCATCTGTAATTCTTTTTCCCTTGGCTTCCCGGGGACATAATCCAAATCACATTGCGGGTCAGCATTCAGCAAATTAACCGTTGGAGGCACAGTATTATTCTGCAGCGCCTTAACAGAAGCAATTAATTCAACTGCTCCCGCTGCCCCCAGCATATGACCGGTAATAGGTTTGATGGAACTGATAAGCAAGCCTTGGCTGTGCTGGCCAAAAACTTTTTTTATCACCTGGGTCTCAACCAGATCGTTTAACCCTGTACCCGTTCCATGAGCATTGATATAGTCAATCTCCTCAGGCTTTACTCCGGCATCCCGCAATGCATTTAAAAAAGCAATTTCAGCGCCGCGTCCTTCAGTATCAGGTTGAACCATGTGACATCCGTCACCACTGCTTCCGTAGCCGATCAGTTCTGCATAGATCTTAGCGCCCCGGTCAAGGGCATGTTCCATCTCTTCCAAAACCAGAATTCCTGCTCCTTCTCCCATAACAAAGCCATCCCGGTTCAAATCGAAAGGACGGCA